>Ga0114966_10004533_pt1 | contig 11936 bp, 9 predicted proteins | sample M_130207_XF_Meta_FD_87029 | JGI IMG/M metagenome (GOLD analysis project Ga0114966, IMG submission 87029) | Freshwater microbial communities from Lake Montjoie, Canada to study carbon cycling - M_130207_XF_MetaG | ecosystem: Environmental > Aquatic > Freshwater > Lake | place: Lake Montjoie...
ACCGACGCGACGAGGTAGTCGAGCGTGCCGGGGTACTCCGGCACCGAACCGGGTGCGAACCCGTAGTGCTCGCCCTGCCAACCGGGCACGCCGAACGTGACGTCGGTACCGGTCATCTCAAGGTGGGCCTTGCGGATTGGTGCCTGCTTGCGCGTCAGGTGCACGCGCACGAAGTTGACCTTGTCATCAGCCATCTGCGCTCCATTCGGGGTGTGAACGACCGCGCAAGAATACCGGTTGGGCTAGGCCTCAAGCACCTCGGTCACCATCACGGCACCCACCGTGCGGTTACTTGATGGATCAACCAGCACGAGCGAACCCATCTCGCGGTTCTCGGAGTAGGGCTCCACAACCAGCGGCTGCGCCAGCAAGATGGTGGCAATGCCCAGATCGTTCACCTCGAGGGTGTCGGCAGGCACATGCTCCATGGTGTCGAGCTCGAGCCGCTCGTGCATCTCCTCGATGATGGCGGGCACCAGGCGCGCGCTCTGGCGCACCTCAAGGCGCGCCGGGGCGCTCAGCGGGTTGTCGTCGAGCCACGCGATGGTGGCCTTCACGCGCGTGGCCACCGAGGGTCGGTCACCAACCGGGGCGATCACGTCGCCACGCGCCACGTCCACATCCGTGGCCAGATGCAGCGCCACGCTGAGCGGCGCCGATGCCATGTCGCGGTGGTCGCCCAGCACGTCGATGGCCGACACGGTGGAGGTGGATCCACTCGGCAGTGCCACCACCTCGTCGCCCACCCGCACGGTGCCGCTGGTGATGCGCCCGGCAAGCGCGCGCACGTCGGCGCCGCCCTCGTCGTAGCGGGTCACCCACTGCACCGGCATGCGGAAGGCATCTTCGGCGATGGGCGGGTCGAGGTCGTGCAGCACCTCGAGCACCGTGGGGCCCGAGTACCACGCCGTGTGCTCGGAACGCTCGGTGATGTTGACGCCCTCGAGCGCCGACAGCGGGATGGCCGTGATGCGCGGACCGTTCACCGACAGCGCGGCCGCCACCAGGTCGTCGGCCAGCTCGTCAAACCGGGCCTTGTCGTAGTCGACCAGGTCGATCTTGTTCACGCACGCCACCACATCCTTCACCCCGAGCATGGCGCAGATGGCCAGGTGCCGGCGGGTCTGAGGCATCAGGCCATTCTTGGCGTCCACCAGCAGAATCGCGACGTCAGCACCCGCGGCAGCGGTGACCATGTTGCGGGTGTACTGCTCGTGCCCGGGGGCGTCGCCCAGAAGAATGCGGCGACCCTGAGCGTCGAACGACCGGTAGGCAACATCAATGGTGATGCCCTGCTCGCGCTCGGCGCGCAGGCCGTCGGTGAGCAGCGCAAGGTCGATGCCCTTGCGCCCGCGCTTGCGGCTGGCCTCCTCAACGTGCGCGATCTCGTCAGCGGTGAGGTTGCCGGTCTCAAACAGCAGTCGGCCGATCAGCGTGCTCTTGCCATCGTCAACCGAACCCACGGCGACGGCGTGCAGCATCGGGGTCTCCATGGGCACTAGAAGTAGCCCCCACGCTTGCGGTCTTCCATTGCGGCTTCGCTGGTGCGGTCGTCGGCGCGCGATGCACCGCGCTCGCTCACATCGCTGGCCCGGGTCTCGACGAGCACGTCCTGCACGGTCGAAGCCGTGCTCTTGAGCGCACCGGTGCAGGTCATGTCGCCCACGGTACGGAAGCGCACGGTCTCGGTGAAAACCTCTTCGCCCGGCAGACGCTCAACCACCTCATCGGCAGCCATGAACAGGCCGTCGCGCATGAACACCTCGCGCTCGTGCGCGAAGTAGATGCTCGGCAGGGTGAGCCCCTCGCGCTCGATGTACGACCAGATGTCCACCTCGGTCCAATTGCTGAGCGGGAACACGCGGAAGTGCTCGCCCTTGCGCAGCTTGGTGTTGTAGATCGACCAGGGCTCGGGACGCTGGTTGCGCGGGTCCCACTGGCCGAACATGTCGCGGTGACTGAAGAACCGCTCCTTGGCGCGGGCGCGCTCCTCATCGCGACGCGCGCCGCCGAAGCAGGCGTCGAACTCGTGCTCGGCAATGGCGTCGAGCAGCGTGGTGGTCTGCAGGCGGTTTCGGCTGGCGCGTGGGCCCGTCTCGTCCTGCACGCGACCGGCGGCGATGGAGTCCTCAACGCTCGCGACGATGAGGCGCTCGTCGATGTCGGCCACGAACTGGTCGCGGTACGCGATGACCTCGGGGAAGTTGTGCCCCGTGTCAACGTGCATGAGCGGGAACGGCAGACCGGCGGGCGCGAACGCCTTGCGGGCCACGTGCGCCAGCACGATTGAATCCTTGCCTCCGCTGAACAGCAGAACGGGACGGGCACACTCGGCGGCGCACTCGCGGATGACGTGCACGGCCTCGGCCTCCAGCACATCGAGCGTGGTGATGTCGGCGACCATGCTCACCTGATAGGGCCTCCCCCGGGGTGCAGTCCGCACTCGGTCTTCTCGAGGTTGGCCCAGCGGCCCTCACGCCCGGTGCCGGGCTTGGTGCAGTACGTGCACCCGATCGACGCGTAGCCGGCGTCGTGCAGCGGGTTCACGATGAGGTCGCGCTCGCGGATGCGCGCCCACACGTCGTCAACCGTCCAGTCGGCCAGCGGGCTGAACTTCCAGTTGCCCCGGGCCTCGTCGAACTCCACCTTGGGTGTACCGGCGCGCGTGGGCGCCTGGTCGCGGCGGAGGCCGGTGATCCAGGCGTCCAGACCCGACAGCGCGCGCCCCAGCGGCTCCACCTTGCGGACTGCGCAGCACTGGTTCGGTTCGGTCTCCCACAGGCGATCGCCGAACTCGGCGGCCTGCTCCTCCGGAGTCGGTCCGCGGAAGGCCTCAATCGTGATGCCGTAGCGATCTTCGTAGGCCTTCCACGTCTCGTACGTCTCGGGGAAGAGAAAGCCCGTGTCGAGGGCGAACACCCGGGCGTCGGGCCGCACCGCGAACACCATGTCGAGCAGCACGGCCTCCTCCTGCTGGAACGAGCAGGCCAGGGCGATACCGGGGTGGAATGCGGTGATCGCGGCCGCGACGATCTCGTCGGCCGTGAGTGACTCCGCCTCGGCGGGTGTGAATGGAAACGGGCTGGTCGCGGGCATGAAGTGTGAGCCTACGTTATGCGATGTACGCGGGGGGCTTATGAATCACCCCCTCGCCAAGAAGGGGACGAATGGAAGCATGGTGGCGGGATCACCGCCACCGGCGGGTCAGCGCGAGTTCGCGCGCAACCGCGGCGACGCCTGCAGCACAAGGCGCGCGGTGGTGGCCGATGACTCACCGGCCGTGCTGCGCATGACCACCTGCGCGGTCGCGTTCATGCGACCCGCACGGGCCACCACGCGACGGCTTCCGGCGGGCAGACGCACGATCACGTTGGTGGCGTGATTGCGGGTGAAGCGGTAGCGCACCTGTGCCAGACGTGTGGACGTGGGACGACCCGACGTGGGCTGAAGCGCCCCGGTGACCGTCACCGTGCCGTTGCCCGACTGCGACGTGGGCGCCAGGCGCAGGACGAAGGATCCATTGGCACCCGCCGTCACGCGACCACTGCGGGGAAGGAGCACGCGTGCTGAGAGGGCCTTGGCATTCGAGTTGGCGGGTGTGCCCGCTGCGGGCGTGGGGGCCGGCATGGGTGCCGGCGGCGCCGGGCCCGGATCGGCATCCGGCAGGGCCAGCTCGTAGACGCCCCGGCCGAACGTGGCTGCGTACAACGCCCGCTCCCCGGGCTGAATGGTGAGCGCATACGAGGCCACCCGAGGCATTCCGGTACCGGCATCCATCCAGGCGGTCGCACCACCGGGCAGACGCAGAACGCCCCAGTCGCCCGATGCGTAGATGTCGCCGAGCAGTGGGTCATACGCCATGGCGCGCAGCGGCACGTCGCCCAGATCGTAGGAGCGATCCGCCCACGTGGATGTGCCGCTCCCGGGGTTGAAGCGCACCTCGAACAGGTGGCCCGGGGTGGTGGGCGTGTTGGCGGTGTACCCCGCATACGCGACCCAGGCGTGGTTCGGATCGGTGGGATCAACCTGAATGGAACTGGGGAAGCGCGTCGGCGTGATGGCGCTGTCGTCGTCAATGCGCGTGAAGGTCGCCGACGCGGCAGGGGCCGTGGCGTTCTTGCTCACGAACACGCGACCCATGCTCGTCGCCGCCCACAGCGTGTTGATGTCGCCCGTACCACGGGCGAGTGCCGCCACATAGCCACCGTCCAGATCCCCGAGCGCGGGGTCGGTGAGGTTGGGGCCCATCGGCTCGAAGTCGCCACACGTCCCCGTGGGGTTCCCGTCGCATCCATCCGCGACGAGTTGTGCCTTGGTGCCGCCGTGGTCGGTGCTGCGCCACACGTGCTCCCACCCGCTGAACACCGTCCCGGGGGTCACCGGGTCGGCCAGGAGCGGCGCGTAGAACGACACCGCCTCGCCCGACGTCTTCATCGGCTGGTCGATCTCGAAGAACGACCCCAGGGCGCCGGAGTCGTACGACACGAACAGCGAGCCCGAGTAGTACTGCTGGTAGGCGATTTCAGGCCCCGACTGGTCAAACGCGGGCGGGCCACCGTCACCGCCGGCCACGCCGGTCCAGGCCGCAGCGCCGCCGTTGATGGCCGTGCCGTTGTCCTGGAACCCCGCGAGCAGCGCGCCTGACCCGCCGTTGGCACTCGCGACACCCACAACCTCCAACGTGCTGAGGTTTGAGTTGATCCCGGTCACCGCCGCGGGGATGGCCGACAGCAACTGCTCGCACCGGGTCAGGGCGTTGCCGGCAAGTCCCCGCTGCGGGTCGCTGCAGCCGCCCGAGGCGTCAGAGAAACCGCCGTCGGTGCGCACCAGACCACCGTCGCTGCCCAGGAAGGCCTGATCGGGATCGGACGGATTGAGAATCATCGCGTGCTGGTCGGGGTGGCTCCCGACGAGGGACCCCGTGGTGGCACCCACAGTCATGTCGTTCCACGTCACGCTGGAGGTGACTGCATCAGCATTGGCCGAGCGAACGACCGCGCGCCCATTGGACAACGTGCCAAGTTCGTCGTACTGCACCATGCCGCCCACCCACACCACGTCGTCGTTACCGCTGACGGTGCCGGTAATCGACATGTCGTACCAGCACTGGCTGAGCAGCTGTGCGCCGTTCATGATTGCGCACAGGCTGTTGGCGCCGTAGAGGTTGCTGGTGATGGCGGGGTCACTGATGGCCGTCCAGCCCGCCGGTGTGACGGCCTGCGCATCGAGGGTGCGGAAGACCTGCCCCCCTGAGGAGAAGCCACCGTCAAGCACGTACATGTGCACCTGCGCACCGCGCTTGATGAGGGTGAAAGCCGCGCGCGATCCGGCGTCAGTCGGGTCAGATGGCGTGTAGATGTTGGTCAACACGCCGCCGCTCAACCGGTAGATCCCGTACCCCGTGACACTCGCGTAGAGGATCGACGGGGTGACGGGGTCGAACTCCAGCTGAACGACGCCGCCCGACGGGAACGAGGGACTGATGGCCCGGCTCGTCGTCGGGAGCACGTGCTCGAACGCACCGCCACCATTTATAGTGACGTACACGCCAAGCGCCGGTCCGTTGGGGGGTGATTCCGAACCACCCCGCACGCTGCCCCCGCCCAGTTCGGCGATCGAGGTCCCCATCACGATGACGTCGGGCTTGCCCGCCTGCACTGCGACCCCACCAATCGCGCGATTCATGGCATACGCCCGCGAGCCGGGCACAAGCGACCAGTTGTCGCCTCCATCGATCGAGCGGTAGAGGCCGACACCGGCGTTGCCGAACCCGTTGGGGTCGCCCGTGCCCGCGTAGATGGTGTTCCCCGTGGCGTCGTTCGGGTCGAGCGTGAGCGTCCCGATGGTATTTGTCGGGATATCACCCGACACGAACGTCCAGCTGGGTTCGTCCGCCATGGCGTCGGGGGTGCGCCAGATGCCTCCACCGCTGGCCCCCAGCCACAGACGGCATCCGTTACCAGGTTGTCCGCAGTGGGGATCGATCACGAGCGCGTTCACCCGGCCGGCGACCACGGGGGCCATCGGAAACGACGGTGACGGAACGACGCCAACCGGGCCGACGGAATCCCAGGCCGCCCCCGCCTGCGCCCGGGCCCCGACATCAGATACCTGTGCGCGGAAATCGCCTGCGGCGAGTTGCTCCGGCAGGGCTGACGTGGCTGCACGCGCCCTGAGGCCGGCACCGGTCGATGCGAACCCGGCCGGGTAGGCGTTCTGCTGCACAAGTTCCGCCGATGCCCGCGCGCGCTCTCCGGCCTCGCCGACGAGCGCCTTCTCACCCTTGCCCTGGCCCTCGCCTGCATCGCGCTCCCGGGCCGGCTCGGACTCGTGGCCGCCATCGGGCTCCCGGGCCGACTCCTCGGCGGAACCCCCGGCCGACGCCTCGTGGGCGCCCGGGCTGATCCCGGAGGGCACGCCAACCACGACGGCCATGCCGACGGCGATCAGGGCAAGCGCAAAGACCACCGCGAAGAGCGGGAGAAGGGCTCGACGTTCAGACGGGGGCGTAGGGGGAACGTCACGCATCTCAGAAGCGTACACCTTTCGGGTCAGGTAAGACGCACCGCTTGCAGAAGCACAGATGCATCGCGGAGTGACGCCTCGCGTCCGGCGTTCACCGCTGCCTGCACATGCGCCGGTGCGTGCACACGTTCGTCATAGACGACGACGATGCTCTCGTCGCCGGGCAGCAGGTAGTTCGACTCGCCGAACGCCGTGTAGCGGGTGGCGCCGATGCCAAACACCGCATGCCCGGGGTACCCGGCATCGCGCAGGTACTGCCCCACCGGCTCGAGCGGCGTGTCGGGCGAGCCCTGCTGATTGGCGAGGCGCTCGATGATCCAGTCGATGAGGGTGGTCCCTGCGTATGAATACCCGCGCGCCGGGCTGTCGATTCCGTACTCGTGCACGGCGCCATCGCGTCGCATGAAGCAGGCGATGCGCAGGGTGGCGAGCCCACCGGTCGGGTCGAGGTCGCTCACGGCGAACCCACGGGCGGCAAGACCCTTCGAGGCCGGAGCCCAGTTCTTCTTCTGGCTGATCTTGGGGGCGCCGGCCACACGGATGGAGCAGTCGTTGAACGCAGCCACGGCCTCGGCGGCGATTGCCGTGACGTTGCCGTCGGCGTCGTAGGTGAGCCGGCAGATGGCACCCACCTCGGGCTCGATCTGCAGATCCACCGCGTGGTCGCGCACGGGCCAGATGATGGTGTCGGCGCTCAGCGGGAACACGCCGAGGTACCCGTCGCGACCGGGCATGTGCCAGGGGAAGATGCCCTTGGGCGCCTGTGCCGACTCGGCCACCACATTCACGAAGTCGGCGGCCTCGCCCGCCTGCTCGAGGTGCCCGGCGAAGTTGCCGGCCACGCCGATTCCGGCCGCGGCGCGAAGGTCGTCAATGGCGATATCGATCACGCGCGGCACAGTACCTATACGGGCAGTCAGTGACCCTTGTCCCCCACGGCATTGCGCGCGCGATGAGAAACGGGCGGGGGTGCCCCTCACACTGCTTAGAATGCCCGGTCCCACGCAGTCCAACGTAAGGGAAGGTTCATGTCGGCATTCGACGCCGAGGTCCAGCAGACCCGGGAGTACATGGAGTCCCCGCGCTTCGCGGAGATCACCCGCCTCTACTCGCCACGCATGGTGGCCGAGCAGAAGGGCACCGTCGCCCAGGACTACACCGTGGCCCGCGAGGCCGCGGAGGGCTTCTATGCCCGCCTGCGCGAGCTCTTCGCCGAGGGCAAGTCCATCACCACGTACGGCCCGTACTCACCCGGCCAGGCCGTCGCGCAGAAGCGCGCGGGCATCGAGGGCATCTACCTCGGTGGCTGGGCCACGTCGGCCAAGGGTTCCATCAACGAGGACCCGGGTCCCGACCTCGCGTCGTACCCGCTGAGCCAGGTGCCCGACGAGGCATCGTCCATCGTGCGTGCGCTGCTCACCGCTGATCGCAATCAGCAGTACCACCGCGCCCACATGAGCGAGGCCGAGCGCGCAGCCACCCCTGAGGTGGACTACCGCCCGTTCATCATCGCCGACGCCGACACCGGCCACGGTGGCGACGCCCACGTGCGCAACCTCATCCGACGCTTCGTCGAGGTGGGTGTGCCCGGGTACCACATTGAGGACCAGAAGCCCGGTGCCAAGAAGTGCGGCCACCAGGGCGGCAAGGTGCTCGTGCCGTCTGACGAGCAGATCAAGCGTGCGTCGTCCGCCCGCTTCCAGCTCGACGTGATGGGCGTGCCCGGCATCATCGTCTGCCGCACCGACGCCGAGGCAGCCAATCTGCTCGACGGCTGCGGCGACGAGCGCGACCAGCCGTTCATCCTGGGCGTCAACGGCACGTCCGTTCCCGCCTACCGCGCGTCGTACCTGGCGGTCATCCGCCAGCTGCACAACGCCGGTATCAAGGAGCTCAACGGGCACCTGCTGTACGCCGTGTCGGCTCCCGAGGAGGCCGAGGCCGACACGTGGCTCGCAAGCTCCGGCGTTGCCGCCAAGCTGGCCGAGATCGCCAAGGCCCACCTGGCCGACCCGTCGGCACTGCCCGAGGACACCCTCGACACCGCAGCCGACGTGTTCCTGGCCGCATGGGAGGCAGGCGCAAACCTGTCAACCCTGGCCGAGGCCGTGTCGGAGGCCATCAAGTTCCGTCTCGACGAGGGTGCCGACCTCGGCATGAGCGTCGACGAGTGGAACACGTTCTCGCACCGTGCCGGCTGGTACGAGATTCGCGAGAAGGCCCGCGACATGGGCGTCGAGGTCAGCTGGAGTGCCGACCGGGCCAAGACCCCGGAGGGCTACTTCCAGATCCGCGGCGGCGTGCCGTATGCCGTGGCCAAGTCGCTGGCCGTGGCGCCCTTCGCCGACATCCTCTGGATGGAGACCAAGACCGCCGACCTGGCCGAGGCCAAGCAGTTCGCCGACGCCATCCGCGCGGTGTTCCCGAACCAGATGATGGCGTACAACCTGTCGCCGTCGTTCAACTGGGACACCACCGGCATGACCGACGACGAGATGCGCGACTTCCCGGCCGAGATCGGCAAGTTGGGCTTCGTGTTCAACTTCATCACCTACGGTGGCCACCAGATCGACGGCCTCGCCGCCGAGGAGTTCTCGCAGAGCCTGCGCGAGGACGGCATGCTGGCGCTCGCGCGCCTGCAGCGTCGTTTCCGCCTGCTGGAGTCGCCGTACCGCACCCCGCAGACCCTGGTCGGCGGCCCCCGGGCCGACGCGGCGCTTGCGTCGCTGTCGGGCCAGACGGCCACCACCAAGGCCATGGGTGCCGGATCCACGCAGCACCAGCACCTGGTGCAGACGGAGGTTCCGCCGAAGGTGCTTACCGAGTGGCTCGCCCCGTGGCGCGAGCACAACGGCATCGCCGACGAACTGCGTGTGCAGCTGCGTCCGCACACGCCGGGTTCGCAGATCCTCGAGCTGGCCATCTTCAACCCGCAGGGTGAGAAGCTGGCGAACATCGTGTTCGGCGAGATGGAGGACCGCTCCGGTCGCACGTTCCTTTCGGTGCGCGACCAGAACACGTTCGACCTGAACCTGCGTCGCAAGCGCCTCATGACGCTGATGCACCTGTTCCTGATCCACCGCTACAAGGCAGAGGCGATTCACTACCTCACGCCGACCGAGGACAACCGGGGGGCCGCCGAGGCCCTCACGCGTCGCGGTCTGTTCACCTCGAACCACGACGAGGTGGGCGACATCATCGTGGCGGAGATCAACACCGCCGAGGTGGCCAAGATGGTGAAGCCGGACAGCCCGGAGCGCCAGGCCATCATCTCCGGAGGCTGATGCGCTCGTAGGTTTCGCACCCCGCATCCCGGCCGCGTGCCGAGATGCGAGGTAGCGTTGCCGTATGCACGAGAACGCACCGATTCCGCCCACGCAGGACGAGCGCCTCGCCGCAGGGCGCGCGCTTCGCAAAGTCACCCCCCGCTCGTCGCAGGCGGGATGGACCCCACCGCCCCGCCGCCCCGATCCGGTGGCACAGCTCATCGCACAGGACAAGGTGCGTATTCCCGACCTCGTGCCAATCCGGCACGGCCGCATGGCGGTCTCCCCCTTCACGTTCCTTCGCGGCGCCGCTGCCGTCATGGCCCGCGACCTGTCGAAGACTCCGAGCAGTGGCATCCGCGTGCAGTGCTGCGGCGACGCCCACCTGCTCAACTTCGGTGCCTACGCAACGCCCGAGCGCAACCTGGTGTTCGATGTCAACGACTTCGACGAGACCCTTGAGGCGCCGTTTGAGTGGGACGTCAAGCGCCTGGCGGCCAGCGTGTACGTGGCGGCGATCGACAACGGATTCACGCCCGCCCAGGCGACGGTGGCCACCACCAACAGCGTCAGGGCCTATCGATCGGTGATGGCCGAGCTGGCCGGCATGACATTCCTCGAGGTGCACTACGCCCGGGTTGACGTGGCCGAACTGGAGCAGTTCCTGCCCGGCGGAAAAGCCAAGCGGCAGTTCGCCAAGGGCATCGCCAAGGCACGAAGCAAGAACAATCTGCAGGCACTTGAGAAGCTCACAACGGTGGCCGAGAACGGGCAGATCCACATTGCCGACCAGCCGCCACTGGTAGACCACCCACCCGACCCCCGCGACTTCGCAAAGGTCATCCCCAGGGTGCTCGACCAGTACCGCGCCACGCTGCTGCCGGACCGCCTTGAGGTGTTCAACCGCTACCACCTGGTTGACACCGCCCGCAAGGTCGTGGGGGTGGGCTCGGTGGGGCTCGATGCCCGAATCGCCCTGTTCCTTGGCCGCGATGATGAGGACCCGCTCTTCCTGCAGATGAAGGAGGCCCGGGCATCGGTGCTCGCGCCGTACGCCGGCGCAGGCCCGTACCGCCACCACGGCCACCGCGTGGTTGAGGGTCAGCGCGTGATGCAGGCGGCCAGCGACATGTTCCTGGGCTGGTACTCAGGCGTGATGGGCTCACGCCGCCAGTACTACGTGCGCCAGCTGCGCGACATGTAGGGCTCGGCCAATGTGGCCACCATGACGCCCGACACGCTCAGTGCCTATGCGGGCCTCTGCGGTGGCACCCTCGCCCGGGCCCATGCACGCAGTGGTGACCCGGCGCTCATCACCGGCTATCTCGGCAACGGACCGCAGTTCGACGATGCCATCGCGGCATTCGCCAAGGAATACGCGGCGCAGACCGTGGCCGACCACGCGCTGCTGCAGGACGCCATCCGCTCGGGCCGCATCACGGCCATCGAGGGCATCTAGTCGCCGAGTGCGTCGTCGCTGAGCCGACTCGGCCGCAGCAGTGCGATGGCGCCGCACACAATGAAGCCGACCATCAGAATCACGCCCACCGTGAGAGTGATGGGCGAGTCGAAAATGACCATCACCGGTACGCCGATCGCGGCCATCACAAAGGCCAATGTGATCCACGCGCGCTCAGACACCGGCAACCTCCTCGTCTGCGGGCGGCAGGCCGTGGCCCAGCTGGTCGCTGAGGGTGAGCCTGTACAGGAAGACCAGCGAGGGCACCACGAGTGCCACGAAGATGACGGCGGCTCCCACGAGTGCCCACAGGGTTGCTGACGGCGCAGCGGCATCCTCAACGGTCACCGACGGCGGCAGCAGATAGGGCGCCTGCGCCAGAGCCCAGCCCACCGCGATTGCGGCGACCGCCCCCGCGGCCGTCCAGCGGGCCAGCGCGGCCCGCGAATTCCACACGAGCCACAGGGTCACGCCGCCGAGCACGAATGACGGGATGACCCCGACGAGCCCGGGGCCCTTCACGAGATTGTCGAACAACTCGGGGGCGTCGGCGGCCAGCACGGGAAGCGTGGCGATGGCCACCGCGCCCGACAGCACGCCGGCCACAAGACCGCGCACGCGGAACCACGTGCGCAGGTCGGATTCACCACGCCGGTGGGCGTCGGCCATGGTGAAGATGGCCGCCA
>Ga0114966_10004536_pt1 | contig 11932 bp, 11 predicted proteins | sample M_130207_XF_Meta_FD_87029 | JGI IMG/M metagenome (GOLD analysis project Ga0114966, IMG submission 87029) | Freshwater microbial communities from Lake Montjoie, Canada to study carbon cycling - M_130207_XF_MetaG | ecosystem: Environmental > Aquatic > Freshwater > Lake | place: Lake Montjoie...
AAAATGAATTGTATTTTTCTTTTGCTTCATTTAATTCAGTTTCAGCATGCATCAAATTCATGTAAATGTCACATACAGATTTTTTTAATGAAAGATAATCATCACGAAATTTTTTTATTTCATCATTATCTGATTCTTTTAGATTACATTTTTCTTTTGTAGTATTTATTTTAAACAATTTTTCTTTTATTTTTTCATAAATTGTATTGTAGTCAACATAATTTGTATTTAAATTTGAAAAGTGTATATTAAGATCACCTCTTTCTGTAATAAATTCTTCAAATGATCTTACTGGTATATGTAAGTCATTTACTGAATCATCACTAAAAGATGCAAAAGAAGAAAAGTTATTCATTTTTATTAATTAATGAAGTTATTCTTTAAATACCTTCGCGTTGGTCACGTTTACAAAAAGGACAAAAAACAGATTTTTTAAACCAATTAATGGTACAGTCTAAACATATTTTATTATTACAACAATTTACTTTTTTAAATATATCATTATTTTCATTACATATTAAACATTCACGTGTTTCAACTATTACAGTTTCTAATGATTCAATTTGAGAGTCAGATAAACAAACAATAACAGGATTCCAGAAGGGGTTATCCTCGTCATCTAGTATATCTTGTATATCTTGTATTAAAAATTGTATATTATTGCTAATAAGAGTGTTATATAATTCTTCTTCAAATTCATAACGGTCAATTAAAAGTTGTTCATAAGAAGAAATATCCATAAAATTTTAATTTAATTTTTAATTAATTTTTAATCTTTTCTTTAAATTTTATTGTAAAACTTTTTGTTTTTAAAGTTTCTTCTTTAAAAGTACTGAAATGTTTATATATCATTTCCAATCGTTCAATATCTTTATTTTCATGGAGATTGTTTTTAATAGTAGCAAGAACATTTTTAACAAATTCTATTTTATGTGGTTGTTGTACTTTAGTTTTTATAAGTTCTTGATTGAGTATACCTTTAATTGTATAAATATCATAAATATTGATTTTATTAAAATTTGTTCCATTTATTTTATTTAAAATTTTTTTGTTATTTAAAAATATATTAAATCTATTATTAATAATACTTGACCTTATTGGTAATTTCTGATTAGACATGGATCTAGAATAAAAAGAAGGTAATACAATACTACTTATACAATGAACATCTGGTAAAAAAGATTTATTTGTTTCATATGTATCTGAAAAAAATATTTCACCAGAAGATATTGAGTCTGCTGCTTTTGCAATTGATTCAATGTCTTTATTATAATCAAGGTAATTTTCTTGAACTAAATTTGATACTATAAAACCATCATTATCATATATTTGAAAAATATCATTAATATCAATTGGTTCTGTATCATCAAAAATTTTTTTTGTAAATTCAAATATATTAATATCAATATCCTTATGATAATTTTTTAAAAAGGTTTCTATATTAAAACATGGATCATTTACAAATTCTAAAATATTTAAGATCATTCGTTTATCACTTTTACAATTTTGAACAATATAATTTATTTGAGTAGCATTTATATTTGTGTGTAAAGTACTTATCCATTTTTTTAATGTTCCTTGATTGATTTCATTTATATAATATACTTCACATCCTTTTTTGAATTCACTTAATTTTGATCCTTTTGAATCTGATGAAATTATTACAATAGGTACTCCTTTTTCTTTAAGTTCGGTTATATCAATTGTAGATAATATATCATTTGATACATTTTGATATTCATCAATAAGGATAAGTTTTTTTATTTTTACAAATTTGAAAAAAAAATCTGAAGAATAATCAATAAAATATTCAATTTCCTTTAATAATTCTTTTTTTGTTTTGTTATCATTTATTTTCAAATTCAAAAGTTTAATTTGTTGTTCTTTACAAAAAAGTTCTATAAGTGTTGTCTTTCCACAACCCGTTGGTCCAATAATAAGTAAAGATTTTTCTTCCTTTTTTTCAATTGAAGAAGTATACCATTGTTGTAAAACAAAATGACAATTTTCTAAACCAATAAGGTCTTTACAATAAAGTTCATTTTCTTGTACTGTTTCAATTGATGGTATTATTGATTCTATACTACTAAATGGATTCAAATTAACATTACTTTCTAATACTTTAACTCTACAGGCACTTGTTTTACTTTCTAAAAGTTTTTTACTATTATTCTGCGAAGCTAAGTTACCATTATTCTGCGAAGCTAAGTTACCATTATTCTGCGAAGCTAAGTTACCATTATCATTTTTAGGATTAAAAACAAGTTTTACCATAATTAAAGTTATTCTTTTTATTCTTTTTATTTTTAAATTCTTTTTAAGTTTAAAGTAAACAAAAAGAATGAAATGTAATTTATTATGGAAACTAACAAATTATCTTTATTAAGTAAGGATAAATTATGGAATAAAATTAAAAAATATCTTTATTACATAATTATATTTTTGATTTTTCTTATAGTTTTAATTTTTTATAATGTAAAACTTACTAAGCAATTAAATGATAAATTAAATTTTATAATTCACCAAAGGTAAGTTACTATTCTGCGAAGCAAAGTTTATTTCTGCTTCTTAAGAACAAAGAACATCACTAGGTAGAATACAAGGGCATGGAGAAGGAATCCACGGTTGTTAAATGCGTTACCTAAACCATAATCATCACCGGTCTGTCCAACAATGGAACCAAAGATACCCTGGGTTGTGCTGTAAGTGGCACTCATGCCAACAATGAGGAAGATAACAGTGGAGATAAGTGCGAGTTTTGTGTAGGCCTGCATTTGTAAAAGTATATTTATACTTTTTATTTTATTTTTTAAGAAAAAAAAAATTAAATTAAAATTAAAATTAAATAAACAAAAATTCTGAACTCTTATAAATTTTTCTTCTTTTATAATATTGTCCTTTAAAAATTGAAAATGAATCTACTATATCTATTACCAAAGGTTCATTTACATTTTTTTGTCGTAAAATTCTACCAACTGCTTGTTGAACATCTGATTTTGGTGTTGCTAATATAAGTGTATCTAATTCAGCAACATCAAATCCTTCACCTGCTGCTTGGTATGTTCCTATAATAATTGAACAAGTTGTACTTGTTTCACGATCAACTGTTTTCATACCTCCTAAGTACAAACCCGTTGAAGTAAATCCTTTTAAATTATTATTAAAATATTCACATTGTTCTCTTCTTTCTGATAAAACAAGTATTTTTCTATTTTCCTTAAGTAATTCTTTAATCTTTTCTATAATAAAATCATTTCGTTCTTTTTTCAAGGTAAGATCCGTTATCATTTCTGGAATACTTACTTTTCCTAATCTATTAAATTTTTCAAGGTACCCTTCTGTATCATTAAAAACAAATTTTATTTTTGGTTTACCTGTTTCTCTTTTTATTGTTATTATCTGTGGTCCTAAGAACCAGTAAAGGACCTTTGAAAGTCCGTCTTTACGTTCAGGTGTTGCTGAAAGTCCTAAAACATACTTAGGTTGAACTTTGTAAAAAAGACTACTAAATGTTCTACTAGCTATGTGATGGCTTTCGTCTATCTGTAACATACCAAATGAATCAAATGTTCCCTTTGGATAATCACGTTTTATAATCGTTTGTATCATTCCTATAACAATATCGGTATTTTCAATTTCACAAAGTTCTTGTTTTATAATACCTATCCTTGCAGTTGGAAGATACTGTTTGATACGTGCTTTCCATTGATCTAATAAAAAATCAGCATGTACAACAACTAATGTTTTTACTTGAAGTAAACTAATTAATTTAAGTGCTACAACAGTCTTACCTAAACCGGTATCTAACGAAATTAATCCACAGTAATTGCTTTTAATAGTTGCATCAATGGTTTCTTGTTGAATATCACGGAGTGTTCCTTCAAAAGGTACATTTATGGATTCTCCATTTTTGAGTTTATTTACTTTAGGTTCAGAATATTTTTCAATTCCATAAAATCTAGGCATGTATATTTTACTTTTTGAAATACGATACACTGGATAAGCAACTTCATTGGTTTGGAAATTAGGGTTTTCTAAAGGTTTTACTGTAAGGTCTAATTTAATATTTTGTAAAAAATGGGGAGGTAAACATTTAAGAGATATACTATACCCGAGGTGAGTTATTTCAGTCTCCATATCTTTATTGGTCTTGTCTTTTAACGCACACAACTTTAAGTAATTTAAATTAATTGTACCTATTATAAAATTCAATTACCGATTTGCTAACTTTTATACTTTTTTTATTAAATTGTGTAATCCTTACAGACTCTGAATTACGTGCACGAGAAATTGCTACGTATGCTTGACCACTTGTAAATATACTTTCTCCAAGGTCTATTTCAAGAAGATCTATAGTTGCTCCTTGGGATTTATGGATACTTATTGCCCATGAAAGTTGTAATGGTAGGTATTTAAAGTCTAAATACTTTGTTGCTTCATCATCTGCACGTTCGGGTTTTACATGAAAATAACTAATTGTAAAATTATTTCCAGATGTTAATTGAATTGTTACGGAAGTTCTTGTTAATGAAACAATAATACCACGTGTTCCATTAACAATACCTTCATCAAAATTAATATTACGATTTACCATAACCTGTGCACCTACACAAAGTGTTAAAAACTCAGGAATTTTATTATCAGAAGCATACTTTGTTGATGTTCTTAATTTAATTGGATTATCTGTATAAACCACTTTATAAGTCATTGATTCTTGGTCCTTTAAAAGAATACCAAGTTCATGTTGATTAATAGTATCAACATCCTTATTCTTTGAAAAAAGTTTTGTTGGTTTAATTTCTAAATGAGAAAAATCATTTTGTTTCATTTTTTCAATAAGTTCAAGATCACTAACAACACCCCAACGGAGTTTTTGTAAAAGATCATCAAAACGTGTATCACTACTTACTCGCATATTTTCAGTTAAAATACTTACATTAATATCAGATTTTTCCCAATTATTTGCATGAAAACAATAATCACCATCAACTGGTTTTAACTGAGACATATCACCAACTAATATAATTTGAAGTTTTCCAAATGGTTTATCGCGTTCATTTGAATTTAAAAACATTGAATTAGGTTTTATAAGTTTAAATAATTCAGCAATTTTATCAAAAAGGGAGTCACTTAACATACTTACTTCATCTATAATAAGAACATCAAGTCCATTTAAATAAGGTAACATACCTTCCATACGTCTAATACGTTTTAAAAGATCATTAGGTTCACCTTTTGCCAAACCAATACCAAGTGCTGAATGTAATGTTTTTCCATTTATTAACAAAGCAGCACAACCTGTCATAGCAGTCAGTGCAACTTTTTTACCTTGTTCTGTTAAAATACGATGTATGTATTCAATAAGATAACTTTTACCTGATCCTGCAAAACCAGTAATAAATGCATTTTGACCATCTAATATTTTTTCAAGAATTTCTTTTTGTTTTATGTTTAAAGTATCTGCCATTCTAACAACTATTTTACACTTTTAAAGCACACTACCTTAAGTAATTTTTAAAAATCTAAAAGATAATTTAGGTTTTCTATTTGATCTACCTTAAAATCTTGTTCTACTTGTTCCGGTATTAAATCAATTGCCGATATACTCAAATCAAAAATATTTTTTCTATCCATGTATTTATCAAAATAAAGGTAATCAAAATTGGTAATACCAATAAGTCCAATATTATTTAACAAACACCTTTTTTGCAAACTAGATACAGTTTCTATATCAATTGAAATTTCTGAACCGTGTTGTTCAGGTTTTGATAAAGTAGTATTATACAAATTTGGATATTTATTATGGATTTCTTTGTATTTTTTTAAAAAAGATACACAATTATTTGCAGATTTTTCATATAAAAATGAATAAATAGAATGTTTATCATCTAATAAACCTGAATAATATTCTGCCTTCGGTGTCCACCATGAATCGGTATTATTTTGATTTATTTTTTTAATAACGTACAATTTGTTTTTTTTTTTAAGTATTTTCAGAATTTTTGTATTATTTGTTTCCATTTTTAATGAATTAATATTTTATTTTTTAAATTATTTTATTGTAATAATGGATGATGAAGTTTATAAAAAGTTTGATGGAATGATAAAATATTTAGTTTTACATTATTTAAAATATAATAAACAAATAGATAAAAAAGGTGCCATTCCATTATTTTCAAAAGAAATATCAAAACTAAGTAGTTCTATAAAAAAACTTTATGAAAATAAAGAACTATTTCAATATATTCTTGAAAAATATTATACAGAAGCATTTAATCCATTTACAACTGCATACTATACATTTATGAATTTACACAATGAGGGTACAGATGTTGATGAACTATTTGATACAATTGCACATGGTATTTTACAAAGATTAATAAAAGAGAAGAAAGAAAATAATATCTACGCAATTTTTTGTAAATAACAATGAAAATTTTAATTTAAAGTAATAAACATTATAGTAAATAAAATGAAATTATTACATTGTGATTTTGAATATTGTTTAACAACACCTGCGTATAATTTTAAAGGTTGTTCGTATGGATTATATTGTTCAGAACATAAAAAAGAAAACATGATTAATGTAAAAAATAGATTATGTTTAGAAGAAAATTGCATTTCAAGACCTTTGTATAATTATGAAAATGAAAAACTTGCAATATATTGTTCAAAACACAAAAAGGAAAACATGATAAATGTTACAACTAAACATTGTATAGAAAACGATTGTAAAACAATAGCAAATTTTAATTATCAAGGTGAATCTCCATTATACTGTTCAACACATAAAAAAGAAAATATGGTAAATGTTAGAAATAAAATGTGTATAAATAAAGATTGTAAAGGAATTGCAAGTTATAATTATCAAGGAGAACCTCCGTTATATTGTAAAGAACATAAAAAAGAAAATATGTTTTATTTAACAGGAAAAAAATGTAAAGAAGAAAATTGTTTAAAACATCCTGATTTTAATTATGAAGGTGAATACCCATTGTATTGTTTAGAACATAAAAAAGAAAATATGGTTAATGTAAAAAATAAACATTGTACTGAAAAAGATTGTGAAACAACAGCAAGTTATAATTATAAAAATGAAAAACCTTTATATTGTGCAAAACATAAAAAAGAAAATATGGTTAATATATATAAAAAAGTATGTTTAAATGATTGGTGTGGTACAATTATTACAGATAAATTTAATGGATACTGTTTTTCTTGTTTTATTAATATGTTTCCTAATCATAAACTTGTGAAAAATTATAAAATGAAAGAAAAAAACGTAGTAAATTACATAAAGGAAAAATATCCACAATATAAATTTCAATTTGATAAAATAATAGAAAACGGTTGTTCTAGAAAAAGACCTGATATATTTTTAGATTTAGGGTATCAAATAATTATAATAGAAATAGATGAATATAAACATATAGATTATCCATGTGAAAATAAAAGAATTATGGAATTATCAAAAGATGTGCAACATCGTCCTATTATTTTTATACGTTTTAACCCAGATGGATATATAAAACAAAATAGAAAAATAACAAGTTGTTGGAAATATAATAAAAATGGTTCAATGTCTATTAAACAATGTAAAAAAGAAGAATGGAAAATGCGTTTAAATACATTATCAGAAACATTTGATTATTGGATTGAAAATAAAAGTGAAAAAATAATCAATTTAATTCATTTATTTTATAATGATAATTAAATAAAAATATTGGTTTACAATAAAAATGAAATCCATTAAGGAACAACCAGGTGACAATGAAGGAATTTTGACACGTGTGTGGGGTCCTGCGGGATGGATGTTTCTTCATTCAATTGCACAAAATTATCCTTGGAGACCAACTGATGAACAAATGCAAAATTATTACACATTTTTTAAATTAACTGGTAATGTACTTCCATGTAGGTATTGTAGAGAATCATATCAAGAATATATAAATTCAGGTAATACAACATTAACAATGAAAAATATGAAAAATCGTAAAACACTTTTCCTTTGGTTATATAATATCCATAACAGAATAAATAAAAAACTTGGTATAAAATCTCACCCTTCTAAATTAGAAGTATGGAGAAAATATGAATCATTTCGCGCAAACTGTCACAAGAGTGTTAAAAAACCTGTTAAAAAAGGATGTACGGTCCCAATGACTGGGAGACGTAAAAAATGTGTTATGAAAATAGTAGAAATTGATGAATTAGGAAATGAATTTGGTAAAAAACAAAATAAACCATTTCCACCACCTCCACCACCACCTCCAGTTGGAACTGAAGCAAAAATAATAAATGCGATGAAAATTCTAGGTGTAACAAACAGAAATGATACATCGGATATTAAAAAAAAATATCGTACATTATCATTGATTTATCATCCTGATAGACCATCGGGAGATGAAGAAAAATTTAAAGAAATAAGTAATGCATATGAATTAATTATGAAATTAAATGGAATGCGTTTTGGAAAACGAACAAAAGGTAAAAAAAATGTAAAACTTGTAAGTATAAAAAAATCAAATAAATCAGGAAAAAAATTAATGGCAACCTTTGAGACAAACGGAAGAAACAAAGTTATACACTTCGGTTCGGCAGGCATGGGTGATCTAACTAAGCACAAAAATTTTCAAAGAAGGGATCGTTTCATATTTAGACACCATAAAGACTTAAAAACAGGTGATCCAACACGTGCTGGATTTTTAAGTATGTTTATATTATGGAATAAACCAAGTTTACAAGCAAGTATATCGGATTATCGTAGAAGACTTGGTGTTTATAACAGAACAGGGAAATTTCCAACTAATATAGCAGGATACAAATCACCTGGTAAAAGTAAAAAATATCAATAATAATAACTTTTTATTCTTTGAACATTTACAACAGTTTTTATAAATTTTTTCCAATCATTTTCCCATATTTGAACATAATTGTATCCTAAACTTAATATAATTTCTTTTTTATCATTTGTTTCATTATATAATTCTAAATAAGTTGTATTTGTTCTTCTATTTATATCTAATAAATCATATAAATCAGGATTTCCATGCCAAAAATCTCCTAAAAATTCATAAATAGTATTTGTTTGTTTACAATAACCATCTGCTTTAAAACGAGTACCTTCAATAGAAAATTCCCCAATATTGTCTGCATGCTGGATAAATATATTATATTTAACTTGTAAATAATTTAACCACTGTATACTAATTTTAGAATATTGATTAAAACATTTTGTACATCCTTTTCCTTTTATATGATTATAAGGATATATATTAAATTCACCATGTTTTTTACAATTTAATTTTATATAAAAAGAAGAACCTTTCCAGTCAATTTTTGAATAATCATATGTATCACCCCACACATCAATCATTTTTGGTAAATATTCTTCAAAACTTATTAAAGAATATTTACCTCTTTCCATATTTGCACATAATCTACAACCTTGTCCACTTAGATGAGAGTTTGGAGTTATTTCAAAATCTCCATGATCTTTACAATTCACTATAACTTTTGTGTGAGAACTAATATAATTTGATTTTTCATAAGTATATTTATTATTATGAACTTTATTTGATTTTTCAATAAAATCATCTGAGTATTTTTTTTTTATTTTTCTAATATTATTTTGTATACTACATTTTTTACATCCTCTACATAACAATAAATGTTTTTGAGGTGTTTGTTGAAAATCTCCGTGTTTTGGACAAATAATAATAATAATATTTTTACAACCATTATATTTAACTTTAGAATAATCATAAAAATAATTATGAATTTTATTTGATTTTTCAATAAATTCACCAATTGATAATTTATTTTTATAAACAATGTTTTCTTTACTACATTTTTGACAACCTCTTTTTTTATGGTCTGCTGGTCTAATTGAAAATTCTCCATGTTTCGGGCATATAACTGTAATATTTATATCAACACCCATATATTCAACTAAAGAATAATCATATTTATCATTATGTATATCAGTAAATTTTTTTAACTGTATTTCCCATGGAATAAATACTCTTTCACCTGTTTTATCGTTTGCACATGTTCTACACCCGTGTCTGTTTAAATGTAAATTAGGTGTTTGTTCAAATTCTCCATGTTTTGGACAAATTATAATAATATTTTTTTTTGCATTTTCATATTTTACTAATGAATAATCATATTTATTATTATGAATTTCATTTGCTTTGTTTATAAATTCATTTTTTGCTTTTTCACTTATTTTACTACCAGTTAATGCAGAACCACACTTTCTACACCCATCTCCACAGATATGTTTATGCAACGATTGTGTAAATTCTCCATGATTAGGGCATATAATTCTAACTATATCAATTCTTTTATTAACATTTTCTATTAAAGAATAATCATATTTGATTCCATGTTTATCTATTGCTTTATTTATATAAATATCTCTTTTAGAACACATTTTTATTTTATTATAAAATATTACTTTATATTAATTAAAAGTATAAAGTAATATATTAACGGTCATTTATTTGAACATTTAGTCGTAGTAGTAATAAACTACTACATCATCATATTCATCATCATAATTTTCTTCATAATTATCTTCAGTTTCTTCTAAAAGTTCTTCAGTGTCTTCTAAAGGTTCAGTTTCTTCAGTTTCTTCCGGTTCTTCTATATCGTCAAGTTCTTCTTCAAGTTCTTCATTTTCATCACCTGATTCTTGGTCACTATGATCAGATTCCGCAACAATAAACTGTGATAATATAGGTTCTTCTAATGTTTCTTCTACTACTTTCTTTTTCTTTTTTTCCTTTTCTTTTTCTTTTTGCTTTTCCTTTTGTTTGTTTTCATTATACTTTTCATACATAATAAAGGATTGGTCAATAATTTTTTTAGAAAATATACGTTTTTCATATTCACCAAATGGTTCATAATGTGATACTCTCATAAAATGACCAATTGATGGATAATAAAATGTTTTACGGGGTTCTCTACAAAGATTATTTTTTACTAACAAATTAATTTCATCTAAGGTTGACGTATGGTTTGATAAATATAAAAATTTAAAAAGAAGTTTCAATTTTTCTTCTAACTGTTGGTGTGCATCTTTTACATTATTGTCAACAAAAATAGTTAAAGTTTTATTAATTTCTTTAAACTCTGGTCTTGAACCGTTGTACATACATGACCAATCACACTGTACTTTTTTAGGTGTAACCCATATTTTTTTCTTAGTTTCTTTTTCAATATCTATTACTTTTTTAAAATATCCACATTTAATAACAAATACATTTTTACTTACATCATGGTATTTAAAAACAGGTCCTCCACAATAACATTCTTCAATTGAATCATATTTCTGTTTTGTTACAAATTCAGTTTGTTTCTTTTTTTGTGTTTTTGAAGACATTTTTAACTTTATTTTTAATAAGTAATTATTTTTAAGTAAATTTTTATTTTGTTAAAAATTTAAACCTTTATAAAACGAAATTTCTTAAAATCAATATCAGTAATAATAACATTAAAATTATTTTTTACTTTGATTTTTTTAAGACTATCAAAATAAAAAAGTATCATTAACATCGCGTCAGAAATATCATGTTTACGTTCATTTGTTTGAAAACTCAGAAATGTATTAAGGTATTCACTTGCAATATATTCACTTTCAATTTTACGAAGATCATAATCACATTTTGTCATTTTGAAAAATTTATGGATACTTCCAGGATTGATTAACTTAACCTTGTTTCTAAATTTTGTAAAAAGAAGATCCATTATATTAACTAAACCCATTGGTGGTTGTCGTTCAACTAAAATAATGTCAGCATTATTAAATAATTCTGAATGTTCTTGGATAAAATGATCAAGATAATCTGGTATACAATATTCATGATGTAATGTACAATCACAACGGTTTACTTTATTATGTCTCATATTCATTATGTTCACACGG
>Ga0114966_10004537_pt1 | contig 11932 bp, 13 predicted proteins | sample M_130207_XF_Meta_FD_87029 | JGI IMG/M metagenome (GOLD analysis project Ga0114966, IMG submission 87029) | Freshwater microbial communities from Lake Montjoie, Canada to study carbon cycling - M_130207_XF_MetaG | ecosystem: Environmental > Aquatic > Freshwater > Lake | place: Lake Montjoie...
CATAACCAGGACGAACCGGAGCAAAGCCGACGCCGCAGTTGCCACTCACGATGGTGGTGACGCCGTGTTGGCTCGACGGCTCAAGGAGGCCGTCCCACGTGACCTGACCGTCGTAGTGGGTATGGACGTCAACCCAACCTGGCGTAACAATGGCTCCGTCAGCATCAATAACTTCGCGAGCCGATTCGGTGATTGAACCTCCGACCTCAACGATCAACCCATCGCGCACGCCAACATCGCCTTGACGTCGAGCATCACCCGAGCCATCAACGATCGTTCCACCCTTAATCACGTAATCCAGCATCATGACCCCTCAATCAAAATCTTACGAAGGGTAAGTTAGCCCACGATCAGCCAATTAGTCGTGCTCTAGAAGCCCCGCCTCTTTGGACCACTGCCAATGCATCCGACCATGTCCAGCATTGGCCGCAAGAACTCCGCCGACGGTGCCATCAGCCCATGGCGCACCAGGCAAAGTTTCGGCTAATTGCTCGTCAGAAAGTTCGCTGAGCAATTGCAAAGTCACCGAACGGGCACTGGCCGTCACGGCGATTGCTGCGCTCAAGGTGATACCGCGATGTTGCACCTGCCACTCTTCAGTCATTGCGTGCACCGTGGCCATAATCTGCTCGACGGTGCGGGGCTGTCCCGAGGCATCGGTGCGTAGACCAACAGGATTACTGTCGCCGCCAATGTGGCGCCGAATCATCGCCGCGAAGTTGCGCTCAATCAGAGCAAGGTGCACAAAATGGTCGGTGGCCGTCCACATATTGGAGGCATCATGTTCGCTGGGTGTCAAAGGACGCACCAGTTGCTCTTCGGAAAGTTCGCTCATCGCGTTCAACAGCCAGACACGATCATTATTCAGCGTGGTCTCTATTTCAATGCGGTTCATACATCCCCCTGATTATCGTCAGTCTCACACATCTCACAAAGAATAACGACCCAAGGATGAGACACGCATCTTTGGTGGACCAGGACTTTGGTCATGAACACTGGAGCGTCATGTACCCCACTTATGAGTTGGGGGAGTTATCACTCTCACACCCCCCAGATACTGTGGTCTTGTAATCATCCAGACGATCTGAGGGGCTTGGCCCGTTGAAGATCACCAACCGATTTCAAGTCGGTGGTAACGCCAAGATCGATGAGGAGCAACAACATGAGTAAAGAAACCATTTACACACCAGGGCATTCCGTGCATTTCATACAAGCACGAAAGGCTTTAGAGGGATTGAGGCAATGGCGGGCAGTAACCCTTATTGAGATAGGAGAAGGTGCGGTCACGCTCCAATTGGGTGGCAGCGCTTCCATCTACGAATGCCGTGACACCACCCGACTGCGCGAGCTGTTCGACACTGGACGAGTACCGCTGAACCAAAATAGTGAAAATCTGGCGATTTTGGCACCACACAACGTCTTGATCATCCCCTGTGCAAACGAAGACAAGATCTTCCCACAACAAGCACCAATTAATTCAATGGTCAGTTACCTAAAAGATGGTGCCGCTCTGTGGTCACCAACCACAGACGGCGCATGGCACCTCTTCTCAATCGCATTAAAGGTGAAACAGTAAACAAAAGGGTAGGGACCTAAATCTCAGGTCCAGGCGGGGGCGCACGAAGTTTCGGTCTCCTTTCTTGGAGCGGGTGACGGGAATCGAACCCGCATGATCAGCTTGGAAGGCTGAGATTCTAGCCATTGAACTACACCCGCATATTGCGTCTCTATCGTATCCGCACGCCGAGGGTTCGCCACGGGTTGCTTCAACTTTCGTGCCTACTTGACGACCGTTTTATGGCCTCATCGTGGGCATTAAGCCCCCCTGGCGAAACTCGTCAACTGTCAACTCGAAGATATCTTCGAGGCCATCAATCTCATCAACATCTTGACCCACACAGGCAAACCCCATTTTACGAATCAACTGTTGAGACCCGATGTTATTCACGCCAACTTGATAGCGAAAAACCTTCACCCCCGGTTCCGCAGTCGCCCACGTCCACATCCCCAGCAACGCTTGCGTGGCGAATCCCTGTCTTTGAAAGATTTTCTCAACTCCGATACCGATTTCTAACATCCCACGCTCATCAGGTGGTCCATGAAAACTCGTACTGCCGATGACGACACCAGTTGAGCGAAGCACCATCAAGCGCACAAACCATTTGTTCACAGTCTCATCTGCTTTAATCTGCGGGACGCGCCAACGTAGTGGGCCATCTTGTGACATCAAGATGCGATGTGGATTAGTAAATGATGCACCTGAAAAAAGATCTGGGTCATCCGGACTTTCGAAAAGTGACACGGTGTCGGCAGCGCCAAGGTGGACAAGATCCAAGTGCTGCGTCACAATCACAGGTTGGGTGCCATTGTCCATATCAAGTGACCATATCCAATGTGACTACTACAACTGCGACAGTGCACCAGCAAGTCCCGCCAAACTCATGGGCATCACCCATCCCGCAACCGTCACGATGTCGCCTTGAGCGATGTCTTGCTCACAACTGAACGCGAATATCTGATCCCGCTCACCGATTGGCGCACCTGCCGACAACAATTGCAGGGTTTTTTGAGCATGAGCCACAGTCTCGGGCGCTGCCCCAATGACCGCCTCTCCGAGTTCAATCATCTGCTGATCAACGAATGAAATCCACGGCTCAGCGAATGCCACATCACTTGGCATTAACGTCACCGAAGGCATGCTCGTTGACGTTGATGTGCTGATTAATGACGGCGATATCGTCGTCGAAGAAAGTTCATCGGCGACAGGGACAGTAGTTCCGTCACCACACGCTGATATCAGGCCCACTAACGCTGCCAAACTTGTCCCGCGATCAAAAAACTGGCGACGATTCATAGGCATTGCCATCACATTCGCTCCTGCAGAGTGCGCGCCAAACGTACAGCAAGGGCAACAATTGTCAGGGTTGGATTTGAAAAACCAGCCGTGGGAAAACTGGATCCTCCCACTGCGTACAAGTTGTCAATGCCATGGCATTGAGAGTTCTCGTTAACCACACCTTGATCAGCGCCGAGATGCATTCGAGCGCCACCGAGATGGTGCCCTCCACCCTCCATTGTCTGAAAAGAAACCGGATCACCAAGTGTCATAGGGCCAAAGCCCGCCTTTAATAGTTCGCCGCCCACCAAACCCAGCGAGGTACGAATGTCGGCGACATCTTGGGCCAGCACTCTCCAATCCAACCGTGCCCGAACGGCACCAAGATCATCTTTTGCGGAAATAAGAGAGACCCGACTTGCAGAGTTCCAACGCTGTTCGGTGCGCGCGTATATGCCAATGACTTGCGAACCAGTGCCACCAAGTGCTGCGGGTTGAGTCGATTGCCAAAGATTTCGTATGGAATCTCCGTGCAGTGCTTCACGCGGAATCGTCTGCAATGGCTCAAGTGTGAAAGAAGTGTTAATCATGCCTCTCTCTGCCGAGACCTCTTCGTTCAGACCAACGCCCACCTTGAACTGTGTGCCGTCAATATCTTTGGGATAACCAATGACACCATCGAGATCTTCGGGAGTGTGATCGCCACACAGCACCGCCCCAACTGCGCCGTGTGGATGTTCCAGAAAACCAAGTCCCAAATTTCCGCTGCGATTGATCTGCTTTTGTGACTGAGCCGCTAGCAAAAGTTGGCGGACATTTTCTATTCCACCACTAGCAAGTACAAAACACTTTGCCGATAATTCAAAATCAAGTCCGTTATCATTTTTGATGTGTACTAAGGATGCCCGAGGCGAAGAAGTTCTATCCTCAAAAGTGAAGCCCATGCAATTCGCCCCGAAATAAATTTTTACGGGAGATTTACTCAACCGTGAGCGATAGTAACTTGCGAATCGGAGTTGTTTCGGAAATCGCCACACTGGTGTGGCCAAAACATCCGTTGCTTTCACGAGAACCGGTAAATCAGCTTCAGTTGTCAACATTTCGGCATCAAAAAGATCGCGTCCAAGCGTGCACAACTCCATGGCACGCTGATAGTCAGGTTCTAGATCGCTTCGCTGAAAGGGCCAACCCTCGCCCAGCCCATTGCTTCGCTGAGTGAAGACATTTTCCTCAAGGCGACGGCACCATCCAACCCAGTGATTGGTTGTTCCACCGAAATAGCGCAGTCGCCAGCGATCTAATGCGGGATACGAGAATCCCTCGCCTGTCGAAACTTCACCTTGATAACGATTCTGCGACAACTCTGTCCAGGCACCTTGGCCACCCTCGAGAATCGCAACCGATAGCCCAGATTTCTCCAATTCAAGCGCCAAAGTGATCCCGGCGGCTCCAGCACCGACGATCGCCACATCGCAGGCATCTAATTCTTTACGAGTTGATGTAGCGAGATCAATAAACATCTATGACTATTCATAACACCAAAAGCTTGATCCCCCTAAATTTGAGAGGTGGCAACTTCTCATCTCATCAGTAGATACCGTTGAAGCCAATGTCATCACGCCCAATCGCACTCGTTCGTCGTCCCAGTCCCCTTCTTGAGCAAGGCCTAGTCACGCACATTGAGCGAACCCCCGTCAATGTTGAACTAGCACTCAAGCAGTGGTCCAACTATGTCGAAGCCTTACGTCTATGCAAGTGGTCAATCATTGAAGTTCCTGCGATTGATGAGTGTCCCGACGGAGTGTTCATCGAGGACACGGTCGTTATCTACAAGGGCGTAGCGATCATCACTCGGCCAGGCAATGATCTGCGTAAACCCGAGGTCACCGCTATTGAACCGGTCGTCACCGAGGCGGGATGCACTGTTGAGCAAATCGTTGCGCCTGGAACGATGGACGGTGGGGATGTTTTGAAGGTTGGCGACATAATTTATGTAGGTCTTGGTGGTCGCACGAACGCTGAAGGTATCGCCCAATTCGCGACGATTGTTGAGCCTCTGGGGGCAACCGTGATCACTGTTCCGATCTCCAAAGTTCTCCACCTCAAGTCGGCTGTCACCGCCTTACCCAATGGAACAATCATTGGCTTTGAACCACTAGTTGATGATCAGTCGATCTTCCCAGATTTTTTGGCTATGCCTGAGGAATCTGGGGCTCATGTCATCATCGTCGGAGAAAAGCGACTGATCATGGCCAGCGATGCCCCTGAGAGCGCCGAAATGCTTCGCGATATGGGCTACCTGGTCATTGAAGCGAACATCAGCGAATTCGTCAAACTTGAAGGCTGTGTCACATGCCTGTCGGTGCGTATTCGTTAACTGTCGCTATCTCGCGAATCATCTCGTGGAAGACCGCTAACGGTTCTTCCCACTTCGGACTCAGCAGACCTGCGGAGTAAATACCTGAATCGAGATTACGTTGCACCGCTTCACAGATCCGCACATCTTCTTGCGCCACGACCTCATTCATTTCGACAATTCGCTCAATGTCACCGACATTCGGCTCAAAAAAGTATTCAAAGAAAAGATCAATGTGATCCGCACCGCGTGGCAGCCAACGCTCGACAGCCCAACCCCCTGGCACGACGTTGAAAGCAAAAGTTGGGAACAACCATCCGAACATCCCGAACACGCTGTCTTCACGCGCTGGCATGACGTGAACATTCCAGCGTGGATCATCGCCCAAGATGACGGAATAATTACTCGCATCGGCGTCTCGAGCCATTCCCGGGTGCACAGTCGGCACATGGTATCCCTCAAGGAAATTATCGGCGTAGGTCTTCCAGTTGCAGGCCACTCGGCGCACCACGCGTGAATGAAAAACAAAACTCTCGAGATTGAGTTCGCTGAGTGCCGTCGGAAAATCGGCAAGCCACTGCGTGAGTGAACATAATTTCGGGTTCAAGGAGACAAAGATCAGATCGCGAAAACTTTCAACCAAAATCTCCTTGCGTGAATGGTCTTGAAGAACTTCGTAAGCAGTCAAGCGGAGATTTGCACCTTGGCAAATAACAATTTCGTGTTCTGCCAACGCTTCGCACAAAACCCCGCCCGATGTCGTGAGATAACTGCGATAGCCGACATGAACCCACGAGTTTTCAAAAATACTCTGCCGTTCATTTTGATAGACCAAGGGGTCGGTGTACCAACCTGCAGCGAGGGTTGGATGAATTGGCACAGTGAGACGCTACTTGTGCTGCTCCATATATCTCGCCATGGCTTGTTTGCTTTCGGGGTCACGCATCGCATACACAAGTGAATCGGCGTCATTTGCACTTCGACCAGTGCCGGCAATCTCTTCCATAACGGCATTTACTTGTTGTTTTGTTGAACGCAAAGCAAAAAGAGGCTTCACTGCCAGCGACCGTGCTAATTCGGTCACATGGTTGATTAAATCGTTTTCTTCAACAACACGATTGATGAAACCGATGTCTTTAGCCTCCTGTCCGCCGAACGGCCGACAAGTTAAAACGAGTTCTTTGGTGAGCGCCGGACCGATTTCTCGTACCAGTCGCGGTATCCCGCCCCATGCCAAGGGAATACCCAAATCAACTTCAGGAATAACAAATGTCGCACCGACTGTGGCAATACGCAAGTCGCATGCTCCCACCAAGACGACTCCCCCTCCGACGCAGTGGCCATGTACCGCGGCAATCGTCAACTGTGGAACATTTGTCAATGCTTCAGTGGCCAAGCGTCCCAAGTCGGCACTTGTCCGAGGGGATTCACCAACCGTGGGACTCGTGAGATTGCCGAGGTCAAACCCGGCAGAGAAAGTTCGGCCAGCACCTGCGATAGTCACCACGCGGATCTCATCGCATGTATGCAACCACTGGCTCAATTGAATGATCTCTTGTAACAACTCTGTCGAAAGAGCGTTCAGTTTTTTCGGGCGATTGAAGGTCACATGACATTGGCTTTGCTCAACGTCAACGAGCAATGTCGCAAAATGAGGAATGTCGACTGTCTGTACAGGGGCCATAGAGATCAGTCTCTCACGAGCAACTTCTACAAAATCCGTCGAACTGCTTGAATCTTGTCAATTGAGGGCAAGCGAGAGATGCTTACAGTGGTCCCTGTGTAGGGTGCCACAATCCACTGGGTTGAACTAATAGCGATGCCGACGTGTCCGATTTGCTGGGGACTACGTGATGAGAAGGAAAACACCAGATCACCCTTCTGGATCGGAGTAGTTTTCCAGTCAACGGCGGTTCCATAAGTGGACTGCAACAAACTTTGATGCGGCAGATTTATCTTGACGGTAGCGAAACTAGCCCGAACTAGCCCCGAGCAGTCATAGGTCAAAGGACCCGCCGTGGCGAAAGCGTAAGGCTTGCCGATTTGGGCCATGGCGAAATCAATGACGGTCTGGATACGTGGATTCAGAGTCGGATTGACAGATGCAGGCGTAGAAGCAGGTGCAGCAAATAAATGACCAGCTGGAAGCTTGACGACTTGGCCAGGCATGATCACGCTCGACTTAGTAAAACCGTTGACCTTCAAGAACGATGACAAAGGCACCTGTGCTTTTTGGGCAATTCCCGAGAGAGAATCATTTTTAACGACTGTGTAGGTGATCATTGTATTTGAGGCAATGCTCGTTGACGAAGTTGGCAATTTAATGATTTGCCCAGGCAAAATTAATGAACTGAGAACAAAGTTGTTGACTTGCAAAAGCCCAGCAAGATTGACATTAGTTTTTCGAGCAATACCGCTGAGCGAATCGTTCTTAGTAACGGTGTACGTCGAAGATGAGGGAGTTTCTGAGCTGAGTCCGTTGGATGGAGACTTGGCTAAGGCGCCGGGAACTCCAACAAGGCCCAAAACCGTTGCCGAGCACAAAGACACCAAAAGTGTCTTGCTCAAGTATTTGATGCTTCGTTTCACGGGTTGAGGTATCGGACCCCCGAGCGAAGAACTTGAGAAATTACTTGAAAATTAGACCGTGAGCAGGGTTTTCTTAATCGCGAATCTTGCGATCCATATGTTCGTGATAGATCGCGATCTTGAATTCACGCTCAGAAAGAATTTGCTCCTTGAAGGCACTCGACTTTTTGGTGCGCGTCATCTGATCGTAAACGCCGATATCTTCGCCAACGACACCTTTGAGCGCGTCCCAGTGCAGCATTGTCCTCTTGAAGTATTCGGCATAGTGCGGATCATCCTGATCACCTGGGTAAATGATCTGCCAACAGAGGAACTTTGTTCGATCAACACCCATCGGAATCGGCTGAAAAACTTGAATGTGCTCTGGATTGCAGTTGAAAATTGTGTTTGGAAACACCACATAGTGACAAATTGAATTGCGATGGTGATCGTAGTCCTCGCTGGTGAGTTCATCCAAGGACTGTGGCCGCGGCACAAAGCACATGAAGTTGTCGCCGGTGACATGGAATGATGCCGAGCGCGTCGCTTTGGTGAACTCTGGTGGCGAATGATGAAGTTGCGTGACGTGATAGATCTCATTGAAACCGTCAACGATTGTCTTGTAATTGATCGGCACATCCCATTCCAGAACTTCGTGAAGGATCATCTCTTCCATTTTGAATGCTCCAAGATCCATCGATATCTCAGACCCAATTGATTCCATCAGTGGAACAGCCTTATCTGGTCCGTCGAGATTGATCCACACCCAGCCGCCCCATTCGCCGACAGCTACCTCAATCGCTCCAATGTCGTTGACATGGTCAGGTCCGAAATCTTCGCGCTCAGGGATGCCCACCAATTTGCCCTTGGTGTCATATACCCAACCGTGATACGGACACGAAAAGCGGCGCGCGCCACATCCCGTCTTTTCTGCGATGATGGCCGGCCCACGGTGGCGACAAACATTGTGAAAGGCAGCAAGCGAGTCATCAGATTGGCGAACCACAACGATGCATTCATCATGACCCTCATAAGTGATCCAGTCACCAGCATCTTTCACCTGGGCACTGCGCCCAGCGAGCATCCAGTGACAACCAAGCACACGTTCACGCTCAAGTTCATATCGAGTGGGATCGCGATAAACGCTGGCGTCCATCACACTCGGACCGTACCCAGGTACTGCCTGGACAGAAGGCCCAAGCCGCGCTGGCAATTCACCACGTACCGGAATATGCACCATCACGACCTCCTTTGTTCTCACTACGGTTTAGCAAATTGTCCGATCTGCCGACGACTTCAAGAATATGTGATGATTACTTTGTGACCTCTTCCAAACACAAAATCGTGCGTGTGATTGGCATTTACGATGCCGACGGCACGATTGTCGGCGAACTCACTTATTTCTGGCAAAAAACCTTTCGTGGGCGACATTGCACACTCTGCGATATCACCCACGGTGCGATCAAAATGCGTTCCGAATGGAACCTTGCTGTCGCCGAACTCGGGCTCGACTTTGAACTGCTGCATCGCGATGAAGCCACTAGTCGCCACACGTCCGCGCAGGGATACCAACCCCCTTGCGTGCTAGTAGAAGATGAATCTGGTCAATTTTTCCTCTTGCTGAACTCCGACGAACTCGAACTTTGTGAGAAATCGCCATCAGCTTTGATGACAGTCATTCGATCAAAAATTAACGAGCAAAAGCCTCGAGCAGATTAATCCTTCGATCACATGAGCGACGCTAGAGAGAAACTTCTTCAATCTTTGAACGAGATGCATTTGTCACAATGGCTACTCCACAAAGAATGATCGGCAAAGCCACACCCATATTCGCCGAGACACTTTCATCACTGAGTACGACTCCTAAAAGAACTGCTATCGCCGGATTGACATAGGCATAGCTCATTGCCAACGGACCAGCAACATGACTAATCAGATAAGTAAAAGCAGTAAAGGCGATGACGGATCCAAAAATAACGAGATATGCCACAGCGAGTGAACTACGCAGGGTGGGAGCTGAAATATTTTCTTGAGTCACCAGCGACAACAACATAAATGCCATGGCCGCAGCAGCCATTTCAATACCAGTAGTCATCAAACCTGTGGGCATGTCGATTCTTCTACTGATCGCTGAACCGAAACTCCATGAAAAGCAGGCCCCAAACACTAAGAGTGTTCCACTCCATGTCCCAGACAGTCCGCTGTCTGACATCAGCACGACGACTCCCGCCATGCCAATCAACATTCCTACCCATTCCATGCGCTTCGGCCATATCTTCCAGATCCCACCCCACAAGGTCATCATCATTGGCTGAATAGCGATAATCGTTGCCACCAATCCGGAATCGACTCCACGATCTTCGGCAACGGTGACCGTGCCTAATCCGCCAATCAACAATAAGACTCCCACTATGGAGGCATTGCGTATCTGTCGCGGCGAAGGCCACGGTGTCCCACGCAACCTCAGGAAGAGCAACATCGCTCCCCCGGCGAATACGAAGCGCGTTCCCTGCATAAAGAATGGAGGAAGTGATTCAAGACCGATCTTGATTGCTAAATATGTCGATCCCCAGATGACCCACACGGCAGCCAAACTAATGATCACCGTGCGACTCAATGGTGGAGTCGATGGCAAGGGCATAGTTTCCAGTATCGCAGATACCCTCTTAAACATGACTACCGACGCCGTTGGCACTTCGGCATCTTTTCCCCCACTGTGTGTCCTCGGTGACTTCGCGTGGGATGTATTGATCCGAACCAATACCGAACTTCTCCGCGGCGGAGATACTTTCGGCGAAGTCGTTCTCACGCCAGGTGGCAGTGCAGCCAATGTTGCCGTGTGGGCAAGTCGCTGTGGAATGATCACGCGCTTTGTTGGCAAGATCGGACGCGATCGCTTTGGACAACTTGCGCAAGAGGATCTACTGCGCGAAAAAGTTGTCGCCCATCTTGTTGAAACAGAAGCTCACTCAACAGGATCAGTGGCGGTGTTCGTTGATCACACTGGCCAACGATCAATGGTGTCGGGTCACGGTGCAGACTTCTATCTTCTCTCCAGCGAGCTCCCCGTTGAGGCCATTTCTTCAGCCCGACATTTGCATCTCACAGCATGGTCATTCTTCACCGACCCTCCCCGATCAGCGGCCCGGGCGGCCGCCAAGATCGCCCGCTCTCACGGTGCCACTCTTTCTTTTGACACAGGCTCATTCCAAATGATCCAAGAAATGGGAGTGAAGAATTTTCTCAGTTACAGCACTGATCTGAACTTTGACATTGTGTTACCCAATAAAGAAGAAGGTCAAGTGCTCACTGGTTGTACCGAGCCACTTGACATCGCCAAAGCACTCAAAGAGATTTTTCCAACTGCCTTAATTGTTTTGAAACTAGATGCTGAAGGTTCGCTCATTTATGACAATGGCCAAGCCACACATATTCCACCAGCGACAAATAATCTTGTCGATGCCACCGGTGCTGGAGATTCATACGCTGGCGCGTTTTTGGCCCACTATTTAGTCAATCATTCTGCTGTTGATGCCGCACGCTACGCCACGAGCATTTCTGCTTGGGTGATTGAGCACATTGGAGCGCGGCCTACACCCGATGCACGACTCCGCAAGTCCCTCATTCGATCCTGAGCGACCTTCAGACTTCTTCTACACTCAGGCAATGGAACTTGGAATATCTGGTCGTCGCGCTCTCGTCACGGGTGCCTCAAGTGGTCTAGGTTTGGCCACTGCACGAGCCCTTGTAGCCCAAGGAGTGCACGTTGTTATTGCTGCGCGCTCCTGCGACAAACTCGCGACAGCCTTGACAACTTGCAGTCCGAGTCGGGGTGCCACAATTAGTTCACTCGTCGCCGATGTGAGTGATCCCGATCAAGTTCTACAACTTGTCGAACAAGCCACTGAAATCTTGGGCGGCATTGACATTCTCATTGCCAACGCAGGCGGGCCTCCTCCTGGAAACTTTGCTTCAACTCCCTTTGCCGCCTATGACGTGGCACTGCGTCTCAATTTGTTGTCCACGGTCGCGATGTGTCAAGCCATCGTGCCACAGATGCAACAGCAAAAATGGGGACGCATTGTTGCTATCACCTCAAGTTCAGTACGTGAACCCATCGATCGCTTGATCTTGTCAAATACCGCGCGGGCGGGCTTGACAGGATTTTTAAA
>Ga0114966_10004542_pt1 | contig 11926 bp, 7 predicted proteins | sample M_130207_XF_Meta_FD_87029 | JGI IMG/M metagenome (GOLD analysis project Ga0114966, IMG submission 87029) | Freshwater microbial communities from Lake Montjoie, Canada to study carbon cycling - M_130207_XF_MetaG | ecosystem: Environmental > Aquatic > Freshwater > Lake | place: Lake Montjoie...
AGAACCTGACGTCGGTCGGCGTGAAAGACATCACGCGTGTCTGGGACGTCACGGTGAACCGCGTGCACGGCACGACCCACAACATGCCGGTGCGCGCCATGACGGGGTTCAACTGGGACGGCTCCGAGTACAGCTTTCGGCACGCTGTGGACCAGTACGGCGCGATTCACTTCCACGACGACGACATCTCCGACTGCAAGTGGCAGCCGACCACGTCGTGGACTGTCCCGGCCGGAACGCGCAGCGGTGTGTATGCACTGCGGGTGAACGCACTCGTTGACGGGACGATGGAGGAGGACTATCTGGTTTTCTTCGTTCGTCAGACCACCGGCACCCGCAACTCCCGCATTCTCTACATCGCACCGACGGCGAGCTATCTCGCGTACGCGAACGACCAGTTCGCGGCAGATGCCCCGTTCGTCGAGACGCTCGCCGGCGCAGTGCCGCACATGGGCGAGATGGATCTTGCGCGTCATCAGCACCGCGAGTTCGGCATGTCGTGCTACGACGTGCACAGCGACGGCTCGGGTGTGTGCTACTCCACGTGGCTCCGGCCGATCCTCACGGTGCGCCCGAAGTACCGCCACTCGATGACGAGGGTCTGGCAGTTCAACGCCGACATGCACCTGATCGACTGGTTCGACCGCATGGGCTACCAAGTGGACGTGATCACCGATCATGACCTGCACCGGGAGGGGCACGCACTGCTGGACGGCTACCACCTGGCGGTCACCGGCACGCATCCCGAGTACTACAGCGGCGGCATGCTTGATGCGCTGCAGTCATTCGTGGAGGACGATGGCGGCCGGGTGATGTACCTCGGCGGCAACGGCTTTTACTGGGTGACTGGATTCAACCCCGAGGACCCGAGGATCATGGAGGTCCGCCGGGCGAATGGCACCGAGGCGTGGTCCGGTGAACCCGGCCAGCAACACCTCAGCTTCACCGGCGAGATGGGCGGTATCTGGAGGCATCGCGGCCGGGCACCCCAGAAACTGGTCGGCACGGGCTTCATCGCGCAGGGCCTGGACCGCTCGTCGTACTACCGCCGCAACCCCGATTCCTTCGACCCGGCCGCGAGCTGGATCATGGAAGGTGTCGGCGAGACCGAGCGGATCGGTGACTTCGGCCTTGAGCAAGGGGGCGCTGCCGGGCTCGAGCTCGACTGGTACGACCCGAAGCTGGGCTCACCCGCGTGGGCCCACGTGGTTGCCACCTCCGAGGGGCACTCGCGCCTGATGCTCGAGGTGCGCGAGAACGTGTCGCTGACGCTTCCGTACATGGGCGGGGACCTCGACCCGAACGTCCGTGCGGACATCGTCTACTTCAAGACGGCGTCCGACGGTGCCGTGTTCTCGACCAGCTCGATCGCGTGGTGCGGGAGCCTCTCGTACAACGACTACGACAACAACGTGTCGAGGATCATGAAGAATGTTGTCGACCGGTTCGTCGGTGACGCTCCGCTCCCCTGAACAGTCAGAGATCGAGGCTCATAATGAGTGCGTCGTCGTCCCCGTAGTACCGCGGACGCAGACCGATCATCGAAAAGCCGTACGCGTCGTACAGTCGGCGTGCTGATCGGTTTGCCGAGCGAACCTCGAGCCGCATGTACGACGCACCACGGGCCCTGCACTCGGCAACGAGCGCGTCCAGCAACTGGGTGGCGAGGCCTGAGCCGCGTCGGGCAGGGAAAACAGCGATCGACAGCAGTTGTGACATGGCCAATGAGGTGAGCCCGAGGGCGTATCCGATGATCCCCGGTCCGTCGACGAGGACGAGGCAGACGGCCGAGGGATTGGCGAGAAATGAGCGGAACGTCGCCTCGTCCCACGGTTCCGGGTACGACGCGGACTCCACGAGCCGGAGCGCCGTAAGGTCGTCGGCGTCCGCACGGCGCAGGTGCATCCCCATCGCACGGGATCCTACGCAGGCGGCGTCAGGTGCGCCCGCGGTCGGCTCGTCAGGACAGGCCGAGGAGCGCAGGGAGCGCGTTTCGCTTCAGCTTTCCCGTAGCCGTGTGAGGGAGTTCGTCGACGAAGTGGTACTCCTTGGGACGCTTGTGCCCGCCGAGGTGCTCGCGGGCGAACGCCTCGAGGGCTGTTCCGGTTGTGGCACCGACCACTGCGGCACACACGCGCTGGCCCCAGTGCTCGTCGTCCACGCCGAACACTGCGATCTGGCGCACACCGGGTGCATCGGCGAGCACACTCTCGATTTCCGCGGGGTACACGTTCACGCCTCCCGTGATGATGAGGTCGTCCCGCCTGCCGTCGAGGTACAGATAGCCGTCGCTGTCGAGACGACCGAGATCTTTCACCGTGAACGCGCCGTACGAGCCACTCCTGCTCGGGGGACGCCACGCCTGCGACGTGCGCTCGGCATCTCGCCAGTACTCCCAGCGCGCCGAGGTGGGCACGTCGCACCAGATCGTGCCGTCGTCGTCAACACTCAGGTGTCGCCCGGGGCGTGCTCGACCCACGGTGCCGGGATGGTTGAGCCAGTCGCTCGACGAGCACGCCGTGAACTGACCCTCGGTGGAGCCGTAGAACTCCCACACCGCTTCCTCGCCGAATGCAGTGATGGCCTGACGCTTCACCGGTTCGGGGCACGCTGCGCCGGCGTGCGCAACGAGTCGGAAGCCGTCGAGCGGCGGCAGGTCGGGCCCGAGTGCAAAGAGTCGCTGCAGATGGGACGGCACCATGAATGTGGTGTTCGGCCGATACGTGGCGATTGCGTCGGCGACGGCGGGGGCGTCGAACGGGCCGGGCAGGATGACGGTCCCTCCTGCGGCGAGCGTGGCGGCCGAGAAGCGGATCGACACCGAGTGGTACTGGGGCGAGCACACGAGGTGTCGGTCGCCGGCGTTGAATCCCCACAGGTCGAGTTCCTCTTGCAGCAGAGCTGCAGCATCTCGCTCGTCGAGGATTCCGCTCCACACGCCCTTGGCGCGTCCGGTGGTGCCCGACGTGAAGTGCATGGGGCGTGCCAATGGCCAGGGAGCGAGGTCGGCGGGTGCCGACTCGGTCAGTGCTGCGAGTGCCGTGTCGTCCACGACCAGTGCAGGGTCGGCGTCGTCAAGCAGAAGGGCTCGTTCTGCGGGCAGGAGACCGGCGTGCGTGAGCACGGGGACGATTCCCGTTCGCAGCGCGGCGAGGATGGCACAGAGCATGTTCCGCCCCGACGTCGTGACGAGTGCAACGCGATCGCCGGCCACGAGACCTGCCCGTTGCAGGCCACCCGCAATACGCCGCTCGAGGTCGTCTGCCTCGACGCTCGTGAGGATCTCGGTCACCCTCCCAGTGTGGCAGTGCGCCCGGCCGCGACCACCCCTGGCCGCGACCACCCCTGGCCGCGGCTACCCTTGGAGGGTGTCGCAGTATTCTGCTCGCTGATGCCCGGCTTCCCCGCCCTCGTGCAACACAGGGGAACCCGAATGAACCTCGGTCACCGAGCACACTCGACAGCGGTCAGGCTGTCCCTCGCGCTCTCTGCTGGTGTCATTGTCTCGACCACGATGGTGGTGCTTCCCGCTAAGGCCGCGGTACGCGCACCGGTTGCTCCCACGCCGGCAGGTGCAGCAGCCATTTATTTCCGGACCACGGAAAGCTTCCTCGTGGTCAAGCGGGGTCGCACGGGGCGATACAACTGGACCGATGACGGCTGTTCGGTCCCGCCGACGCTCAAGGTGTCGGTACCCGCGCTGCAGTTCGCCTCAACGACCTTCGCCGCGCAGTGCGCCCAGCACGACTTTGCCTACCGGAACTTCGGTGGCTCGTTGCACCTCGACCGGTCGGAGGCAAGGCGAGCCTCGGTGGACCGTTTCTTCTACCGCCAAATGCGCGCCCGTTGCGAGGAGCCGGATGTCGTCCGCGCTCGTCGCAAGACGGTCTGCCGCCTGTCCGCCAGGGCGTTCTATCTCGCTGTGCGGTCCTTCGGCCGGCTGTAGGCCCGCACGTCACCTACGCGGGTGCCGCGAGGAACTCGATGAGCTCCGGGAACGCACGGCGGTCCTGCGCGATGAAGAGGTGTCCGCCCTCGTACACCCGGAACTCCGATCCGGTGATCCGGCTGGCGATTCGTTCGGAGTTCTCCACCGGGGCGAGCCCGTCGTAGCGCCCGGCGGCCACGAGTGTGGGGCACGAAATGCGGTGGAGCCGGTCCCACACGTCGTGGCCCCTGCGGGCCTCAAGCTGCAGTTGTTCGCCGCGGAGTTGTTGCGGGGGCTTCTCCACGAGGTTGGCGGCGTTTAGCTGTTCGACGATCAACCGATCGCCGGGATGCGCGGCGAGCCAGTCCGGCGTGAACCTCGTATCCATGATCCGGGCGGCCGTCTCCGAACGCACGGATGGCGGCAGCGCCGCGAGTTCGTGCAATGGGTACGACGCGCCCCCGACACCACCGGCAGAGGTGCACAGCAGCGCGAGCCGTTCGACACGTTCGGGCACGGTGACGGCCAGTTCCTGCGCGACCATCCCGCCAAAGCTGATCCCCCACACCCGGCAGGTGTCCCAGCCGAGGTGATCCATCAACGCGATTGCATCAGCGGCGTGGTCCGCCATCGTCCACGGGGTGGTGGGGACCTCGGTGAGCCCGAGCCCGCGCTGGTCGTGGGCGGCGAGGTCGAAGTGCGGACGAAGCATGTCGATGGTCGGCTTGGCACGCTCGAGCGTGGAGCCGGAGCCGTTGATGAAGAGCAGGCGCGGGCCGGTGCCGCTCCGCTCGAAATAGATGTCGATGCCATTGAGTCGTTCGGTGGGCACGGCGCAATCGTAAGCGGGTGGCGCCGCCCGGACTGGCCCGAGCACTAGCCTCGTGCCGCGGCCCTTAGGGCCCGAGATGGAGGGTGACCATGCGCCGACGGGTGGGAGTTTTCGGTGTCATTGCCGTTCTGGGCGCGGTGGGTACGGGACTGGGCACGGCCGGTGCGTCCGGCACGGGAGCCGCAACGCTGAGCGAATCGTCGGCACGGGCCGTCGCCCGTTTCGAGCGTCTGCCCCTCGAGCGCGGCCAGAAGCCGAGGTTCCTCCCCGGGTACCTCCGCCGCGATCGCACGATTACTGCGACGCTGTTGCTCTCCGGCCCGTCGGTGGCCGAACAGGTTGCCGGCGAGCGCGACTCGGGCCGCGATCTCAGTAAGGCGCAGCGGGCAGTGCGCCGCACGTCCGTCGCCCGGGGCCAGAGTGCGGTCGTGGACGCAGTACGGGCCTCGGGCGTGCAGGTGCTCCACACCATGCAGGACGCCGTCAACGGTCTGGTGGTGATGGGCAAGGCCTCCGCGATCCAGCGGTTGTCCTCGGTGCCGGGTGTGCTCGCCGTCGAGCCGTCGCGCACGCTTGCGCGCAACAACTCGAACTCCAACGCGTTCACAGGGGTTGCATCGGTGTGGGAGGACCTCGGGTTCACCGGCATCGGCCAGACCATTGCGGTGATCGACACCGGCGTCGATTACTTCCACGCAGGTCTCGGTGGCAGCGGCCTGACGACAGACTTCGAGAACAACGACCCGACAGTTGTGGAGCCCGGAACCTTCCCGACCGCAAAGGTGGTGGGTGGTTACGACTTCGTGGGCGACACCTACAACGCCGAATCGGACGTGATCGACAATCTCATTCCCCGGCCGGATGCCGACCCCGTTGACTGCGAGGGGCACGGTTCCCACGTTGCGGCCACCGCCGCCGGGTCCGGTGTCAGCGCAGACGGGTCCACCTACGCAGGCCCGTATACCGCTGCCGCTGTTGCCGGCCTGCGGATCGGTCCCGGTGCGGCGCCGCGAGCGAGCCTGCTTGCCTACAAGGTGTTCGGTTGCGAGGGCAAGGTGGACGACGCGATCGTGGTCGCAGCAATCAACCGTGCGGTGCGCGATGGCGCCACGGTGATCAACCTGTCCCTGGGCTCCGACTACGGCGCAAAGGCTGGGATTCAGGAGCGCGCGGTCAACCAGGCGTCGCGCGCCGGGGTGCTCGTCGTTGCGGCAGCCGGCAACGCCGGCACCTCGCCCTACGTCGTCTCGTCGCCCTCCACGGCAGACCGCGCCCTGAGCGTGGCCGCGCTCGATGCGCAGCCGACGCTGCCCGGGGTGGTCATCTCGCTCACGCCAACCGGCACGGTGAGCGGCCAGAACTCGAACGAGTCAGCGGGGTTGCCCGTGACTGCGGCACTGCTCGTGGTTCCCGACGGTGCGGGGGGAATCGGCTCCGGGTGCAACCCTGCCTCCATCCCGGGTTCGCTCGCCGGCGCAATCGTGGTGGTGGGGCGCGGTGAGTGCACCAGGGTGGAGAAGGCGATGAATGCCCAGGCAAAGGGGGCAGGCGCCGTGATCATGGTGAACGACACCTCGTTCCTGCCTCCGTTCGAGGGACCAGTGGACGGCCTCACGATCCCGTTCATCGGCGTCGTTGCCGACGACGGAGCCGCCCTGCTGGCGGCCGATGGGAACCCGGCAACCGTGACGGCTGCCGCTCCGGTCACGAACCTGCTCTTCGGTCACACGGCGACCTACTCGTCCGGTGGGCCGAGGCTCGGCGACAGCGCCTTCAAACCCGATGTGACTGCGCCGGGGGTGGCTGTGTTCTCGGTAGCGGCGGGTAGCGGATCGGCAGGCGAGTACGGATCGGGGACCTCGACGTCCTCGCCACACGCAGCAGGTGTGGCCGCACTCGTCCGTTCGGCGCACCCGGACTGGACCGTCAATCAGGTGAAGGCAGCGATCATGAACACCGCCGTGTCCGACACCATGGGTGGGTTCGACCCCCGGGTGGCGGGCACCGGCGTGATCTCGGCGGGCGCCGCACTGCGCACCGTGGCGGTGGCGCTGACCGATGACGGCACCAATGCGCTCTCGTTCGGGTACCGACCGGAGAACCACAAGTTCGCGGCGGAGCGGAAGTTCCGGATCCAGAACCTGTCGCAGGTGCCCCTTACCTACGTCCTGACAACCGAGTTGAAGGGGGCAGACCGCGGGGTCAGTGTGTCGGTCTCCCCGGCAACCGTCACCGTCGCCCCCGGCCAGCGACGTGACGTAACGGTGAGGCTCTCGATGTCCCGCGCCTCGCTAGCAGCGCTTCCGGGCGCGTCGTTCGCCGACATCGGCGAGGGAGCGCTGCTTTCCGCACAGGGATTCATCGTGGCGCAGCCGCTCGAGCTCGACCGCCCCACCCAGACACTTCCATCGGTGGGCTATGGCCCGCTGCGCATGCCGTGGCTGCTCGTGCCGCGTGGTGAGTCCAGGGTGGAGATGGGCGAGCTCCGTAGGACGGGTGCCCGTCGTCCCGGTGGCGACTCGTGGACCGCGAAGGTCTCCAACAAGGGTCTCCACGACGGGTACATGAATCTGTTCGCTTGGCAGCTCAGCGACCGGGCGGGGGACGCAGCGCGAGAGGTGGATGTCGTATCGGTTGGTGTGCAGTCCTTTGACGACCCCATCGATCCGCTCATCGTGTTCGGCGTGAATTTCTCCGGAACGCGCTCCACCGCCGCCAGCAAGGAGATCGACATCCTGCTCGATACGAACAACGACCACGCCCCGGACTTCGCGCTTGTTGTCCTCGACTCCGGCCTCGTGACGTTCGGTGCCCCGGATGGGAAGGTTGCCGCATTCCTGATCGACATGCAGTCCGGTCAATTGGTAGCTGCGTACCCCGTGGATGCCCCGATGAACGGCTCAACGGTGGAGGTTCCCGTATTCGCCGCCGACATCAGACTCTCGTCTGCTTCCCCTGCGTTCCGGTACACGGTCTCCTCCTTGGACCGCCTCAGTGACGCCGTGGACGAGGTGAGCGGTGCAGGTTTCTGGGATGCCTGGAACCCACCGGTGCCGACCGGGGGAGAGATCGTTCCGGCAGGCTCGACGCGAACCATCGTCCTAGCGGGCATCATTCCGCAGGTAGCAAGAGATGCTGGTGTGAAGGGGTACCTCGTGGTGACACTCGATGACCCCAACGGCACCGAACAGGCCGACCGGGTGAAGTTGCCCCGGTGAGCAGTGGAGCGATCGTGGGTGATCACGTCGTGGCGGTCGTGGTGACCTTCGAGGCGCCGGAACGGCTCCGGGCATGCCTCGGGGCACTGGCCTCGCAGGGGCGTCCGCCCGATCGGGTGGTGGTCGTGAACAACGGTGCGCCGCTCGATGGCCGTCTCTCGGTGCCCGACAGTGTCGTTCTGATCGACAGCGGGACGAACACCGGCCCCGCGGGCGGGTTCCACGAGGGCATGGAGCGGGCGCTCCAGATGGGCGCAACCTGGCTGTGGCTGATGGACGATGACATCGAAGTTCCGGGCCACTGCCTCGAGGACCTGCTCGCCCTCGGTGGCGCCGGCGGGGTGGAGCCACAAATGCTCTGGCCGACCCAGGTGAATGCGGCGGGCGAGACGGAGAACTACCCGGGTTGGTACGCGGTGCTCGTCAGCAGGTCCGCGGTGCTGCTGGGGGGATTGCCGCGGGCGGACCTGGTGTGGTGGGTCGAGGACACCGAATACCTGCAGTGGAGATTGCCCCGCAGTGGGGTGGTGCAGCGTCGTGCACCGCACGTTCGCGTCGTGCACGGTGATGCGCGCCCGGACGCGCTCCGCCCGGCATGGAAGACCTATTACGAGACACGCAACACGGTCTGGTACCGCACCCGGGTCTCCCGAGGAGCGCGGTTCAGGGGACTGGTGCGGGTACTCGGTGCGCTAGCGCTCCAGAGCGCTCGTGGACCGGACCGCTGTCGACGATGCGGCGCCTTCGCGAAGGGCCTGATTGACGGTCTGCTCTGCCGTCTCGGGCCGAGGTGGCCGCTGCCGCAGCCCAAGCGGTAACACTGGGGGCCGTTATGGAGAGACCAAAGTCGGGGGCCAGTGGGCCGTTGCTGCCGGAGATCGAGGGCCTGCGGGCTCTTGCTGTCCTGAGTGTGCTGCTCTACCACGCGCACCTCGGGTTCAGCGGCGGGTACGTCGGGGTGGACGTGTTCTTCGTGGTGTCCGGTTTCCTGATCACCGGTCTGCTGCAGCGCGAGTTCGAGGGCACCGGGCGGATCTCGTTGCGCGAGTTCTACGCGCGCCGGGCCCGCCGTCTGCTACCCGCCGCAACACTCGTGCTTGTCGTGACGCTCGTGCTGTCGAACTGGTTGCTCGATCCGATCCGGTCGCACCGGAACGCCGTGGACACCATGTTCGCAGCGGGGTTCATCGCCAACTTCCGCTTCGCCGCGACGGGGGCAGACTATTTCCAGCAGGCGTTGTCGCCCTCGACGCTCCAGCACTGGTGGTCGCTTGCGGTCGAGGAACAGTTCTACCTCGTGTGGCCCGGGCTACTCGCCGGGGTGTGGGCCCTCGTGGCGCGGGGCCGCCGCCCGTGGGCAGCGCGGGCGAGCGCGCTCGCTCTAATCGGGGTGCTCGGGGCCGTGAGCTTCGTGGTGGGCTGGCGGCTTACCGCCAGCAGCCCTTCTTGGGGGTACTTCGCGACGTGGAGCCGCGTCTGGGAACTCTCCGTCGGTGCCGGAATCGCGTTTGTCTGGTCCCTCCGCGAACGCATCGGCCCGGCCGTGTTGCGCGCGGTGCTCGGGTGGGCGGGTCTGTTGCTCATCGCGTACGCAGCGCTCCGCTTTGACGGCCGTACGGCATTCCCCGGAACGGCAGCGTGGGTCCCCGTTGTGGGAACGGTGCTCGTGCTCGGCTCGATCGGCACACGGACGGGGCCGGGGGCGCTGCTCTCGGTGCGTCCGATGCAGTGGCTCGGTGGCCGTTCCTACGGGCTGTACCTCTGGCACTGGCCGGTGTTGGTTCTCCTCGAGGCGAGGGTGACGTCACCGGGGCCCTGGGCCCGTATCGGCGCTTTGGCGGCTGCCACTTTGGCTGCGGCAGCGAGTTATCGCTTCGTGGAGAACCCCGTTCGGCACCGTCCGTCGCTCGTGCGGTCGCCGTGGCGGTCCGTGTCGCTCGGGATCACGTTGAGCGGTCTCGCCGTTGCGGCCGGGGCGGTCGGGTTGCGCCTGAGCGACAGTGTCGGCGGCGAGACGGGCTACGTCGCCCCCGCGCTCACGACGGTTCCCGTGCCGGCGGCTCCGATCACCGTGCCGACGTCGACGTCCGCCGGGGGCGCCACGAGCCCGGGCGCTGCAACACTGCCGACCACGATGGAGGCAACCACGACCACGACGCTGGCCCCACGTGACGAGCTCGAGCGCCGCGTCCGCGACGAACTGCAGCCGTTCATCGAGGCCGCAAGCCGCAATGACCTCATGCCGGACAACCTGCGGCCGCCGCTGCGCGAGATCCCCGAGGACAAGACCCTGCTCTTCAGCAACGGGTGCATGGCCAAGTTCTCGGCCCTCGACAATCCGACGTGCGAGTTCGGCGACACCGCAGGTTCGACCACGATCGTGCTCTTCGGCGACAGCCACGTGGCTCAGTGGTTCCCCGGTCTCGACACGGCGGGGGCGCGCAACAACTGGAAAATCCTCGCGTTGACCAAAATGGGATGCCCGTCCGCAGAGATCACCGTGGGGCGCTACGACGGCTCCGCATACACGGCGTGCAACACGTGGAGGAAGGCAACGATCCGCCGGATCGTGGAAGCCAAGCCGGCGCTCGTGGTGCTCACGAACTTCCGCTACTCCGGGGTGGACGGGCGTATCCCGATGGACATTTGGAAGCGGGGGCTGCGACGCACGGTCGCCCAACTGGTCGATGCCGGGCTGAAGGTGCTCCTGCTGTCGGACTCACCGAGCACGTGGGAGGAGCAGTCTGTCTGCATCGCGCGGCACCGCAAGAGCCTGAGCCGCTGCAACATTCCCCGCAACGAGGCCAGGCGGCCGGCGTACATCGAGGTGGACCGAGCGGTGGCCGAGGAGTTCGGCGCGATGGCGTATGAGGTAACCGATTGGCTGTGCACGTCGGTGTGCCCGGCCGTGATCGGCGACGTCGCCGTGTACCTCGACAGGAACCACATCACCAATACGTATGGCGAGTTCCTCAGCCCGTACCTTGAACTGGTGGTGAGGGCAGCGCTCGCCGGGGCGTAATCTGCGCCCATGACGGACGCACACGTTCACGAAACCGGGTCGTGCCCGGCGTGTCAATTGATCGATGGCATCGACGGGCTGCAGGACGGCAAGATGTTCAAGCTCGGCCACTGGCGAGTCGCGGACGAGCACGTGCGCTTTGATCGGATGCGAGCGGTACAGGACCGAACGGCGGACCGGATCACCGGGTTTGCGGGGTCACTTCGATTCGTATACATCCACATCGTGTGGTTCTCACTCTGGATCATCGTGAACGTGGGGCTTATCGGGGCTTCACTACAATTCGACAGGTTCCCGTTCGGCCTCCTCACGATGGTCGTAAGCCTCGAGGCGATCTTCCTGTCCACCTTCGTGATGGTGAGCCAGAACCGTCAGGCGCTGCGCTCCGAGATCCGAGCCCAGGTGGACTTCGAGTCCAACCTGCAGTCGCTCATCTGGAGCGTCCACATCGGCCAGAAACTTGGCCTCGACATCAACCACATCGAGGAACTGTGCCGGGATGTGGTCTCGGAGTCGCGAGAAACACGATGAGCGGCCGCAGGATCCTCGTCGTCGAGGAGAATGCGCACCGCGCCGATGGTCACCTTCCGGTGCTCTTCGCAGACCTCGCATCGAGCCTGGTGGAAGCAGGATGCGACGTGACGGTTCTCACGCGGTTCGGGTGGCTCCACGAGAACCCCGCACAGCCAGCCTCGTTCCGATTGGCTCGGCCGGGCCGGGTCGCAGCTGCCGTCACGCGACTGGGGTCGGTGCTTGCGCTCGTCAGCCCCCGCCCGCTCGGTAGGCGCCTGCGTGTACACCTCGATGATCTCGCGTTCACGCTCAGCGCACGTCGTCTGGCCCACCGCTTGGAGGCCGAGGTGATCGTGGTGTCGGTCCGTCGGCAGTCCTACCTGATGCTCTCGCTCGTCGGTGCGGGGCGGTGG
>Ga0114966_10004543_pt1 | contig 11925 bp, 8 predicted proteins | sample M_130207_XF_Meta_FD_87029 | JGI IMG/M metagenome (GOLD analysis project Ga0114966, IMG submission 87029) | Freshwater microbial communities from Lake Montjoie, Canada to study carbon cycling - M_130207_XF_MetaG | ecosystem: Environmental > Aquatic > Freshwater > Lake | place: Lake Montjoie...
TCATTGGCCTGCAGCCGTTCACGAGGACTGACGGCGGCGATGGCCTCACCGTCGCGCTCGATCTCGGCGAGGAACAGGCCTGGCAGATGCCTCAATCCCGCCTGTTCAACGGTTCGGCCCACGAGGGGTCCTCCGGGTTGAACCACCATTTCGACGGTGTATTGCCGTGGATCGTCACTCAAGCTGATGGCGGGACGACGATCGGGGAGCAACCAACGACTGAAGATCAGCAGATAGATGATTCCCCCGATGGCGCAAGGAACCCCGACCCAAGCGATGTCGAACATGCTGAATGAAGGGAGTCCCGCCTGTGACATGGCTCCCTTGACCACCAAGTTGGTACTCGTGCCAATCATCGAACAGGTGCCGCCAAACGTGGCGGCATAGGCCATCGGTAGAAACAGCTTCGAGGGGCTGATCTTCGTCTTCTTACAGATGTCATCGACGACCGGCATGAACATCGCCACGATAGGCGTGTTGTTCAGAAATGTACTTAAAGTCGTCACAGGAATGAGCAGCCGGAGTTGGGCAGACAGCACTGTTCGCGGCCGCCCCAAAAATGGTTCCGTCAAGAGATTCATGGCACCGGTCTGCATCAGGCCAGTGACGATAATAAAGAGAATACCAACACTGATCAGCGACTCCTTGCCAAACCCTTCAAACGCCTGCTTCACGGTTGGCAATCTTGGAGTGTCAAATAGCCCCTGTGCGATGACGAACACCAGCAGGCAACCCACAGTCAATATCTCTGCGCCAACCCATTCGCGGGCCAAGGCATAGACCATGAACAGAACAACAATCAACACCAACCAGGCTTCCCAGCCCATTCCATGTCCAATCATCTCAAGAGCATCCGGTCGATCCATCGCCGCCGACGAAAGCGGCATCCACTATGGGATGGTTTCACAGAGTGTCGTTTGTTGTCGATTGTGTCAATCGTTCTGGCAGGAGACGCCGGTGCGAGTGGTCACTCGACCAAAATCTGCCCGCGTTCGCCTGTCCGCTTGCTGTGTCGCGATCACGGCGAGGCGGTGTTTTTGAGCGGCGGCCTGTTCATGGGGCAGGATCTCCACTGTCGAAACGCGAGTCACATCTGCCGTGCGACCGCAGCTTCGCCAGCCGTTCGGCGGACCGGCGGGGCCGGATCATCGAGTCTCCGTGTCGTCCACCGAGCGAGCATGAACAACGCCCACAGTTCCTTGTAGTGGTTGGCCGATCGCCGCTGGTGCACATTCCACAATCGAAGGACTTCGTGGCGATTGAACATCGCCAGCTCTGGAGGCCACTCCTCGATGAGTGCCTGCCGGAAGTAGTCATGCAGTTCCACGCGCAGCCACCGTGCCACGGGAATCCCGAAGCCCTTCTTCTGCCGATGGACGACCGATTTCGGGAGTAGACCGCTTCGCAACACCGCGCGTTTCAACAGATGCTTCGTCGTCCCGGAGCGGTACTTCAAATTGGCCGGCAAGCGGTTGACGTATTCGACCAGTTCTCGATCCAAATACGGTGCGCGAACCTCCAACGAGTGCATCATGCTAATGCGGTCGATCTTGACCAAGATGTCATCGGGCAGGTAGCAGCGTTGATAGAATTCGAGCCCCTGATCGATCTCGTCTGTGATTCTGTCGCACGTTGGTAGGGCATAATGCGCCTCGATGTCCGCCGGACTGACCGCTTGCGGCAGATCGGGGAGCAGACGCTGCAAGCCCTGCGGAGTAAACGGGCCCATCCACATCGCCATCCGCCGGTCGGCCGGTGCCTGAGCACCGCTGAGAAATCGCGCGACTTTGAAAGCCAGCGACAGATTCTTGTCCGAGTCCCGCAAGCAACCGGCAAGCGGCATCACACCCGCCCGGTGCAGGAATTGCGGCACGAGTCGGCGGTACCACCGCGCCGGAGCGATCGCGTGAAAGGGATCATATCCGGCAAACAACTCATCGGCGCCATCGCCTCCGAGCACAACCTTAACGTGTTCGGCGGCGAGTTGGCAGAGCATGGAAGTCGGCAAAACCGAGGGGTCAGCGAAAGGTTCGTCGAGCCGCGCGACCACGAAGGGAATCTGTTCGACGAGATCGTCGGCCTCAAACACTCGGGAAATATGCTCTGTTCCGAAGCGTTCGGCCACCTTGGCGGCGTACTGAGATTCGTCGAAACTCGCGTCGCGAAACCCGATGGAAAATGTCTTGAAATGCGTATGCCCTGTCCGATGCAGCAGCGCCACGATCGCGGAAGAGTCGAGCCCGCCCGAAAGCAGTACTCCGACGGGCACATCCGACATCAGCCGTTCTTCCACGGACGCGGTCAGCAGTTCTATCAGATGCTGCTCGGGGTTCGGTGAGTTCGGGGTCTGGCCCACAGGACTCGGCAGGGCACCAATCAGCGGACTCCAGTATTTCCAATGCCGTAGGCCGGGTGCTTCCGATTCCGACAACCCATAGACGAAGGCGCAACCCGGTTCCACTCGACGGACACCGTCATGGATGCTGCGCGCTCCCTGAACGTAATCGTGGAGCAAATACGAAACCAAGCCTTCGTTCGAGAGCTGCAGACGAGAGTCAATCGCGGGATGCCGTCGCAACGATTTCAGCTCTGAGGCAAAGGCAAATTCGACATCGCCGAAAGGCTGTGCCGTGTAGTACAAGGGTTTTTCGCCGAGCCGATCCCGCGCTCCGAAGAGCCATTTTTTTCGCCGGTCATACAGCACGAAAGCGTACATACCGTCAAAGTGTTCGACGCAATCCGTCCCGTAAACCGCGTACGCGTGAAGAATTGTTTCCGTGTCGGATCGTGTGAGATAGTGCCGACCCCGGGCCTCAAGCTGCTGCTTTAACGCCGGATGGTTATAGATTTCGCCGTTGAAAACGACGACGAGGTTTTCGTCAGGACTGGACATCGGCTGACGGCCACCACCAAGGTCGAGGATCGACAACCGGCGATGGCCGAGTGAGACGGATTCGGCTTGAAAACAGCCGGCGTCATCCGGACCACGACGCCACAAGGCCTTGTGCATACTTTCCAGAATCGCTCGATCCGGATCTCCGACAAACCCGCAGATTCCACACATGCACTGGCTCATTCAAAAAGGAGGTCTCGTTGTTGCGTTCTGAAGTCAACGGTTCAGCCGTCCAAGACTCCGGTCCACCTCAGCGGGCGAATCGGCTGGCCGTACGGCATCAGCCGCAAGAAGTTTCGACCGTCCCAGGAGTACCAGCGATTCGGGGCGGAGGAATCGCCGAGTTTCCCGCAACATGTTCACGTCCGTAGGAAACTGCCCCTGGAGTCCCTCAATCCGGCGGTCGGTGGTGATCAGGAAAGCATTGCTCGGATGCGCTGTAAAAAAATCGCGGACCTGTTCGTGACTCTGCAACTGCAAAATATTCTGATCACAGTAATACAGTAGGCTGGCTTCAAAGCAGCCGAGTGCCGCCAGCGTGGGATGTTCACCCGGAGCGAGTTCCTTGATCCAGCGCGCAACGACCGGACTTGTTTGCTGACGATCAATACGGACGGCACCCCAAGCCAGCAGGGTGATGCAGAACACCACAGCGACGACACCGAGGAGGCTTGCGGCCAGTCTTCGGCGACCTCGCTCATCAGCGATGAGTCCTGCAACGCCACCGAGTAGCGGAATGATACCGATCCGTGCCAGCGATTCTTCTCCGGGAGCATAAGTCTGAGCAATCATCGGCATCGCCGTCAGGATGCCGAGTCCCACGAGAACGAGGGTCAGCCACGCCACTCTCAACCAAGTCCGACTCAATTCCACCGAATGGGTCAACCACGTCGCGATGAATGCGCCGATCAGTATGGCGATCGCCGGATAAGCCGGAAGAACGTAGTGTGGCAACTTTGTGCCTGCGAAAGTGAACGCTCCGACCCACACCACGATCCACGACAGCAACAGCAGGTACGCCGGCCGCGACGGATCCCCGCGACGAAGGCTAGCAAACGCCTGATGCAGCGTCTGAAAATTAAAGAGACACCACGGAAAGGTGCCGACGCAGATGGCGAGCACATAATACAGCGGACCGCCATCGTGACCCTCAAAGGAATTCACAAACCGGCCCACGTTGTGAACGAAGAAGAAACCACGCGGCCACTCTCCATTGGTCAGATAGCCGACGGCGACGTACCACGGCGCCGCCACAAGCGTCAACATCATCAGTGCGGTGATCGGTCGCATCGACCAGACGGTCCGCAAGAAACTCGACGGCCACAGGACCCGTACAAGCCAGATGCCGAATTTACGAAGCCCGCTGCGACGAGCGTCGGTCTTGAGGGCTGCGAGATAATCCGCGCGACTGAGCAACAGAAACAGCCCGATTACCGCCGTCGGCAAAACGAACCCCACCGGCCCCTTAGTCAAAGCGGCGGCCCCCATGGAAGCATAGATCCCCACCCAACCGGGCCACGACAATTCTTCCGCAGTCACAGGATGAGCCGCATCGACCGGAACGGCTGCCGCACCACTGCGGGACAACCTCGTTCCCGCCACAAAAATAAGCATCGGGAGTGTGCAGAAGAAAATCAATTCTGGGTCGGCCACGGCGGCTCGCGAGACCACAACAAAATGCAGGCAGGTGCCGAGAACAAGAGCACTCCAAAATCCGATCTGCTCAGAAAACAGCCGACGGCCCAAGTGGTACACCAAGATCACGTTACCGATACCAAACAGAGCCGATCCGAAGCGGGCGGCGAACTCGTTCTCACCCCAGCACTGAAAACTGGCGAGGATGACCCAGAACAGGAGAATCGGCTTGTGAAGCGAAATTTGGCCATTGAAATACGGCACGAGGTAATCGTGCCTATGCCTCATTTCTTGGGCTGTCCGCCCGAAGTAAGCCTCATCCTCCTCCCAAAGGTGTGTCGCTCCAAGATTGATGAAAAACGTAAGACTGCAGATCGCGACCAACAAAACCTGATGGCGAACAGCTGTTGACATTCGTTTCGCTTCCTTGCTCAATCGCCTGAACAAAAACTCGGCTCGTTCCGGCTTGGGGGAACGGATGACTCCGATTTGCCGTGTGCCGGATATTTCTAGCAGAGATCCCCACACGACAACTAGTGTAGTCTGGGCTAATGACGAACAGGAATGATCGATTTTGGGCGTTTTGATGCGCGCCGCATCGGAATTCTGACGGGTGATGTTGGCCGATCCACAGGGAAGCGTATATCGTCTGCAGCGTGATCCGTGGCGTGTCCACGCGGGATCAGGTAGTCGGGTCGATTCGAAATGATATTTCGGAGGAATTGATGGCCATCACTGTCGCGTCGTCGCCGGACATTGCCATGCTCGCGGGTGCGCGTTGGTACATTCCCGAAGTCACCTGTTCGGTGCCGGTTCACAATCCTTCGACAGGCGAAGTCATTGGCCGTGTCCCGCTGAGCGGGCCGGCAGAGATCGACGCGGCTGTCCGTGCTGCACAGCAGGCGTTCGGCGTCTGGTCACGGTCGCCGGCTCCCGTTCGCGCGGCGCGGATGTTCGCCTTCAAGGGGCAACTGGAATCGCACTTTGAAGAACTCGCAACGCTGGTAACGCGAGAAAATGGCAAAACATTGGAAGAGGCTCGCGGCGATGTTCGCCGTGGCATTGAAGTGGTGGACTTCGCCTGCGGCATCTCGGAACTGAGCAAAGGAGAGGCGCTGCCGCAGTTGGCAGAGGGTATCGACGGCGTGACCATGCGTGAGCCGATCGGTGTCTGTGCGGGCATCACGCCGTTCAATTTTCCGGCAATGGTCCCGCTCTGGATGTTTCCACTGGCCATTGCTTGCGGCAACACCTTCATCCTCAAACCGAGCGAAAAAGTACCGCTGACCGCCGTGCGACTCGCCGAGTTGGCATTGGCATCGGGTCTTCCGCCAGGGGTGCTGAACATCGTCCACGGTGGCCCCGAAGCGGTCGACGCACTGCTCCAACATCCGGGGATCTCCGCGATCAGCTTTGTCGGCTCGACGCGTGTGGCCGAGCACGTTTACGTCACCGGCTGCCGTCACGGAAAACGAGTGCAAGCGGCCGGTGGTGCAAAGAACGTGATGATCGTCATGCCCGATGCGGAGCCGAACGCGACGACCCGCGCGATCATGGGGGCAGCTTACGGCTGCGCCGGGCAGAGATGCATGGCCGGATCGCTCGTGATGGCTGTGGGAGAGTCTGCCTTGAGAGTCCGCGATCACATCGCGGCAGCGATCGACACACTGGTGATCGACGACACCTCGGCCAACTCTAAAGCCGACATGGGACCCGTGATCGATGCCTCCGCCCGCGACCGGATCCGGCGATCCATCGAACGCGGCGTGATTGATGGGGCTCAGCTGGTTCGTGGCGGTCAGCAACAAATCCGTGATACCGGATTTTTTGTACCGCCGACACTGTTCACGAATGCCGCCCCCGAAATGTCGATCGTGCAGGACGAGATCTTCGGCCCTGTGCTGACGATGTTGCACGCGCAAGATCTGGACCAAGCGATCACGTGGGCCAACCGCAGTCCGTATGGCAACGGAGCCGTCATTTTCACCAACTCCGGGGGTGCCGCTCGACAGTTCACGCGTGAGATTCAATGCGGAATGATCGGCATCAATGTGGGTGTCCCCGCGCCGATGTCGGCCTTTGCATTTTCCGGCTGGAATCGCTCGTTCTTTGGCGATTTGCACGTGCAAGGCCTGGAAGGGGTCCTGTTTTATACTCGACAAAAAATTGTGCTCTCCCGCTGGGACAATGCTTATCTACGAACTCAAGGCTGGTGATCATGATTGATGCTTTTCAGATTCCGGCAACCGTATTGATCGGCGGGGGATCGAGAAGAGAAGTCGTTGCGCAATTGAACCGCTTCGGTGTGCGGCGTGTGTTGCTCGTCACCGATCGGGGAATGATGCAGCTGGGACCGGCTGGCGAGATTGCCGGATTGCTCACGGAAGCCGGTCTGACGGTGGCGATTCACGACGATGTACAACCGGATCCGACCGACCGCAACGTCTTGGAAGGACTCGAGCGGTTTCGTGCAGAGGGTTGCGAGGCACTGGTGGCGGTTGGCGGCGGTTCACCGATCGATGCCGCCAAGGCCATCAGCGTCCTGACCACGAATGCCCTCCCGCTCTGCCAATACGCCGGCTACCACAAGATTCCTCGCGTGGGTGTGCCATTGATCGCGATTCCCACAACCGCCGGCACGGGTAGTGAAGTCACCAAAGTCACCATCATCAAGGATACCGAACGGGATGTGAAGATGATGCTCCTGAGCGTTAATCTACTGCCGAGCGTCGCGTTGGTCGATTACGAATTGACGCTGACGATGCCCGCGAGACTCACTGCGGCGGTCGGTGTTGATACGCTGACGCATGGCATAGAAGCATATGTCTCGCGGAAAGCGCATCCCATGACGGATGCACTTGCCCTGTCGTGTATTCAACTGGTCGGGCGGCATCTGCGGACGGCGTATCGCGAACCGAACCACCCAGAAGCCCGTGCCGGCATGATGCTGGCGGCCTGTCAGGGAGGCATGGCGTTCGCAAACAGCAGCGTCTGCTTAGTCCATGGCATGAGTCGTCCGATTGGCGCGCTGTTTCATCTCCCACACGGGCTGTCGAACGCCGTTCTGTTGCCAACGGTCACCCGCTACTCATTGCCCAGCGCACTCTCCCGCTACGCCTACGTGTCACAGTTACTCGGCGGCTGCGATCCCGAGGCGACGGATTCACAAGCCGCCGACGCACTGGTCGTCGGCTTGGAACAACTCAATACGGATCTCCAACTCCCGCGTCTGCGCGATTGCCTCGGCCTCGAAGAGACGCGATTCCGCACATTGCTGCCCAAGATGGCCGAGGATGCACTCGCTTCAGGTAGCCCACAAAACAACCCGCGAGTTCCCGATTCCGAGGAGATCGTGGACCTGTACCAGCAAGCCTGGTAGCGAAACGAAAACGAGCGAGCCCCCGGTTTCGACGTTTGGTGAACATCAAACGGGCGGCACTGCGTCAGCGCGAACAGGTGTCCTGGTTTTTGATTTTCGAGGATCTACGGATTCCGCTGGGCAATCGCATGGTGTTCAACGAGGAGTGGAAAGATGTGCGAATCGTCTGCCTTTGTTCGCCTCAGACGCACGAGGCATCCCGTCGATGCAGGAAAAAGGAATCCGTTTCTATTGATTTTCTAACGTGAATGGTGTCGCCGATTGCTGGTTAGTATCAATCCGTCTGACGCCACGTTTCAAAAAGCTGCTGACGAAGAAGCCTGCGTTTCTAAAGACAGGCCCTTGACGCTCGCTATTTCATAACCTAAACGAGGTCACCAATGTCTGACCAACCCTCCACTCTCGGTGCGCCACCAAAATCGACCGCAGCATTCCGCTTGGCCGCCGAAGGTGTATGCACTGTGCGAGTCCTTCCAAATCGGAAATGACCAGCACGCTGCCGTCAGTACCCAACACAGCGGCAAAATCCAAATGTGGCTCTTGGATGGCGCGAGGAACTTCATGCAGCCTAACGCCGGGCATCAGCCGCCGCCGTAGGGAGTCGGCTGGATGCCATTGTTGGATGCTGAGCAGGCACAGGAGGACGGCATATGGCCTCAAATCTCCATTAAGAGGGAAGCCAACTCGCCAGGGGCTATCACCATCGAATCGTGCCCAGCCTCTATTGTCGTGAACGACCACGTCTTGTCACCCTTTATGCGTTCATAGGTAGACACGAGGGAAGCATATGGCGGCTTGCTCCCGGCAATATAAGTGCGTGCCATCCCGTTGCTCCCCGAGTTCTTAAAGGTAAATGTTCCGATGTACGTCTGCAGTGGCATAGGCCGCAGCCGCCGCTGAAGCCAGGCGACCTCCGACGGGTCAGTTACAGCGAAGGCACTCGGAGGAGGCGCGGGAAGTGCTACCCCATTACCTTGTTCTCGGACCAACTTCAGTCGCGCTTCGCGCGCCTCCGGGGTGTTGTAATCGGACCAGCTGAAAGATGACCTAGGCGACATGTCCGCTGGAACTCCGGCATCCAAGTAGACATAACGGGACACGCTCTCTCGAAGCGTGTCAGCAACGCCAGAAATGACAAAGCCTCCGTAGCTGTGTCCGACTAGGACGAAATCGTTCAACTCCTCCGCCTCGACAAGGGCAAGAATGTCCTCGACGTGGGTCTGGAGCGAGATGTCCTTGGAGAAGAGATGCGCACGATCTCCCACTCCGGTGAGGCTCGGGGCGAAGACACGGTTACCGTGCGCAGTAAGGATATCCGCTGTGTCTCGCCAGCACCAACCTCCGTGCCACGCGCCGTGCACCAGGACGAAGGTGCGGGGCGAAGAGGTGGCGCTCGCTACTCGTGCACCACTGACCCCTGCCACCGCACCGACCGTGTTAGCACTTGAAGCCTTCAGAAAACCCAGTCGTGTAACCATGCAACCCCCTTTTCTTACCGAGGCATCCAATGATAAAGCTCAGCCGCCGGCGGGGCTGGAGAGCCGTTGAACTCCAGAAAGCCGTCATGCCCCGCCGGTCTGCTGCAGCGGTTGGTTCGGCGTGTGCTACGTGCCCGACGCGGCTTCGGCGATCTTGCCGGGGAACGCCGATGGCAGCTTGATGTCCTCCCTGTCCACCGACGCCGAGACTGGCTTGGCAACCGACACATGGGAGTTCTTGTCCGTCAGCATCGTTGATTCCCATTTCACCTCGATGGGGCGGTCGCCGTGCTTGAGGTGTCCACTCGCCGTCACAAGGTGCTTGCCGCCCTCTCCGCGGCAGTACCGCCACTCGACCGATACGCAGGCTTCAGGGTACACCGCCTTTCCACTCGTTTACACACTCATTGAGGGTAACTCAACCCCGTAGCGTGTTTACTCTCTCGTGGTTTTGCAGTCCTTGCCTTCGCGGATCAGCTTGAGCTTTCCATGCGCAAGCGCGATTTCCGCTACTCCGGCCTGGGAAAAGGCGAGGTTAGTCGGTCTTTGCTTGAGGTCCGGGGAAAACCACTGTAGCCCATCCTTGTAGACTGGATCGCCCAACGCGTGGATTTGTGCTACCCAGTAATTCCTCTCCGTTGAAGTCCCCAGTTGCTTTGGCAAGGCAGCGTCCTGGTAGGTCTCCAGAATCACAACGACCGGTTTGATGGAGACAACGATCATGCGGGGATAGTACCCATCGCTGCTAAAGGCCTCCTTGATTTTCTTGGCGTCCCCCGTTCCCTCCAGATACGACCAGACTTGGTCGGCGAGTTTTTTTGGGTCATACTCCTTGCCTGCGTCGTCAACCAAGAATGTTCTATGGATTACGCCGAGGTTTGGATTGTGGCCAACGACCCTCTCGCCGATCTGGACGCGCTGATTCGGCCCACACCACGGCCCCACATTCTTGGGGTTCTTTTTGATACGGAGTGGACTAGAGCCATCACAACCCGTCATCGAGAAGCACAACAGCAAGTTGAGCAGGGATAGGCACAGCATCGAGCGATGAATCATGGCCAAGCACCCTCCGCCGCCAAACATTAAGGTTAAGGGGCGCAGGTGCAACCACAGCGAAGTAGATCTGGTGTTATTTAGCTCCCTTTCACTGATTGGTTGGGCCTGTTTGACGGTTTAGTCAGTTGCGAACATGTTGAGCAAAGGCCCGCATCATTCAAGTCCTGTGCCTTAAATTACTTCCTGAGGTTCTGAGCGGCTACGCCGGGGTAAATATTCTCTGGAAGATCTGGTTTGTGGCCAATCGACTGGCATCCCACGAACTGATTAATTCACTTCTTCCTTAGTCCCGGATACATTTCCAGGTACCTTAACCCTTCATTGATATTCATTCGGCGATCACCTTTTTGCCTAACGACCCAAGCTCAGCGGCGACTCTGCCGTAGCGAAGCAAAGGCAGAGACGTCCGCTGGAGCGCCTGGTTCGGTCGCATTTCGGAATAGTGGCAGGCAGGCCGACGCAATTTGTTCGATGTGCCGATGATCGGTGCCGCAACATCCACCCATCACGTTCAGCTGCGGTAAGCGTTTCTTCAAGTCTGCGTATTCCTGCCCGAGTTCAGTCGCGTTGCCAGCGTCAAGCTCGGGGGCTTCATTCAGTTGGGCGTGGCTCATGCGGGAGGCGTTTGCCCGAAGGCCGTGGATTCGCTGCGCCCACCGTTCTCCCTTGATAAGCACGTTGTCGAAATGAGTCGGATGAGCGCAGTTGATCATGTAGTAGCTGGGATAGCCCGAGGTGGCGTCATCCACCTGTTCAAGCGCAGCCTTCAGCTGCTGACCCGTCGGAAGTTTGCCGTCAGTTTCGACGGTGAAGGAAATCGCCACGGGTGTGCTGACTCGCTGAGCCGCACGCGCAATCCCGATGGCCTCTTCCACGTAGTTCATCGTGATGGCACACACCATATCCGCTGCGGAACCAGCGAGCGTTTCAATTTGTTCTCGATGGTAGATCTCTGCTGCGTGCGCCGACATGGCGCGATCGGGAACATAACCGTCGCCGCGAGGGCCGATGCATCCACTGATGACTATCGGCGTCCGCTCGGTTTCGTACTCGCTGCGGAGTTCCTCAAGCAGGCGAATCGCTCTGTGGTTTGCATCGCCTAGCTCCTCTGGCGTGTAGCCGAGTTTCTTTCCCCAGTCTGCGTTGGCTCGCCACGTAGCGCTTTCGAGGATCAGGCCGGTGCCGAAGCGCTTGGCAATCTCCGCATAGGTGCGGAAATACTTGCGCAGAGCGGTCTCGCCTTGCGGCGTCTTGAACAGATGAAATGCGGCGAAGTCCGGAAGCACCAAACCTTCGTGGAAAATCAGCGTGGTTTCGATACCGCCATCAGTCAGAAAAAACGTCCCGGCAAGCTGCGGCAAGGCGTTTCGGTATTGAGCCATGTGTTGTCTCCTGATTGCGATGCCACTATGCGGCCTAACGCTCCGGTTCAGCGGCGGTTTGCGCAGCGGACCGTCCGCTGCGCAAACCGTTGTTAGACGACA
>Ga0114966_10004544_pt1 | contig 11923 bp, 17 predicted proteins | sample M_130207_XF_Meta_FD_87029 | JGI IMG/M metagenome (GOLD analysis project Ga0114966, IMG submission 87029) | Freshwater microbial communities from Lake Montjoie, Canada to study carbon cycling - M_130207_XF_MetaG | ecosystem: Environmental > Aquatic > Freshwater > Lake | place: Lake Montjoie...
TCAAAATATACGCACAAAACACGACCCGCACATCCCCGATTCATATATTCAAAATATACGCACAAAACACGACCCGCACATTCCCGATTCATATATTCAAAATATACGCACAAAACACGACCCGCACATTCCCGATTCATATATTCAAAATAGACGCACAAAACACGACCCGCACATCCCCGATTCATATATTCAAAATAGACGGCGGATTTTAGCGGCGAAGCAGCGAGGTTTGGAGTTGCGGAGTTGCGAGGTTGCGGAGCAACCGAGCGACGGAGCGACGGAGAACCGAGCGATAAAATTGAAATGTTTTGTGACGTGAGTGGAGGTTGGTAGAATCTCTCGGTGTATTGATATTAAATGGGAAGAGGTGTAGATATGCGATTCAGCGGTCCTGCTGGCGGATTTGGTATAAAGAAGCGTTCTGGGTTTGGTGGTGGTGGTGGTGGTCGTCGTCCCGCGTTTATGGAGCCTCTGAGTGTAGTACCGCCCAGAGACGGCGGCGGTGGTGGTGCTCTGACGCTGATGAGGAAGAGAATGTCTTCCTTTCCCCTCAAGGAGGATGCTGGATATATCGGGTACTTGACTGATGATGAAAGCGGAAGCGGAAGCGGAAGCAGTGGAAGTGGTGTAACCAGCGATGAAGGTAATAATGTTATGAAAATTGTGGAACGTCGTCGGCGTGAGTTGATTGGTTCTGATGCTGATGTGAGTTTTTCGACTTGTATGTTTATGATGATTACTGCCGGTGGTTTGTTGATGTTGTTCTTGTTTGCTGCTTCGCCTTGGGGGGTTCCGCCGCCTATGGGGGTCCGCCCCCAGTGACGGAACCCTATATTATATTAAACGTACCCATTGTGTATAATATATTATTGATTGTTGTTGTTCGAGAGATTTCTATGAATAAGAAGGAGTCCTTGCGGTCTGGGTCTCCAACGTCTCTGAAGCTCTTTACTTTTTGTTTTTACATCGGTAAAAATAGTTACCAAGAATTGGTTCGGATGTTGTTCGTATTGGTTGCGTCTTTGGATCAGTTTCATCCCGACTTCTTTTTGGTGGTGTATCATAATGTAGGGTTGACATTTGATGATCCGCGGGTCGAGTGCCGAAGATGGGAGGTTAAGGACGGAGGTGGCGAGAGATTGTTGTTGGAGGCGGCGGGGTGTGACGGTAACGTGTGGGTGGAAGGCAGCGCGGTTCGGAATCGTTGGCATAAGCTGAGTTTCAATAAAATCCATGTGTTTAAGAATTTGTATGATGAATATGGCGGTGAGTGTTTTACTTGGATTGACTTGGATACGATTGTCTTGGCGGATTTGAGTTATTTGGCGGATGTGGATAATTATTTTGTGATTCATGGCGGTAGAAGCGAGAGAACGCATGAGGTGTTGTGTCGTGGCGGCGGCGGTGGCGTTATTTGGGCGGTTCCTGAACGGATGTATATCCAGGGTTCGTTTTGGAAGTTGAACTTGTCTTTGTATCATGAAATATTACGTTTGGATTTGTTGTTTCGAGAGAATGGGGTGGTCTTGAAGTATGACCTACAGAGTATATTTGCGGTGATGGCGTGGGGGGGTGGCGGTGGACGCGACGGTGGGTTGCCGCCGTATTATGACGGGGTATCGCGTGCTGAGGACGGGAGTATGCTTGTGATTGGTTATAACTATCGGCCTGATGTTATGAATGGACTTGGTGTATGGGATACGAAGGATGGGACGGGGAATCATGTGAATACATCGTCGTTGGCGGAGATGAGGTGGGGGGGGACAGTAGGTTATGATGGCGCCGTTGATATCGACCGTAGGTTAAAATTGACGGTGGATTGCTCCCGGGGGAGTGGAGCGGCGTTAGCGCGAACGAGCAAAGAGGTCCATATTCTTTCGTTGACCTTTGATTCTTTCTTCATGAGTAATGTCTGTGGCTCTTCTGATTTTGCTCGTTTGTTTCCATTTTTGTTGGTTTGAATTCTGATGTTCGAGAGATTTGATTATCATGAGATTTTTACATATCACGATTTAACGGATTTATATATGATATCAATAAAATTGAAATGCTTTTTGTTGATATTACGGAATACATCGACTCATCATTATCAATGGTTATTACACAACAACAGCAGACACACTTGACCGAAATTCTCGAGGTGTTGGCGGATGGAAAAATTACGATGGAAGAAGCGTGCGCATTGTTTAAGGAGTGGACTGATGAACTTGCCGCAAGTGAAGGCAGTAGAGATGGCGGCTCTTGCGGATGAACTCAGGGAGTAATGGTGGGATGATGAGATGACTGTTCTGCTTGCTGAGGTCTATTTGTTAATAATTGGTAAAGGGAACCTTGACTGACTTATTGATTCGTTTGGCTGTCTTTCGCATCGCTGACTTTATTGACGGTGAATAATCGGCAACTGGGTTCAATGAAGGAATAATCTCTCGAAGACTTGGAAATACCTCGCGGTTGTATCGCTTCATGGTGTGAAATAAATAAACGTAGTTCTTAGTTATAGCATATGCTATTGGAGTATCCGCCGCCACCTTCAAATATGGATTGCCTGTAAATCCTCCCATTAATTCAGAATAATACTGTTCGACAGGCTCGTCTAGGGTAACTTGTACCACGTCGTGGCCTATGTAAAGGTACTTGAACTTGGCGGTGGTGTCGGTGGTGTCGGTGGTGGTGGTGTCATCTGTTAGTTGTGCGATTAGTGAGTTTCCAGCTAAACCAATGTCACATATATCCTTCAATGGTGTTCCACTCATTGTTTTTTTTGGTAACTTCGTTCCCGGTTTAAGACTAGATGGGACAAAAAGTTTCTTAATTTTTGTACGATAAACCTCTTTGTTGGCAGTAATGTCCGGACTGTATTTACTAGTGTATACAATTAATGTGTTTCCAAATACACGCACAACGAATGACGCACCTCCCGCAAAATGGATGAGGTATTGTGTGCCTTTCTTTTTTCGAATGGTGATGTTTTTACATGCCATTATTATGGTGTTTAATTACGTTACTACAATATGTATAGACATAAAACGGTTGGGATGTGGACTGGATGTGGATGTGGATGTGGATGTGGATGTGGATGTGGATGTGGATGTGGATGTGGATGTGGATGTGGACAACCTGACAGGCGACGATATTGCGCCGGAGGGCGAGAGTTGTCGCTGATTGGTTGTGGATGTGGACTGGATGTGGACTGGATGTGGACAACCTGACAGGCGACGATATTGCCTAACCGCGTGGTTATGCGAATGCCCTCTCTCGTTGCCCTGTGCCTTTTGCCCTGTGGCCACGCCCCCCCCCTACCGGGGGCCCTCCCTCCAACCCGCCCCGAATTTGAACCGAAATCCTGTTTCTATCGGTAGCCGGAAATGAGTAGGATAACGAACCATCGGTTACAAACGGCTCGATATATGGTGCGAGAATATGTGATTGGATTTGAGAAAGAGTTTGGGTTTAGTCGCCGAACATATGGGGGCGAGAAATGAGTGCGGCGGTAGGGGTGTGTGAGCGTAGCCATTCTTCCATTTCTTTGTGGCGTTGGGTTGCGATGGCTCGCGCGGTTGGTGTTTTGATGAATTGTGTTGCGAGTCTGAGGAGTTTTTCGTGAGCGTGTTTGTGTACGTCAGCGACGACTTGAGCCTGTGTGTAAGTTGGATTTGCTTCAGTGGTGTAGATGATTGCGCGGGAGATTCCGATTTTTCCGATTGCTTCGAGTTTGTCGGCGTCGCTGACGATGTTTCGGATTTGGGAGTAGTAAGCGCCGAGGATGAGCGGGAAGTCGAGTGGTGTACCTGACGCGATTGCTTTGTTTTCAGTGCTATAGGATACGTACTTGATGACGTGTTTGATTTCTGTGTAGTTCCAGATGTTTGCGGTGCCGAACTCGTCGAGACGTTGTTCGAGTGTACCGTCGTGGTCGTACTTGTGGTCAGCGATATCGTGGAGCCACGCTGCTGTGATTGCGTCGAGTGTGAGATGACCTGATACATCGTTGAAGTCTTGTTCGACGATGTATCTTGTCATTTCAGCGACAGCCTTCATGTGTGCGTGACCGTGTGAATCGTCTCTGTCTGCGCATGTTTCTTTGACGAAGTTGGATAGGAGGTTCCAGCGGGTTTGAATGGCGTCGGGGGTTGTGTATGTCTTGTGAACGAATTCAGAGACACGGGGATACTCGGCGATAGATGTCATTGTTGTTGTCTGATGGTTGCTTGGGAGCTACTTTGATGGTGGGGGGGTGAGGGGCTTAAATAGTGCTCACCCCGCATGGTGGCATCTGGATGACCTCCGTCCTTGGATGACCCCCTGGATGACCCCCCCTGGATGACCCCCCCTGGATGACCCCCCTGGGTGACCCCCCCCCCTGGTGCACCCGATATATACACCCCCTAATAAAACCTTACGGTAATAGGTAACCGGAAATGGCCCGGATAACGCTTATTGAATCTGAAAGCAATAAGCGAATGAATGTGTGTATTTTATTGGGCGGCGAGCCATTCTTCCATTTTTGTGTGTTCTTTTTGTGCGATGGCTCGCGCGGTGGATGTTCTGATGAATTGGGTTGCGAGTTTGACGAGTTTTTCGTTGTAAATCTTGCGGACTTCCGCGACGACTTGTGCGTGCGTGTAAGTTGGGTTTGTGACGGTGTTGTATGTGAGTGAGCGTTCCATTCCCTTTACGCCGATGGATTCAAGCTTGTCGGCATCGCTGACGATGTCTCTGATGTTGGAGTAGTAATCGCCGAGGATTTGATTGAAGTTGAGTGGTGTACCTGACGCGATTGCTTTTTCTTCAGTGCTGTAGGATACGTACTTGATGACTTGTTTGATTTCGGTGTAGTTGGGGATGTTTGCGGTGCCGAACTCGTCGAGACGTTGTTCGAGTGTACCGTCGTGGTCGTATTTGTGGTCTGCGACATCGTGGAGCCACGCGGCGGTGATGGTGTCTAGCATCATACTGCCATCTTTGTCGTAGAAGTCGACGAACAGGAGGTACGCAGACGTTTCGGCGACTGCCTTCATGTGTGCGTGTCCGTGAGTGTCGCTTCTGCCTGCACATGTTGTCAGAACAAAATCGGAGAGGAGTTGCCAGCGTTGTTCGATGGCACGGCGCATGTCGGATGCGGAGATGGCTGCTGATGTCATTGGATGTCTGATGTCTTGATGGTTGCTCGAAAGCTACTTCGATGGTGGATGGGGGCGGCGCTTAAATAGTGCCCACCCCCCGGTGGTGGCGTCTGGATGACCCCCGTCCTTGGATGACCCTGAGGCTTTATGGTCTGGGTGACCCTGACACCCCGTCCTTGGATGACCCTGACCCCCCGTCCTTGGATGACCCTGACCTCCGTCCTTGGATGAGGTCAGCCGGAGGCGATGGCGGTGGGGGGGTGGTGGCGGTGGGGGCGCGCATCCAAAAAAATTGAAATGCTTTTTCTTACTACCACTGAAGACATCATCAGATATCCTCATCGAGACTATGGCTTATTACAAACACGAGAACTATTTCAGCGAAGCGGACATGAAGGGATGGGGTGAGGAGCGTAAAGCGGGACAGCGTGAGTTGAATTGGGACCTTCGTCTTGAGCATTACGCGGTCCACAAACCCGCGATGTTCATCAAGATGACGGATGAGTGGGCTGCGCGCTTCAAATTCCCTTCGGCGGGAGTGCCGACCATGAAGATGCTTTACATTCTGAAGCTTGCGAGACAGAACGGTATTGCGTCGAATACGGTGCTTCGGTTCAGCAGTGCGGAACATCATCTTTCTGAGAAGTGTCCCTCATTTTCGAACCCTGCTGCTGTCGAATTCAACCATGCGCAGTTTCGCGCCAATTGCCGCGCGGGAGTTGGTGGGATGCCCGCCGCCGCCGCCAAAAAAAAACCCAGCACCAGACGCAGTGTGGCGAATGTGATGTGAATGTGAATGTGAATGTGAATGTGAATGTGAATGTGAATGAAACAAAACAAAACAAAATACAAAACTTTTTCATGATTGATGGTGAACTCTATATCATTGGAATAAAATTGAAATACTTTTTCTGATATTCGATGGATGACACCAGATTCAAGACATCAGACAATGGCGTACTACAAACAAGAAAAATATTTCAGCGAGAAGCAGATGAAGGGGTGGAGTGTTGAGCGCAAATCGAAGCAACGTGAGTTGAATTGGGATTTGCGTCTTCAGCATTACGCTGTCCACAACCCTGCGATGTTCGTGAAGATGACCGACGAATGGGCGTCGCGGTTGAGCTACCCTTACGCGGCCGGGGTGGAGGGCGACATTCTTCACGTTCTCTACACTTCAAGAGAACACGGCATTCTGTCGCGTACGATGGAGTGGTTCGGTCGCGTGGAAGAAGAGATTCTTGCTGGAATGGATGGTGAGGCAGAGGAAGTGTATGGGCCGGAAAAGAGGAGAACTCACTCGTTAGAGTTGTAAGTATGTGTGTGATGTGTGTGATGTATGTGTGATGTGTGTGATGTGTGATGTGTGATGTGTGACACAAAACAAAAACAAAATACAAGCGGTGTGTGAGTGATTTTTAATGGATGACCCTGGCTGGATGACCCTGGCTGGATGACCCTGGCTGGATGACCCTGTCTGGATGACCATGTCTGGATGACCATGTCTGGATGACCCTGTCTGGATGACCATGTCTGGATGACCATGTCTGGATGACCCTGTCTGGATGACCATGTCTGGATGACCATGTCTGGATGACCATGTCTGGATGACCCTGTCTGGATGACCATGTCTGGATGACCCTGGCTCTGGATGACCCTGGCTGGATGACCGCGGTCATGACGGGTGAGTGGTGGGGTGGGGTGGGGTGGGGTGGATGGCGGCGCGCATCCAAAAAATGAAATACTTTTATACATAATGTAAATCCTGCATCAGAGACTTCCGAACTACGATGACGACCCTTTCTACTAACTACTGGAATGCCACTGCGGCTTCTACAGTTGCTACCTGTGTTGTCACCCGTCCCCGCCATACTCCCGGAATCAAACTTACTCACGAACAGCGTTGTGTGAAGAATGATCAGCACAAATTCGGCCTGTGCTGCGACTGTGATGCCGGTCTTGACGACCGCGCGGACTTCGTCCTCAGGAAACACTTCTTCACGCGCCTTTTGTGTAACGACTGCTCAGAATACTACACTGATGCGTGTACCGCCCTGCGCGTTCGACGACTTCTCGCCGCAATTAACCACCCCGAGGTGTGTACCGCCCTGCGCGGTCGACGACTTCTCGCCAAAATGAATGACTGCGAAGGAGACTCCAACAAGGGGGGTGGCGAAGACGGCGATGACTACGAAGAAGGCCGCGAACCCGAAAAGGGGGACCAATAACACGTGACACGAATAAACACAACATACAATCTGTCTCTGCGTTTTTTTGACATGTGACCACACCCCGTTTGACATGTGACCACCGTCCTCATTTTTCCATGATTGATGTGAACTCTACCTCATTTGAATAAAATTGAAATGCTTTTTCCTCTTTATTGTCTTTGGTATCGTCCGTTATTCCGATACAAATGTCTCTTTCGTTTCTTGGTGTGTACAAGCGTGGTCTTCGTGGCGGGTCTAGGTTTGTATGGAATATTGATACTCTTCGTATTATTATTCGGGGTTTCTTCCAGTTTCATCGGTCGGGTCGTCGTCTTCCGCTTCATCTCATCGCCCCTCATCTTCGTGGGCTCATTCGTGAGTACGTCAAGACCGAGGTGTGTGTGTGGGATAACACGTATCATCACTGGGCGGAAGACCATTTCGACCTGGTTTGTGCTCGTTGGGTTCGTCTTCCGTCTATCCGCGCGGTTCTTTTGAAGCTTCGTGATTGTTCTGTGTTTGCGCATTTGGTAAGTACTACTGCCGCGTCGTATCGTTCATTGTGTGATGATGGTGTTATGTCGGTGATGTTCTACACTGCGATGAGACGTGAACTCGACCGGATGGGTTCTTCACATCCCGGCTGTTCTTCCTACCTTCTGGCGGCTATTCCGCGTATCTCGTCTGAACCGGTCTTCGGCTACTGTTTCACCTGTGGCATCGGTCTTTCCGACAAGATTGACCTCAATTTCATTCCGCGCTGCTCTTGTCTCAACGATGGTGATATCGGTGTGGTCATGGGTGATGATGTGTGTGTGTGTTCTTCGTGTTTGGAGGACTGTGTTGATGACGAGTAAATCTGCGGGGGAGTCCCGTCCCTTTTTTATTGGGTTTGGTGATGTTCGATTCAACCCGCGAATGACGCGGATGCGCCGAGGGCGCGAGAGATTTGTGTATTAGTATTTTAATATTATATAATCTCTCGACGTTTGTGTTTTGAATCTATAGAATCCGCCGTCTATTCTTACTCTCTGCTCATTCGCTACGCCGATTCGCCGGTCCATTCTTACGGCCCGAGCATTGTTTATTAACTACTCTATAATCTACCCAGCCTCTTCATCCGTTTGGTTTATGACTGATTGTTCACTTTTTTGATGGGGGGCTTATTTTATGTGACCATATATGCTCTCTCGTATTCATCGGTGGCGGTAAATCGGTGACATAACGAGTCATGGCCTATGATTTGACACCCGGGGGGGGCGGTGGGTTGTATACATCCTCCGTCCATTCTTACCTACGGTCCATTTTGACGGCGGGGGCGCCCGGTTGGTTTTATCTGGGTTTGCTTATTGCTTACGATATCAATAAACAAACTTAAATACATATCCAGATATAATGTATAACAATGGAACCCTTCAACATCGTAGATTTGATTGAAAACAATCCGATAACCAAGTTATCGACCACATACCAAAACACGCTCCTTACGAAAATCAAGGCGAAATTTACAGAAACAGAACAACAACTATTTGTTGCGAGTTTCTATGGATTTTTAAAGTATGATTCCAACACCGATTTTGTAATTGACTTGGATGATGTGTGGAAGTGGTTAGATTTCTCGACAAAGCAAAAATCAAAAATGTTACTTGAAGCGCAATTTGTGAAAGATAAAGACTACATAACATTGCTTAACCCGCCGGTTAGGCAATCCGACAACACCAGAGGTGGTCACAATAAAGAAATTATTATGTTAAATGTTGCTACGTTCAAACGTTTCTGTTTAAAAGCCGGGACAAAAAAGGCGGATGAAATTCATGAGTACTATGTGAAACTTGAAGAAACATTACACGAAGTGGTCCAGGAAGAAAGCACCGAATTGAAAACACAGTTGGAACAAAAAACTATTCTATTGGAAAATACAGAGAAAACGGTCGAAAAAATCAGAGAAAAAACATTAGTGGAACAGTTTGGACGCAACACTCAGTGCGTTTATTATGGTAGCATCGATAATGTTAGTGGCACCAATGAGAGATTACTTAAATTCGGAAATTCAAATAATTTGGCTGGTCGGGTCTCGCAACACAAAGAAACATATTCTAATTTTCGGTTATTGAATGCCTTCAAGGTCGATAATAAACTACAAGTCGAAAACGAAATGAAAGAGCATCCTTTGTTTGCTGAAAGGCAACGAACCATTACTATCAAATCTAAAAATTATATCGAATTATTGAGTATGAGTGGTTTGACATTTACCATTCTCGATAAAACTATAAGGGACATTATCTTAAGCAGTGAATGTAATCCCGAGAATTTCAAGAAAGTATTAGAAGAGACCAAACGATTGAAGAAAATTGTAGAAAGTCACGACCAATTCAACAATATGAATGAACTCGTCTTATTAAGAGCCGAAAACAAGAATCTAAAAATTGAAAATCTGAGGATTATAAAAAAATATAATAAGGGAGCACCAACTTTCAGTTCACCCGCGTCTACTTTCACGTTCGAACCTGATTCTGATTCTGATTCGGAATCTGAACCCGAGACTGTCACTAAAAAGGAGGTCGAAAATTATGGAATTGTCATTAATGAAATCAGAACAAAAAGACGAGATAAAAGTGATGACGGTTTCTTCCACATCGACGGACGCGTCTATAAATTATTGGAAGGCACTCGTTCTGATGTATGGAACGGCAACGCATATAAAACATCCGGGGGATTAATAAAAAATGATTTGTTGGTAAATAAAGACGGAAAAATTGTTTCAAAAATTAAATATATTGATGGCATCTCAAACAACAAGTTAGATGTAGTTAATCAAAGAAAACGTGACCGTATTAAAGCAACAACCGGCGCGACTCTGTAATCCAACACACTCGCCTATCTTCATCCATCCTCCACATTTGTTCACTTTTTTGATGGGGGCTTATTTTCTGTGACCATATATGCTCTCTCGTATTCATCGGTGGCGGTAAATCGGTGACATAACGAGTCATGGCCTATGATTTGACCCCCCGGGGGGATATACTGGGGATATACATGAGATAATCCTCCGTCCATTCTTACCTAGGGGGTACCGCCCCCCAACGGCGGAACTTCGTTCTATAGACCAGGGGGAACTTCGTTCTATAGACCAGGGGGAACTTCGTTCTATAGACCAATACATCCTCCGTCCATTCTTACCTACGGTCCATTTCGACGGCGGCGGCGCCCGGTTGGTTTTATCTGGATTGAATTGAAATGTTCGAGAGATTCATGTTTTACTTCATATCATATTAGTATTTGAATCCACGTTTGATTCTTGATTGATTCTTGATTCTTGATTGATTCTTGATTCTTGATTGATTCTTGATTCTTGATTCTTGATTGATTGATTATAATCTCTCGAACATCGTTCTTATAACTCTTGGTATACATCCTCCGTCCATTCTTACCTACGGTCCATTTCGACGGCGGAGGCGCCCGGTTGGTTTTATCTGGATTGAATTGGAATGTTCGAGAGATTTGGTATTAGTATTTGAATTATAATACATCGGTTATACATCGGTTATACATCGGTTATACATCGGTTATACATCGGTTATACATCGGTTATACATCGGTTATACATCCTCCGTCCATTCTTACCTACGGTCCATTTCGACGGCGGAGGCGCCCGGTTGGTTTTATCTGGATTGAATTCTATACTCCGTTCCAACCCGCGAATGACGCGGATGCGCCTATGGCGCGAGAGATTTGTATAATGTTAGCATTTTAATCCGTATAATCTCTCGAACACTTGGTTTTATCTCATCATTATTGATATACATTCTTGTTGTTCAACTGTGTAATCATCCTCCGTCCATTCTTACCTACGGTCCATTTTGACGGCGGAGGCGCCGCGCAACCTTTTTAAGACACCATGACAATTTGTTACATTCTACATATTAGCATTTGAATCCCACATCCCCGGAAAAAATTGATTCTACTTTTCTCATTATACATATATATCACCGTCGTGTCTTTATTGTCATACGACGGTCCTGACGAGGCTTTATTGTACTTCGTCTTGACAACACCGGTGTGGCGCAGAGGAAGCGCGCAGGGCTCATAACCCTGAGGTCATATGTTCGAATCATATCGCCGGTATTCTTTCAATTCGCCTGCTTTATCAGAAGCCGGTCGTCTAGCTAGCGACGTTAAATGTAGCCAAACAAACACCCTGTTACCGGTGTAGCTCAGCGGCAGAGCGCAAGGCTCATAACCTTGAGGACACCTGATCGAGACGGGTCACCGGTATTATTACACTTCGCCTGCTTTATCAGAAGCAAGCAAACCCGTCTAGCTAGCGACGTTAAATGTAGCCAAACAAACACCCTGTTACCGGGATGGCGCAGAGGCAGCGCGCAGGACTCATAATCCTGAGGTCACACGATCGAGACGTGTTCCCGGTATTCTTTCAATTCGCCTGCTTTACCAGAAGCCGGTCGTCATAGCTAAGTGACGTTAAACACAGCCAAACACCCTGTTACCGGTGTGGCGCAGAGGAAGCGCGCAAGGCTCATAACCTTGAGGACACCTGATCGAAACGGGTCACCGGTATTATTTACA
>Ga0114966_10004545_pt1 | contig 11922 bp, 12 predicted proteins | sample M_130207_XF_Meta_FD_87029 | JGI IMG/M metagenome (GOLD analysis project Ga0114966, IMG submission 87029) | Freshwater microbial communities from Lake Montjoie, Canada to study carbon cycling - M_130207_XF_MetaG | ecosystem: Environmental > Aquatic > Freshwater > Lake | place: Lake Montjoie...
GCATGTGCGCCATGAGTTGGCCTTTGTTGTCTGTCGCTCCACGGCAGTGGATGCGGCCATCGCGGATCGTCGGTTCAAACGCAGGCGATTTCCATTCACCGAGCGGTTCCGCTGGCTGCACATCGTAATGCGCATAGAGCAGCACCGTGCGCCGACCGGCAATGTGCTTGTTCTTGGCCAGCAGCACCGGATGACCGGGCGTTTCATGCAACTCGCCGGTCAATCCCATGCCACGCACCTTGCTCAAGAGCCACTCGGCGCACTCACGCACATCGGCACGACGGCTTGAGTCGGTGGAAACGGAAGGAAAGCGCAGGCAGGTGAGGAGATGGTCGAGTCCGGGTGGGTTCATGGCGCGAAATTATAGCGCGCCATGCCGTCGGCAAGCGAGAGGCCCGCGAAAGCCCGTCTATTTCAGCACTTTGACCTCGATCTCATCCACGCTGCCTTTGCCACCGTAAAGATTGAGCAGCAGTCCGGCTTTCTCGCCTGTAGTCAGCTCGGTTTTGTATTCCAGCACCTCGCGATCGTTGACGGACACGGTGATCTTATCGCCCTTCGACTCAAAAAGGATGCGCTGCCACTCCTCCGGTGCGCTCTTCGTGTTCGCGGCTTTCAGCGTGTCCTGCTTCTCAATGTCACGCACGGCCACGGCACCATTCTTGGTCACGGCGAGGTTGATCTTGCGCTGCGTTCCGGGGCGCTCACCCGGACCGTAGAAACCGAAGGCGATCCAGCTGCAGGCCCAGGGTTTCACCAGCAGTTGCACCGAAGCATCCTGCACCGGCGTTTCAAAGTTCCGCCAGATGACGGCCCCTTTGGACCCGGCTTGATCCAGCACCAGGGCACCGTCGGTGATTTCAAACTTCGCCGCCTCCTCGCCTTTAGCATGCACCCACTTCTCATCGAGCTTGTCGGCCTTGAACTCGTCCGCAAAGAGCACCTCGCCCTTGGTGCGCATGGCTTTCGGCTTTTTGTCAGCCGCATGGAGTGCTGAAACGGACAGCAGCAGGAGCAGAATGATTTTCATGGCGTTCACCGTGGGAGATTAGTGTTTCACTTCGCCTTCCGGGCCATGCGTCGGCGGACGGAAGAACAGGCCCAGCAGCACGATGCCGAGCAAGGCAAGACCGGTGGGAACGAGGAACAGCTGCTTGTAGTCCACCGCGCCGTTCACGGTGTAATGCGCTGCGAGTCGCGGAAACACCTGACTGGCGACGACCATGCCCACACCGAGAATAAGCAGGTTGAACAGGCCCTGCGCGCTGGAGCGGATGTCCTTTGGAAACACCGCATCCACGAAGATGTACACCGTCACAAAGTAGAAGGCGTAGCAGATGCCGTGCAGCACCTGGATGGCGATGATCAGCCAGGCGCTGTCGGGCGTGCCGAAGAAAGCGAAGACCCCGAAGCGCGCTGCATGGCCGAAGATGCCGATGATCAGCGTCGTCTTCCAGCCGAGCTTCTTGAGCACCGTGCCGAGGATCAGCATCGTCACGATCTCCGCCACCTGGCCGATGCTGCTGACGACCATGCTCATGTTCGCCGAGATGCCCACCTTTTGCAGGAAGCCGTCGATCACCACGAAGTAGCCGTTGTGGATGGTCGAGTCGATGAAGGTGACGAGGAAGAGCACCAGCACGAAGGGAGTGCCGAGCAGTTTGAGCGCTTTCAGCCACGCCACCTTGTCCATGCCTTCCACGTCTTTGCGTGGTGGCGTGTGCGGCAGGGTCAGACTGAAAGCCGCCAGAACAAAGGAGATGATACCGGCCACGATGAAGACCCACTTCGTTTCAGCCGCACCGGCTTTTTCACTGAGTAGGAAGATGAACGGCCAGCTCACAACGATCCAGCCGATGGTGCCGCCCATGCGCACGAAGCCGAAGTCTTTGGCCGGGTCTTTGAGATTGGCGAAGGCCAGCGAGTTCGTCACCGAAATCGTCGGCACATACAGCAGACCATAAATCAGGAAGCAGGTGAAGAAGGGCGTGAAGGTCGTCGCCATGGAGGTGCCGATCAGCGCCAGACCGCCGACGAGATGGCTGAAGGCCAGGAAACGCTCGGCGGAGAAATTGCGGTCGGCGAACTGGTTGCTGAAGAAGATGCCCACCAGTGAGGCGATGCCAAAGACGCTGCCCACCAGACCCTGCTGACTCGGGGTGAAGTTCAGCATGCCCATGTAAGAGAAGATTTTGATCTGCCACGCCCCCCAGATGGCGATCTCGAGGATCATCATGAGGAACAGCTTGATCTTGATGGACGATTGCGCGGCGGTGTTGGTCATAAGTGGCCGCGAGGCTAGGGAGTCGCCTTCGGATTGGCAAGGACAAATCACACCCGGACTTGAGCCAGCGGAAAGCTGGTGATACAGACCCCGCATGATCCGCAAAATCGTCCGCTACCCCGAACCCGTGCTCCGCGCCAAATGCCGCGACGTGACCACCGTCACGCCCGAGATCCGCTCCTTGGTCACCGACATGCTGGAAACGATGCATGAGGCGAACGGCATCGGCCTCGCCGCACCGCAGATCGGCGTGGACGTGCAGCTCGCGGTCATTGATCTCGCACACAATCCCGACAGCATCAGTTACATGAAGATCGACGGTGAGAAGGTGGTGATGCCGCAACACATGCCCGTCATCATGTTCAATCCCAAGCTCGAACTCGGCAGCGCCAAAGAGATCGGCGAGGAGGGCTGCCTCAGTTTCCCACGCCTGCGCGCCGACATTCGCCGTTCCTACGAGATCAAGGTCACCTACATGGACCTCGACGGCAAAACTGTCACCGTCGAAACCGACGGCCTGCTCGCCCGCGCCTTCCAGCACGAGATCGACCATCTCAACGGCATCCTCTTCATCGACCGCATGAACGCCGTCGCCAAAGTCGGCATGAAGCGCAAGCTGGCGCGCTTGATGGAGGAGTGGGCCGAGGACGATTGAGTGGAAAAAGGCCTGCCTCCCTTGCATCTAGATTCACAGGAGATAACAGAGTTAACGGAGTCCCATCTAGATCCGAGTATCCAGCATCCCTCTTCATCACGCCTCACGGCGTTTTCTTGACGATCACGGTCGGCGGCGGTGGCGGCAGGAGGTTCGTCGGCAGGGGCAGCGCGGTGCGGACTTCCTCCACGACCGGGAGCGCCACCACCCGTGGCAGCTCCAGGCTCATCGGCAGGGGTCGGCGTTCTGTGGCTTGGGGCACCATGCTGGGTGCCTGCGCCACCCCCGCCTGACCCGAGAGCACCTGCGGCCCCGACTGCGCCGGCGGCGTTGGCAGCACCGTGCCATCCGGCGCACGATCCAGCACAAACCCGCTAAAGTCCGAAGGCAACGGCATGTGCACACCATCCGCCATCAGCACCATGCCCTCCGGCACCAGCACCGCATCCACCCGCTGCATGCGGCCGTTGCGCAGCAGATACGCCTGGCCGCGCACGGCGAAGAGTCCCTCGCGCACTGTCGGCGTGGTATCATTGACAAAATCCGTCGGCAGCGCCACCAGCCGCCCCTCAGCCGTCAGCACCTGACCCTCCGGCACCAGCATCGCATCCACCAGCGCCGCACGGCCGTGGCGAACGAGGTAGGTCTGGCCGCGATAGAACACAATGCCGTCACGCGCCACGCCCGTCTCCTGGGCCCTCGGCTGCAGTTCCTGGGCGCGTGGGCTGCCCGTCTGGGCGGCGGCAGAGCCATGGCAGGCCAGCACCGCCGCAAGGAGAATCAAAGAATGGGTTTTCATAGGATGGGGGGATCGAGAGGCAGCAACGCACCGCCCTCATTACCAAACTAACCAGCCACCCACCCCTTCACCATGGGGTGTCCTACCCAAATCCAGCCTCTTGCCTCCAGCTTCGGTTCCGTTCATCAGACCACCGCCAACGGTCTTTGAGCTTGTGCCGAAAAGGCGGACGGGAATGTCCGCTGTCCCTTCAGGTGTGGCTGAGGCGCCGGGTTGAAGCAGGTGCCTCACTGTGACTTCATCACCTAGACGCTATCCCAATCGGCGGGCGGGGGATAGATGTCTGAATTTTGTCAGTTGCTTGACTTGCCATAGGTTTACTGAGAAAAATCCGCCTATCATCTATTCCGCTAGAATCTTATGAGCGATGAAATCATACAAAGGCTGCAGCAGCTGAAAGAGTATCTTTCTCTAACGAAACTTGGAGGGATGCCGCTCTGGATGGTGGTGCTGGGCGCACTGGCCGTGCTGTTGCTCATTAAGCTGCTGTTTTTCAAGGGCGGCAGAAAGGCACAAAAGCCAAGCAGCCAGAGTGAAAGCGGGTGGTTTCGTGAATTCAAGGAGGGGCTACAATACCGTGTGGACAATTTGTTTGCTCGTGGTGCCAGCGCCCAGTTTGGCCTGCTGACGTTTGCCACCATGTTCGTCATCCTGATCGGCATGAGCGCTGCCTTTTTCGGTCTTTTTGGCCCCGAGAACAAGGGTGTGAGCAGCATCAACCACACCGACAACACCGCTTGGGATTCTTTCTGGTGGTCCGCGAAGCACATCTTCGACTCGGGGCAGGTGATCGGCATGTACGGCTCGACGATGCCGGTGCTGCTGATCTCGCTGTTCATGTCGTTGGCGAGCATGGTGATCTTTGGTTTGCTCATCAGCTTTAATTCCGGAATGCTCAGCCAGCGCCTCGAGCAGCTCAAAAGCGGCAGCAGCAATCAGAGCAGACCGCACTCGGCCAGAAAGTGATCGCCTTTGAGCAAGCAGCACAGGCCCCACAATCCCCAGCGGCAGAAGCATTCAAAGTGCTCCGACAACGCGCTGGATGATGCTTCAACGTGGCAAAGACATCCCCGCACTGCCGGGGTGGATGAAAAGCTGACTTCCTTCCATTGGTATCGAAGCTACTAACCCTTCGAGTCCGCCACTGTCCGATAGCGATACTGTATTGAGGAATCATGGATGACTCCATGATGACTCCATGAGTACTACCGGAGGACTACCGGACTCATCCAACCACCCGCACTACTACCCACACCGACACCCGCACTGACACCCGCACAGTATAGAATGACCCTCTGAGAGAAGAATCTGAAAAAGAGGAATCCGTGTGAGTAGGCTCATCACGATGAGCCGCACGCTCTCTTTTCTGAGATTCTGAAACCGGGATCATAAAAGAAAAGTGGAATCCGTGGCGGGCCGATCTAGTCTCGCACGATGAACGCCGGACGCTTCTCTATTCTGGATGCCGCCCTTTTGGCCGGCGTCTGGGTGCTCGCAATTTATGCAGGCTGGCCTTCTTTGAAGATTCTGGCTATTTGCCTCAGCGGTTGGTGCGGGGGCGCATTGCTGGAAATGGCAGGCACCAAGAGTATGCAGGCAATCGGGGGGCTTGTTCGTGGTTTGTCAGGCTTTGGTGGGACAATCGCCATTATTGCGGTGCTGATTCAAGCAGTGCAAAAACTGTTTTGAGAAACCAGAGATTATGAATGCAGAAGCTTGGAGTCTAGCGAGCCTTCTTTTTTGGATTTCCTGCACCTGTGCTTTTGCAGCCTACTGCGTGCATGGGAAAGAAACATTGCCGGACACCAAGCCGCGCTCATTGACTCAGTTGATGACGTGTGTGCTTTTTGTCTGGTTCCTGATAAGTGGCTGGCGGTGGCAAAACGCGCTTGGCTTAGATGCGAATTTGAAAAGCGCCCCTCACGAAAATCGCGTGATATTCCAAAGCCTGATGGCGCTGCCGCTGATTGTAGGGTTCACGATTTGGCAATGGCGGCAGCGCAAGTTGGAGTAATGAGATTTTCGCGGTGCCTGCTGCCGTTAATATTCAGAGGTATTGTGACCGTGCAAAAAAGAGAACCAAAGCAGCAACCCATGAACAAGACCGACATAACCAAGCCACAAGAGCCACCGCCGTCTTTGGCGATGCCAGAGCAAACGCCAGCGGCAAAACCAACATCAGCCGTCAAATGGCCGGCCCAGCTAACGCCCCGCCAGCGACTCCTGAAGGCAGCGGCGGATAAAGTGATGGGGCGGTAGCGCCAACCGCCCTACCCACAAGCCACGCCTCCCGCTCTTTTCTTTTTTTGCCAGATAGGATGCAGCGTGGTGAATCAAGAGATCAACGGCAGTGTCTCCAGTGCGGAAACCATGACCGGCGCGTTACAGACCGATTCTGTGCATGCAGGCGGGCCATACGAGACTTCACCCGACTGGCGAGTAGCAGCGGTAGGGAACTGCCGAAGGAGAACCCAACACATGAAAAGCTGTGGAGCATTTCGGCGGGGTCATTGTCTAGGCGAATCCCCCCCAAAGTATAGCCATGAATCCTCTGACCCGGACTGCTGGAATGGGTTTAGAGCCGGGGAATTTTTGCTCATTGGTCGTTCCGGTTTCAAAAACCGCAGGCATTCCAATCCGCTTACAATCCGCTTATTTTGGGGCTTTTGATGCCTTTTCGTGCCGCACCCTGCTTTCCGATGAATTTGAACGGATGGCGCTGGAACCCTTGATTTTAGGGCTTTGCAGCCGTTTTCGAGTGGAGCCAGCAGTCGGGGTCGAACCGACGACCTGCGGTTTACAAAACCGCTGCTCTACCACTGAGCTATGCAGGCGAATCCGTGAAGGTTCGATAGTAAGCGTCTTGATTGATTCAGCAACAGGATTTCCTAGATTGCACAGGTTTAAGACAGAATTACAGAGCGTTGTAATTTAAACATCGCACCTCGATACTCTTCACATGCTGCGCTTTACCCTTTTCGGTTTCCCCGTTCTCATTCACTGGATGTTTTGGCTGAACACAGCTTTGATGGGCGGAGCGCTGAATGCGAGTTCGCCAGAACAACTGCGCGGAATGCTTGGCTGGATGGTCGCGGTGTTTCTTTCCATCCTCATTCATGAGTTGGGACATGCGCTAACAATGCGAAATTGCGGTGACCGTCGCGTGGGCATCTTTTTGTATGCGTTTGGCGGCTTGGCACAAGGCAGTAGCAGGCTAACGCGCAAAGAGGACTTGATGGTCAGCGCTGCTGGACCAGCACTGCAGATTCTCTTCGGACTGGCCGTCGGCTGGTCGATCACCCTTTGGCGCGTTTCATCGCCATGGCTGCTGGAAATGCTCGACAGCTTCACCGCAGTCAGTCTGTTCTGGGCCCTGCTGAATCTGGTGCCCATCGTGCCTTTGGATGGCGGCAGGCTCTGCCAGGCCTGGCTTGGACTGGGAAAACAACGGTTGGCGCTAACGATCAGCCTAGTCTGCTCGGCTGCGATTGCCATGTTGTCGTTTGAGAGTCATCTCTGGCTCGGATTGCAGAATAGTGTATTAAGACTACTCGACATCCGTGCCAGCACTCGCATCGGTGGTGGCGTGTTTTCCCTCCTGCTTTTCGGCATGCTTGCTTGGAATAATTGGAAACAGCTACGCAATGAGCCGCAAGTTCCGTGGATGAACGCACGATGAGACTGAATTGAACCGTTTGACCTACATGCGCACTGCTTTCTGCCTTCTCGCTTTTTATCTATCTGCCGCTCTTGTCTTTGCCCAGACGCCGAAACCAGAACTCATCTCCCCCCAAGTCAAATCGGCCGTTGAGAAAGCTACGGCTTGGCTAATACGGCAGCAGAAGTCCGCTGGCTATATTGTGGACGAAAAATCCGACGCGAAGCCAAAGCGTGGTGACCTACCCTCTCACAGTGCCGCCATGACCTCACTGGCGCTCATGGGGCTCGCATCCGTCGGTCATATGCCAGATGATCCAACTCCCGAAGGTCAGGCCTGCGGCAAAGCTTTGCGCTACATCGTGGAAGGTGTGGAACCGGATGAAAACGGCTACCTCGGTCGCAGCGATCGCTCACGCATGTATGGTCACGGTATTATCTCCTTGATGCTCGGCGAGATGATCGGCCACGCACCCGATGAAGCGACCGACAAACAGCTACGCAATCAATTGAGGGGCGCGATTCAACTCATCATCCGTTCACAGCAAGTGCCGAAGAGTGAAGCAAATCGCGGTGGCTGGCGCTATGAGCCAAGTTCCAGCGACAGCGACATCTCTGTGAGCGTCTGGCAGGTCATGGCCTTGCGTGCGGCAAAGAACGCCGGCTTTGAGGTGCCAAAGGAAGCCATCGACAACGCCATCGCCTACATCAAGCGCAGCTACCGCGTGGAGCGTGATTCCAATGGCAATCCCAAGAGTGATTCCGCCGCGTTCAGCTACGAACCCTACGGCGGCAGGCAGACTTTCTCCACCACCGCCGCTGGGTTGCTCTCATTGCAAGTTTGCGGCCAATATGAAGCGCCTGAAGTGATCGGCTCCGCAAAGTGGCTGCTCAAATCACCACCAGAGCTGAATGAGCCTTGGTTTTTCTACGGCTGCTACTACTACGCGCAAGGCATGTATCAGCGCGGCGGTGATCATGCCGCCACCGCTCGCGAAAAGACTGAGAAAACCCTCATCGCCGCGCAATCACAGGACGGCAGTTGGTATCCGCGCAACGGCAATGAAAAAAGCGCCGGTGCCGTCTATGCCACATCGCTAGCGCTGCTCAGCCTGTCTGTGCATCATCACTTCCTGCCGATTTACCAGAAGTAGTTTCTTACTTCGCTTCAAACCGCTTCCGCAGTTCATTGAAATAACGCCGCACCTGTTCGCGACGCGCTGGCGGTAATGCGGCTTCGTCGAGGGCGGCTTCCTCGGCTTGAATGGAATCCAGAGCAGCCTGCGTAGCCGTGCGGCTGGATTGCTCGGTGCGTGCACCGCCTTCGACACTGCGCACGGTGCTCTGACCTTCATTGTTCTGCTGACCTTGGACAACGCTTTGATTGCCGGTACTCTGCTTTGGAGTGGGCGTGTTGTTCAGATCGGCCTTGCCTACACCGGGCTGCTGGCCTGAGCCGGGCATGGCAATCGTCGGACCGTTGGCATCATCGGGGTTCGGATCACCAGGCATAATGACGACGGGCGCATTGTTATCAGGCTTCGCTCCACCAGGAACAGGCGCAAGCAGCATCGGCTGTCCATTGGAAGGCTGGCCCTGCTGTCCGGGTTGGCCTTGCTGCCCCTGACCCATCGTAAGCATTTGCTGCTGCCCTTGTCCCTGACTGCCTTGCGGCTGCTGCTGCATCTGATTCTGCTGGCCTTGCTGCTGTCCCATGCCGGGCGGTGTGAGTTGCTGCTGCGGATTCTGCGCCTGTCCGACCTGCGGTGTGCTGCCCTGCTGCCCTTGCTGACCACTTTGACCGGCCTGACTCATCTGCTGCATCGCGCCATCGCTGTCGTTCTGCCCGGCGATGCTGCTGCCTGAATCACGCAATTGCTGCGCGAGCTGCTGGAGTTCATTGCGGGCCTGTTCACGCAACGCGAGATCGCGCAGCTTATCAGCAAGCTTCTGAAATTCTTCTCCTGCTCCAGAGGCTTTGCCCTGCTGCATCTGATCACCCGCCGCAAGCACGTTCTGACCGACGCTGCGCTTGCGATCCTCCTTCTCCGACTGCTGTTGCACATCCTTGAGCGTTTCATTCATACGCTGCTTGGACTCCGCAGCGAGTTGCTGTGATTTAAGCTGACCAGCAAGCGTTTCGGCAGCCTTGGCAGCAGCCTTGGCATTTTTTGCAGCCACCGAGTCGCCAAGATCAGCCGTATCAGCATGCTGACGCAGAGCTTCGACCAGTTTCTCCGAGGCCCAAGCTTCCTTGCCGTTGTTAAGCTCATCCGCCAGCTTCTCCGCGTCACGCGCACGACGTTCCAATTCGGCCAGCACATCGCGTGCGTCCTTACCAGCAGCATTCGCGAGTTCAGCGGCGGTCTTTTGCAGCTTCTGCTTCAAGTCCTCCACCTTCTTGTTCTCGTCCTCGTTGAGACCGGCGAGTTTTTTCTTCTCCCAATCGGTCTGCGCCAGTTTCTGCGCCTCTTCAGCCGCCTTGCGTGTCATTTCCGCATCCATCTCCACCACTTCAGATGGCGGCGCGGTGACAATGCTGATGAAGCTGCCAAGAATCGCAATCAGCAGCGGCACCGCGAGCCAGCGATCAGGCCGCAACGGCAGATCTTGTTTCAAAGTCGTCAGCGCCTGCGGCAAAACCTCGCGTTGCGCGGAAATATGCGCCTTTGCGGCATCACCACCTTCGTCACGCTGTTCAAACCACCACGCAGATGCAAAGGCCTCACGCCGTCCCGCCGCCTGATCCCACAATGCCAGCGCACTGAATGCGCCCGGACGCTGCCACCACGCATAGGCGAGACCTCCCGCCAACCAGACGAGCAAACCAAGCCACGGATTGAAGACCGCGCTCACGCCACGCAACGTGGCTAAAATCATCAGCACGAGCACCAGCGATGCTGGAATCACCGTCATCCGCAGCACCGCCAACCAGCGCATCAGTGTCACCCAAATCCGCACACGCTGCGCCACCGGGGCGAAGGCATGTTCGGCGGTGATCAGGTTCATGAGAGTTATTACACCTCAAAACGCAAACGAGTCCAAGTACTTTGGACTGATCTTCGCCACCTTTCCATCGTGTCTTCCGGCAGCCCGCCAGCTCAAATGTCAGCAACCTGCCTCCTGTTTGACTCGCTCGTGCCCCACACTCGTCTCGGGCTTCGCCCAATGCTGCGCATTGTCTGTCTCGCACTTAACCACCGTGCTCGGCTCCTCCTCTCCTCCACTCCAAGTCTCTTCCTGCTCGTCCCTGGCTCGGTTCCGTTCAGCAAACCACCGTCAACCACGGTCAACAACCGTTAACCACCGCAAACGGCCTTCTGCCTCTTGCCTCTTGCCTCTTGCCTCTTGCCTCTTGCCTCTTGCCTCTTGCCTCCTGCCTTCTGCCTTCAGTCCGGCATCACCTCCACCGGCAGCTCCCCGCCCAGATCGGCCATCATCTCGTCCACCGTCGTGAAGAGCGAGGGGAAGTCGTCCCGCACCGCGTCCCACAGCACCTCATGGTCGATCCAGTCGTAGCCATGCACCACGATGTCCCGCAGGCCGGCGGCACCGCGCCAGTCGTGCTGCGGGTAGCGTTCCCGCAAGTCCAGCGGCAGTCGCTTGATCCCCTCGCCGATGATCTCAAACTGGCGCTCAAAGGATGTGAGACGAATCCAGTCCTGCCGCAGCACCTCCAGCGTCGTTCCCTCACAGAGGAGCTGGGCCCGGCGGGCGGCTTCCCGAATCTGTGTCAGCGTCAGCCGTGGATCATGCTTGCTCATAGATCGGCGAGAGATCGTCCTTCACCAGCGGCCCTAGGTGCCTGCCCAGACCGGTGAGCAGATCCACCGGGCGTCCCAGCAGACCCGCCAGCGCCTCCCGGCAATGGACGAAGCCGTAGCCCGGCTTGCGTCCTGGCAGGAACTCCACCAGCACATCCACATCACTCGTCTGTGGATTGAAGTCATCCCGCACCACGCTGCCGAAGAGGCTCATCTTCCGAATCCCCCGCTCACGGCAGAACGCCGCGATCTTCTCGCGGTCGATCTTGATCGGCAGTTCCTCCAGCGTCTTCATGGTCTGGAGAATAAGCGCGGGCAGCCCAGTTCCAAGATCAAAATCATCCAGTCTCCTCGCCTCCTCCACTCCAAGTCTCTTCCTGCTCGTCCCCGGCTCGGTTCCGTTCAGCAAACCACCGTCAGCCACAGTCAACAACCGTCAACCATCCATTCTCCGTAGCAAGACTGCGAAGGATGAACCGCAAACGGCCTCCTGCCTCCTGCCTCTTGCCTCCCACCTCTTCTCCCGTCAAAAATTTTGGCTCGGCACGGCTATCAGGTCGTGAAGAAGCCTGCAGACCTTCTCCAACTCCTCGACACGCCCCGATAGCCGCGCCTCGCGGCTCAAAGTTTTGAGCCATGGTTCGGTTTTGATCTCGCCCCCACCGGGGCACTGTGGTAAACGATTGCGATTAGTTCACCGAGGGCGCTGTGCGTTTTGATCTCGCCCCCACCGGGGCACTGTGGTAAAGGCTCATCCCCAAGC
>Ga0114966_10004547_pt1 | contig 11919 bp, 12 predicted proteins | sample M_130207_XF_Meta_FD_87029 | JGI IMG/M metagenome (GOLD analysis project Ga0114966, IMG submission 87029) | Freshwater microbial communities from Lake Montjoie, Canada to study carbon cycling - M_130207_XF_MetaG | ecosystem: Environmental > Aquatic > Freshwater > Lake | place: Lake Montjoie...
CTCGCGTCGCCAGCCGTGGCCGACGGCGCGCTCTACCTCCGCTCCGAAAAGCACCTCTGGAAAATCGCGCCCTGAGCGGGAAACGCCTGCGGAACGCTCGCGCTCACCACCATTGCATTTTGTAGCTGGTGAACCAGTAGAGCCACCAGACGATCAGACCGCCCGCGACCCAGCGCCACAGCCCCATCCGCGAGCCGGGCGCGCGGGGCTTGCGACCCAGCGGGCGGACGATTTTTTCGTCGTCGTCTTCGTAAGCCCAGTCGGGCAGATCGAGCGCGCCGTAGTCGGGTTCCTCGTCGAGTTTCCAGCCGCTCTCGTGGCACGCGCCGCAGTCGGGACAGGCGCGGGCTTTTGGCGGCACGTCCTCGCCGCAGACGGGGCAGACATTGGGGGGACGGCGAGGCTTCACGGAACTGGCTGAACGGTGATGCGGGCGGAACCGGTCTGCACGAGTTGGCCGGCGCGGATCTTTCCCGCTTTGCGCAGCTCGCGCTGGCCGTCCACCTGCACGGCCCCGGATTCCACGAGCGCCTTGGCCTCGCCACCGCTGGCGCAGACGCCGGTCACTTTGAGCAGCTTGTGCAGCTCGATGAATTCGCCGCGGAGTTGGAATGGGATCGTATTCATGGGCGGTGGAATTGCGGGTGATCGAGGATCACGCGCTCGAATGGCGGGTGCTCGGCGGCGGGCATGTCGGCGGGAAACTTTGCGATGGAGCGGCCCCACTTACCGAGCCATTCCGCGCCAAGCAACTCGAGCCGGCCCGGCGCGGACGCCTGCCAGGCCGCGGGTGTGAGCGCGATGGTCGTCTCGGTTTTCTCCCCGGCGCTGCGACCGTGCGCGACATAGAAACCGGCGGCGAGCAGCGCGACGCGGTTCGCGGTGGAGCAGGTGTAGGTGAACAGTTCGGCGGCGCGGCCCGCGCACGCGGCGAAGACTTTGTGGAAAGCGGTGAGCGTCCACGGATCGCCGGTCGCGCGGGTGGAAAACATGTCGTAGAAAAGCACGTCCGGCGGCGCGGGCGCGGCGGCGAGCGTGGCGAGGAAATCGCCCTCCACGAGCACCCAGCTCAAGCCCGCGTGCTGGCGCGATTGCCATGCGCCGGTTTCGAGAATCCCCGCCGGGCCGGCGTGGCGCAGGTAGGGAAACTCGCGGGTGTGGCGGAAGGCCAGCCGCAGCGAGTCGAGGTCGTTTTCAAAGCTGATGATCCGCAGCGGGCGCACGGGTCCGGCGGCGGCCTGCTCCTCGTAACAGTGGATCGCCGCCATCGCGTTCGCCGCCGCGCCGAGGCCCACGTCCCAGATGACCAGCGGCTCGGAGCTTTCCTCCCGCACGCGCTCGGCGAGCTGCGACTGCTCGACGTAGAGCCGGCGCGCTTCCTCCATCGGCGCGGTCCGCGAGTGCATGATCTCGCCGGAGGAAATCTGCCGGATGTTCGCCCAGCCCTCCCACGCGGTGTGGATTTCGTAGTCACCCAGGGTGCGCGCTTTTTTCTTCGAGGGCTTCTGCTGCACGGTCGGATGATCGAGATCCGACGCGTGCAGAAACTCCCGCTTTTCCCGATACAACTCGAGGAAGCGGTCCGCGAGAATGCTCGCGCGGATGTCGCGCATGAGCTGGTGGTAAAAGTAGATGTTGTGCTGGCCGAGGAGCGTCCAGCCGAGGTTTTCGCCGGTCTTCGCGAGATGATGGAGATACGCGCGCGAGTAACGCGCGCAGGTCGGGCAGCCGCACTCGGGATCGAGCGGCGCGTCGGCGAATTTGTAGACGCCGCGCTTCATCTGGAGGTAGCCGCGTGAGGTGAAAACCGCGCCGCGCTGCGCCACCTGCGTGGGGATGATGCAGTCGAACATGTCCACGCCGCGATGCACCGCCTCGAGGATGTCGAGTGGCGTGCCCACGCCCATGAGGTAGCGCGGGCGGTCCTCCGGGAGGAGCTGCGCGGTGAATTCGCACACGTCCTCGCGCTCGTTTTTTCCCTCGCCGACCGCGAGCCCGCCGATGGCGAATCCGTCGAACGCCATCCCGCGCAGCACGTCCGCGCTTTCCCGCCGCAGCTCGGGAAAAAGCGCGCCCTGCACGATGGCGAACATCGCCTGCGGCGACTCCCCGCGCGCCGCCAGGCTCCGCGCCGCCCAGCGATGCGTGATCCCGAGCGCGGCCCGCGCGGCGGCTTCATCCGCGGTCGAGGGAATGCACTGGTCGAGCGCCATCATGATGTCGCTGCCGATGGCGATCTGCGTTTCGATGCTGACCTCCGGGCTGAGCAGGATGGTCTTGCCGTCGAGGTAGCTCTGGAAAACCGCGCCCTCCTCGCTCATCGCGCGCGAGTGCGGCAGCGAGAAAATCTGGAACCCGCCCGAGTCGGTGAGCACGGACTTTTTCCAGCTCATAAATTCGTGGATGCCGCCGATGCGCCGAAACACCTCCTCGCCCGGCCGGAGCAGCAGGTGGTAGGTGTTCGCGAGCAGGATTTGCGAACCCGCGTCCTCGAGCGTCTGCGTGAGCTGCGCCTTCACCGTGGCCTGCGTGCCGACCGGCATGAAGAGCGGCGTGAGCACTTCATTGTGCAGCGTACGAAACGTCGCCGCCCGTGCGCGCGAACCAGTGGCGCGGGCATCGAGGTGAAAGTGCAGACGGGAGTCGCTCACGGGCGGCGGTGGATCATGGAGGAAACCGGATGCGGGCATCCGGAGTGCTGGGCGGCTTTTCTACACCGCCCCGACCGCCTCCGGTGCGCGCATTTTCTCCAGCCACTCGCGGTGGATTTTCGGGGAGATTTCGCTGGGCTTGATCTCGCTGCGGCCACCCCAGAAAACGTTCGTGTAGCTGACCGGCATGCCGATGGCGGCGAGGTGCGCGTCGATGGCGGCTTTGTGGGCAAAGACGCGGTCTTTTTCCGTGCCGTGGCAGACGGCCATGATGTTCACGTTGTTGAACTCGGATCCGCCCTCGCGCCAGTAGCAGTGCGTGAGGATGGGGTGGCGGCCCACTTCGCCGCCGGCTTCGACCTCGCGGCCTGCGGGGACGCGCCAGTGGAAGAGGGCGTTGAAGCGGGTCACGCGGACGCCGGTCTGCGATGGCTTCACGTGTTCGAGGAAAGTGGAGAAGCGGCCGATGACCTGGCGGGCGTTGAGGTCCTCGGCGACGCGGCAGAAAGTTTCGAGATCGATACCCGCTTCGGCGGCGCGGGTCGCCCAGAGCCCGGGGCGGATTTCGTCGGGGGTCAGTTCGCGTTTGAGGGCGATCAGGACCTCCCATTCGAGGTCGGTGAGCTGGACAACGCCGACTTTGATCATCTGCGCGAGCTCGTCCACCTTGTCGCCAGGCTCGATGGTTTTCCGCCGCACATGTCCCACACCGAGGGCGAAGATGCCTTTGGCGGGCATGAGTTTAAAATGCGTGGCGCCGGTGTGCCGCATGAGCACTGCGCAATGATCCGCCATGGACTGGCCGACGGGGACTTTGAGCGTGGTCCAAAGGCGGTAGTCGCTGCCGGTGGTCTGCTGGTCGGTCGAGCGGACGACGACGTGCCCGCTGAACGGGTCTTTTTGAAACATGAAATCGAACGCGCTGTTGAGTTGGTCCTCGCTCACTTTCCACGCCACGAGCGCGCCCTCGGCGAGGTTGCTGGCCACGAGCGTCTGCCGCACGCGGCGGATCGTGCCGGCGGCGAGCATTGCGCGGATGCGCTCCAGCACGGTCTCGATCGGCAGCCCGCTGAGCGCGGCGATTTCGCCGAAAGGCTCGCGGACGAAGCCCTGAATCCTGTCCTCGGAGATGGCGAGGATTTGCGTGTTGATGGGGTCAGTGTGTTCGATGGACATGGTGCGGAGGCGCAGACTTTAAACGGCCCGCCGCATGGCACAACGCAGATTCTGCGTGGAGCTGACCGCGGGTTGCTTGGGGTCCACGAAAGGACACGAAAACGGGAGATGCGCGGGTTCGGTCAATCCGCCGTTTCGTGTCCTTCCGTGCCTTTCGTGGACAAAAACTCCGCTTTCACAAATGCGAGCGCCTCGTCCCGGGTGGTGAGCGTCTTTTCGAGCTGGCGGCTTTCGACGGTTTCGAGGATTTCGGCAAAGCCCGGATTCGGTTTCATGCCGAGCGCGATGAGGTCGCGGCCAGTGATGAGCGGCGGCGGGATGAGCGGCTCGCTGGCGAATTCCTCACGTTTGGCTTTGAGGAACTCGTAGTTGTCGAGCAGCCCGTGGCTGCTCGTGCAATCGACGCGGTGTAACTCCAACTCGTTTTCCATGTGCGGGCGGGCGAGGAAGCGCTTGAGCTTGGCCACGCGCATTTGCTGCACGTCCTTGAAGACCATGTGGTTTGCGACGGCCTCGACCGTGGCGTCGATCTCGGCGCGGGAGAAGCGCAGGCGAAGCATCACGCGCTCGGTCATAGCGGCGCCGAGGCGGTCGTGGCCGTTGAAGCGGATGCGGCCGTCGAGGTCGGTGGTGAAAGTGCCGGGCTTGCCGATGTCGTGGAAGAGCACGGAGAGCACGAGCGGGCCGGAGACCTGCGCGGGCAGGAGATCGAGCATGATGCGGGTGTGCTTGAAGACATCGCCCTCGGGATGAAACTGCGGCGGCTGCTCGCAGCCTTTGAGCGCCTCGATCTCGGGCAGGATTGCCCGGAGCAGCCCGCTTTCATCGAGCAGATCGAAGCCGCGCACGCGCCGCGGGGAGAGCAGGATTTTCATCAGCTCTTCGCGGATGCGCTCGGCGCTGACCTCGCGGATGTGCCGCGCGTTTTCACACACCGCCCGCCAAGTCGCTCCTTCGAGATCGAAGCCGAGCGTGGTCGCGAAGCGCACGGCGCGCAGCATCCGCAGGCGGTCTTCGCGGATGCGGTCGGCGGGGTGGCCGATGGCGCGCAGCACACGCGCGTCGAGGTCTCGCTGGCCGCCGACGTAGTCGATGAGCCGCTCGGCGAGGGGATCGAAAAAGAGGCCGTTGATCGTGAAGTCGCGGCGCTGGGCGTCCTCCTCCGGCGTGGAAAAGCTGACGGTGGCGGGGTGGCGTCCGTCGAGGTATTGGCCGTCGTTGCGAAAGGTCGCGACTTGGAATTCGCAGCTGCCGTCGAGCACCACGATGACGCCGAAGTGCGCGCCGACGGCGACCGTGCGGCGGAAAAGCGCCTGCACCTGCTCGGGGCGCGCGTCGGTGGCGATGTCGTAGTCGTGCGGCTCCACGCCCATGAGCCGGTCGCGCACGCAGCCGCCGGCGTAGAGCGCGGCATGCCCGGCGTCGTGCAGTCGCTGCACGATGCCGCGAGCGGCGATTTCGAGGGAGTCGGACATGGCGGGAGACGGGCGGGGTTGAAACGAAAACACCCGGCGCGCAAACGCCGGGTGTTTTCAAGTCGGAGGTCTGACGCGGCGCTATTTCCCCGGCGCAGGTGCGGCGGCACCGTCGCCGCTGGCCGGCAGGTTCTGCTGGATGTTGTATTTCGCGACGATGGTTTTCGCATCCTCGTCGGTCTTGGCGAGGATGAGGATGTCCATGATCATTTCGTTGAGCTTCTTTTTCAATTCCTGCGACTGCTTCACGAGCGGCTCGCGCTTGGTGAAGGCCTCGGAGAGCTTCTGCGTATTTTCGCCGAGTTGCGTGCGACCTTCCCGTAGATCGGATTTCTGGTTCAGGGTGCCGAGCGTCTGGCCGATCATGACCAGCGCCAAAGCGGACGTGAGCAGGGCAAACGGGAGGTGCAGCGAGGGGCCGGAGGGAGCGGGTTCGGCGTAAGAGTATTCAGCTTCGGTGTTCATGGAGATGGAATTTAGGGCTTGGGAGCGGGGGCGTCTTTGGGGGCGTCTTTGTTGACTTGGACGTTGTAACCATGCTTGGCGAGCAGGGCTTTCATCTTCTCGTTTTTGACCGAGGCGGCGGCCATGTCGCGGAGGAGGTTTGGCCCGATCTGCTGGCTGATTTGGTTGCCGGCCTCGATCTCCTGCTGCTGCGCCTGAAGAGCCTGCTGCTGCTTTTGGATTTCCTGCTGCTGCTTTTTAATGTCCTGCTGGATGCCCTGACTGGAGCGGCCGACGGCAAAGACGACGAGGCTCAGGACGAGGCAAAGCGCCGAGGCGGCGGTGGATATGTAGAATGGGATTTTCATGCGAGATTGGTTTGTCGGTGAGAAACGAAGGGTGCGTCAAGGGACGCTTTTCGCCTTTCAGGCCGGATTCAGCGGGGCGCAGGAGCGGCGTTCCACGAGGCTCAGGGGTGGCACGATTTTGCGTGAACCGGACGGGAGGTCGTCGTGGACGAGGCGGTCCACCTCTTGGACCGCCTGCACGGCCATTTCCTCGATGGGCAGCCGGATCGTGGTGAGCGGCGTGTGCCCCACCGCCGCCGCCGGATCATCCCCGCAACCGATGACGCTGAGCTTTTGCGGCACGTCGATCCCGCTGACTTGGGCGCGGTCGATGACCCCGAACGCCGCGGAGTCGCTCATGCAGAAAATCGCCGTTGGCTGATTTTTCTGGCCGAGCAATTCGTCGCAGGCTTTGCGGCCCGCTTCCACGGAGAGGTCGCCATAGACGACATGGAGCGCTAGGGAGGGCACTTTGTGCTGCTCGCAGGCAAGGCCCACGCCGCGGTTGAAATCAATGACCTGCGGATCGACGGCCCCGAACGGCCCGGAGACGATGCCAATCTGGCGATGCCCAAGTTTCACCAAGTGCGCGATGCCCAAACTGGCGGCTTCCCCGAAGTCGGGCACGAAGCTGACCACGCCCGGCAATGCCAGTTCGTAGCCGAGGCACATCACGGAAAGGCCGCGCCGGGTGAGGTTTTCCACGAGGGTCCGATTCGGCGTGCCGACGATGAGGAACTTCGACGACACGAAGTTGGCGACCGACTGCGGCAGCGCCCCTCCGTCCGCGTGGTAATCCACGGACGGCTCATACAGTCCCACGCTGAGGGCGTTCGAGGCCTCCGGCAGCGCACCCATGGCCGCGGCGGCGATGCGCGTGACCAGCGGGTTGAGGATTCCACCGGGGATGTCCGAGGCCACGAGCAAGCTGTAGCCGCCCAATTCCGGATACATTCGCACGAGCGCCCGGAGGTCATTCGGGATGTAACCCATCTGGCGGCAGACTTTGAAAACATGCGCACGCGTTTTTTCGCTGACCCGGATGCCGTAGTTCCGGTCATTGAGCATGGAGGAGATCGCACCCTGCGACACGTCCGCCGCCTTGGCGATTTGGAACATGGTGATATTGCGCTGCAGGTCCTTGAATTTCTTCGGACCGGCGCTGTCGGCGCTTGCGGCAAGTTCTGGTTTAGCTGGTTCTCCCTCGTTGGGCAAAGTCATATGGCAGGATTAGTCGGAGCGAAAAATTTCACAAGCGCTAAACCCCGACCAGGCCGAAAACTTAGCGCTTCGCGGCATTTTTCGCGATGGTGAGGGAAACCGGCGGACGGTGATTGCGCTCGGTGGTGGGTTCCGCGAAGGATGCGGAAATGACCCACCGCCGCTGGCTTTTACCCGACCCCATCGACCCCGCTGCCGTGCGCGCGCTGGCGAAAGAGGCGGGCGTGGCGCGTTTCGCCGCGGAGCTGCTCCTGCGGCGCGGAGTGCGCTCGGCGGAGGAGGCCCGGCGCTTTCTCGACCCAAAGCTCAAGTCGCTCGGCGATCCTTTTGACCTGCCCAATATGGATGCGGCGGTGACCCGTATTTTCGCGGCGATTGATCGCGGCGAGAAAATCGTGCTCTACGGCGACTACGATGTGGACGGCGTGACTTCGCTCGCCCTGCTCACCCGCGTGCTGCGTGGCTACGGTGTGGAGGCCCCGTGCTTTCTGCCGCTGCGCGCGGATGAAGGCTACGGCCTGAGCGCGGACGGCGTGGCGCGCTGCGTGGCGGAGTTTGCGCCGCGGCTGCTCATCGCGGTGGATTGCGGCACGTCGTCGGTCGTGGAAATCGCCACGCTCCAGGCGCAGGGCGTGGACGTGGTGGTGATCGACCACCACGAGTGCAAAGACGCGCTGCCGTCGTGCGTGGCGCTGGTCAATCCCAAGCTCGGCGCGGACTTTCACTACCTCTGCAGCGTGGGCCTCGTTTTCAAAACCGCCCATGCCCTGCTCAAACGCCGCCCGCTCGCGGACTTCGAGCTGCGCGCGCATCTCGACCTCGTGGCGCTCGGCACCGTGGCCGACCTCGTGCCGCTCATGGAGGAAAACCGGACGCTCGTGAAAAGCGGGCTCCTCCAGCTCGCGCAAACGCGCTGGGTCGGGCTGCGCGCGCTCATCGAAGTGAGCGGACTGCGCGCGCCGTTCAGTCCGCCGAATGTCGGCTTCGGCCTCGGCCCGCGCTTGAACGCCGCCGGCCGCCTCGGCACCGCGCAGGACGCGCTGGAGCTGCTCCTCACCGACGACCCCGTGCGCGCCCGCGCCATCGCCGCCAGCCTCGACACGCAGAACCGCGAACGCCGCGCCGTCGAGGAAGACGTCTTCCAGCAGGCCGAGGCGCAGCTCGCGGGCACGTTCGATCCCGCGAGCGACGCCGCTATCGTGGTCGGCGCCGCGGGCTGGCACACCGGCGTCATCGGCATCGCCGCCTCGCGCCTCCAGAAGCGGCACCACCGGCCCACGCTGGTCATCGGCTTCGATGAAGCCGGCACTGGCAAAGGCAGCGGGCGCAGCATCACCGGCTTCTCGCTCGTCGCCGCGCTCGCGGCGTGCGGGGAGTTTTTGGAAAAGCATGGCGGTCACGAAATGGCCGCCGGTCTCACGCTTCAGCAGGCGCGCTTCGAGGGATTCCGCGCCGCCTTTCTCGCCCACGCCCGCGCCCACCTCACCGCAGAGGAACTCCAGCCCCGCATCCACCTCGACGCCGAACTCACCCTCGGCGAGATCGACTACGAACTCCTCGGCCACCACGAAGCGCTCCAGCCATTCGGCATGGGCCAGCCGCAGCCACTCTTCGTGGCCCGCGGCGTGACCCTCGCCGGCGAGCCGCGCGTGATGAAAGAAAAGCATCTTTCGCTGATGCTCCGCCAGCACGGCGACGAATACCGCGCCATCTGGTTCGGCTCCGCGCAGGAGCAGCTCCCGCCGCTGCCCTGGGACGTGGCTTTCCAAATCGAGCGCAACGAATGGCAGGGCACCGTCACCCCGCAGATCCACATCCGCGCCGTGCGACGGAGCGAGTAAAGCGGCGGGGTATCCACCGGCTCTTGAGCCCGAAACCATAATTTCCATAACGCGGCATGCCCGCTGCTAAATGGTAGTTCCATGAACCAAATCACCTGCCTCGCGGAGGCACTCGAAGCCCATCCCGGCGAACTGGTCGCCGGCTCGGCGGAGGCCCATCCCTCTTGCTACTCCGTCGCCATTTTCACCAACCGCTGGAAGGAAGTCCGCGACTTTTACGTGGACCTGCTCGAGGCCGCCGTGCTCACCGAACGCGACGGTCGCTTCTGCGAGATGAACCTCGCCGGCGTCCCCCTCATCCTTCGCCGCTGCGAGCACGGCGAGATGGTCAGCTACTTCCACCTCTACATCGCCTTGAAAAACCGCGCCGGCGTCCTCGGCGAACTGCGCCGCCGCGGCATCATCGTCACGAACGTCGGGCCCTACACCAATTTCCGCGACCCCGAAGGCCGCGTGATCAAGCTCTCCGACGCCCCGACGACCCTTTCCTGATGCTGGTCGGGCGGGTCCCGGCAGCCTTCGGGCCGCCGGCCCGTCCGACTGGCGTCTTCACGCGCGCCGCGCCGGCGTAGAGGTTCATCGAACGCCCGCGCACAAACCCGGCCAGCGTCTGCCCGCTCGCCCGCGCAAACTCCACCGCCAGGCTCGACGGCGCGGAGATCGCGGCCACCACCGGAATCCCCGCCGCGTGCGCCTTCTGCATCATCTCGAAAGACGCGCGCCCGCTCAGCAGCGCCACGTGCCCCCGCAGCGGCGTGCGCTTTTCCAGCAGCGCCCAGCCGATCAGCTTATCCAGCGCATTGTGCCGGCCCACATCCTCGCGGAGCGCGAGCAGCTTTCCCGTCCGGTCAAAAAGCGCGCAGGCGTGCAGCCCGCCCGTCGTCTGAAACGCCGCCTGCTCCGGCGCGAGTTGCCCCGGCAGCGCCAGCAGCGTCGCCGCGTCGATCCGCACCGGATCCGTCAGTCGCTTCCGCACTCGCAGCACCGCAGCGATTGATGTCTGGCTGCAAATCCCACAGCTCGACGACGTAAAAACGTGCCGCGTCAGTTTTTCCAAATCCACCGCCCCCGGACGCGCCAACGCCACATCCACCGCATTGCCCTTCCCCGCTCCCGTCACTGCCACGCACGTCGTGATGTCGAAAAGGTCCTTCGCCGATTTGATCACCCCCTCCGACAGCAGAAACCCCGCGGCCAGCTCCCGGTCGTGCCCCGGCGTCCGCATCACCACCGCGATGCTCCGCCCCTCCACGCGAATCTCCAGCGGCTCCTCCACCGCCAGCACATCCTTTTTTTCGCCCACCGACCGGCCCTCGGCAAAGCGAAGCAAACGGATCGGGCGCGTATCAGACATGGCTCGCGAACCTAGCCCGGCACCGGCGCGGAGGGAAAGCGGGGAGTGACCCACCGCTGCACTCCTGTGGCAGCAGCAGCCGTTTCATTTCGGGGCTGAAGACCGGCGCTTGCTCGATCCACTGCGCGGCGGTGTTCCGGTCGGTGTTCCGCCATGGGCGGGCGCTGCGGGCGAATTCTCGAGCGCGAATTTCGGGTCGGCGAGCGGGCCAGCCCACGCGGCGGCTCCTGCGGGATCGGCCGCGACGGCTTGCCGGATCAGCCCGCTGACCGCCGCATCGCGGGTGCGCCCGGCGGACAGGCACTCGATCCACGCCGCCGCCGATGCCGATGCGTTTGCGCGCGCTCATTTCGCGCAACTCGCGGCGGACTGGTTCCAAGGCATCCGCGCGAGCAGCAGGCCCATGCCGCACCAGTCCGTGGCACCAGCAAAGACCAGCCCCGCGCCGACCAACGCCGCCAGGCCAACCAACGCCGGATGGACGGTGAGGCTCAGGACAACGCCGACCAGCACGAGGGCACCCGCGGCGATGCGTACCTGGCGCTCAAGGGAAATGACGCGGCTCGTGCCGGTGACGCAGGGCAGTCCGGCCTCCACCCACGCCTGCGTGCCGCCGGTGACGAGCACGGCCTCGGCACAGCCCGCGGCGCGCAGCTTTTGCACGGCCTGTTTCGCGCGGGTGCCGGCCTGGCAGATGACATAAAGCGGGCGTCCACCGCGACCGGCGGTGAACTCGCCGGGATCGAGCCGGTCCAGCGGCACGAGCCGCGCGGACGTGGCGTGCTGCGCGGCGAACTCCGCCGGAGTGCGGACGTCAATGAGGTCGAGCGGTTCGCCGGCGGCGATGCGCCGGTGGAGTTCCTCGGGGGCGATTTCGGGGAGCGAAGTTAACATGGCGGATGGGGCTGATGACATCACCTCCCGGTCAGTATGAAAGTGCCAAAATCAAGTGCCATCACCTCCCGGTCACTCCAGGAGGAGGGAGCCGACGAGCCGGCACTTTTTGATCAAGGGCTGACGCTGCGGTTCTTTGCGGAGGAGGCGAAAAAGCGGGCGGAGCGCAGCCGAAGGACGCCGGAGCGCAGGCGTCTTCGCCTGCGTCCCGCTTGCCCCGGGGTCGCTGCGAGTACGCGCGACGGGCGTCACCGGCGACTCCGCGGGCTCCTTCGACTCCGTTCCCGCCCACCTTCGTCCCCCGCGAACTCCACTCAGGATGACCGCGACTTGTGCCGCTCCGTTCGCCCCTCCTGCCTACAAATCCAGCATCAGCCGCACCGGGTTCTCGATGCTCTCTTTCACGCGGATGAGGAAGGTCACGGCTTCTTAAACATCGCCCTCGGAAGCAACATCGCATATTTTCGCGGTCGATTTCAGCCGCTCTTCCCGATGCCAGAACAAGATCCATACGTC
>Ga0114966_10004549_pt1 | contig 11919 bp, 10 predicted proteins | sample M_130207_XF_Meta_FD_87029 | JGI IMG/M metagenome (GOLD analysis project Ga0114966, IMG submission 87029) | Freshwater microbial communities from Lake Montjoie, Canada to study carbon cycling - M_130207_XF_MetaG | ecosystem: Environmental > Aquatic > Freshwater > Lake | place: Lake Montjoie...
GGAGAGCAACCGGAACTACAGTTGGAACCACAAGGAGAGCAACCGGAACTACAGTTGGAACCACAAGGAGAGCAACCGGAACTCATTAATGTGGAGGAATAATATGTCGTTTGTGGACAACTACTGCAGCCCTCGAGGCCGTAGCCATAAGAATAGGCTGCCGGCAGATAACCGGTCCGGATTGAGCCTGAGTAGTACGGCGCATAGCCAACGGAATAGGGGATATAACGCGAATGTCGTACAGTTCTGACCGGAATTCCACTGGGATCGGACGTCGATGGAATCACTTTCGCATCGCTGAAGTTGGAATAGCCCAGAACAACGGCCACTGCCAATAGTCGGACAAAATTGCTGATCTGCGACATCTTATTGAGCTTCCTCAGAATGGGGAACAAGGCCCCCTCGATCTCGATACATAGAGTCTTGCGTTTCAACCATCCATGACACCGAAATACTCTGGGGAGAGCGGATTCCCGCCGCAGCAAGGTCTAATGACAAAATTTCAGAACTAGCCAATTTGTACCGAGGCTGAACGCCCCCTGTCAACGAGGCAACCGTTGTGACGGCTTGATTTAACTCACCAAATCGATCCGGAACCTGTCTGGGTGATTGGGTCACGAGCGAAACAGCAATCGACTATTTTGCCGGCACAAGGATTCGTCGGGGAATGCACTAAATGATTCTTCGGGGAAAACCGTGAAATTCGCCGGCGAAAACGGTGACGTTGAAAAGCCTGTATCAAAACGGAAGTTGCGTCGCTCGAAAGTCGACTCTCATTATGTTGTATTTGCAAAACTCAGAGTTTGACTTAAAGTGCTTGAGGTTTGCCGGCAGTTGACAGCTTAAGTTGAGTTTTCAAAACTATATTTGGTGACTTCACGTTGGCCCGTGCCAACGCCTGCTTTTGGGGAGGGCAGACTTCCATGCGTGGCTTTTTCGGGTCGATAAAAACAAGCGGAATCGGGCTCCGATTGTTTTCGTTTTTTGCGGCACTGTTTGCCAGCGGTACGATGATTCTTGCGGCCGACAGCGCGGCGCTCAATCTCAACGGTGAAACAAAGGCTCCCCCGCAAACCGCAATCCGGCCTGACAATTCGGGAAAGGCTTCTGCGGCACCCAATCCCGTTTCAGAGACCGCGGAGACCAACCTTCCAACGCCGCCGATCGATGCCGCACATCCACTCTACGTTCCTCTGCAAGAGGCATACAAAGCTCAAGAAGCCCTTCGATCGGTGAAAGATTACGAAGCCGTTTTCGTCAAACGAGAAATGATCAAAGGTCGCTTGCTGAAGGTCACAATGAATCTCAAAGTCCGTGAGCGACCTTTCAGTGTCTATATGAAGTTTGTGGATACTAATAAAGGGCGGGAGGTGCTCTATCAAGAAGACCGCAACAATAACCAACTTGTGATCCATGAGGCGGGATTGAAATCACTCGCTGGGTCCGTATTTCGCGCCCCGAATTCACCTGACGTGATGTCAGAAAATCGCTACCCGGCGAATCTGATCGGCCTCAAGAAAATGCTGGATCGGGTCATTCGCCAGTGGGAAGACGAAGGAAAATTCGGGGAGGTCAAGACGCAGAAGCGACCCAATTCTCATTTGGGATCCGGTGAGGAATGTGTTGTGTATGAGTCCCTCCATTCCGTCCCGCGTGATCAATTCAAGTTTCATACGACCCGATTGTGGATTGAATCGAAAACGGGACTGGCGATCCGTGTCGAGCAGCTTGGTTTTCCTCAAAAGGGAGACAAGGATCCGCCCCTTGTCGAAGAGTACACTTACGGAAATCTCCGACTGAATGTGAAGTTGAGCGATCGAGACTTTGACAAAAAAAACCCAGCCTATGCCTTTCCTTGAACATTCAACTCCTGCTCTTACACGAAGTCCAAGAGAGCCATCACAGCGGATGCCAGACACGTTGAAATGGCTTGATGTGGGAGGAGTCCGGCCCACAGACCGCCCCGGTAGTTACACCCCATGACGCACGTGACATTACCACAACTCGGCACGTTTCAGGTGGCTGAATCTGTGACCGATGTGCGGCTGTTTGTGGCATCCGCAAAACGACACGGCCTGTCAGTGGCTTTCGTTCCAACGATGGGCGCTCTACACGCTGGCCATGTGAGCCTGATTGAACGCGCGCAATCGGAGTGCGGCTGCGTCATCGTCAGCATTTTCGTCAATCCTCAGCAATTCGGACCGAATGAAGACTTCAGCCGCTATCCCCGCCCCCGGGAACTGGACATCGAGATTTGCCGACGTGCGGGTGCTCAGCTAGTTTTTTATCCTGCTGTCGAAACGATGTACCCAGCCGGCTTTCAGACCTTTGTCGAAGTCGCTGGCATTTCAGACATCTTGGAAGGAAGAACTCGTCCAGGACATTTTCGCGGTGTGGCAACGATCGTCACCAAGTTGCTGTTGACCGTCCAAGCCGAAAGAGCCTATTTCGGTCAAAAGGACTATCAGCAACAGACGCTCATCCGAATCATGGCTCGAGAACTAGGATTTTCCACAGAAATCATCACCTGTGAAACGATGCGAGATTCAGACGGATTGGCGATGAGCAGCCGCAACGCCTATCTCAATTCGACCGAGCGAAAGGCCGGCCTGTGTCTCTTTCAAGCACTGCGCATTGCCAAACAACGGGTGCTACAGCGGGAGCAATCCATTGGGGAAATACGAACTGCGATGCGTCAGTACGTCGAAGCCACCCCCGGTGCGGAACTCGACTACGCAGTCATCGTCAATCCAAACACGCTGGAAGAATTAATCCACGTCGAACCCCAAATGGTGGCCCTCATCGCAGCTCGTTTTGGGTCAACGCGTCTGATCGATAACATCTTACTGGAGACTCCCGGATCATGATCTTGGAACGAAAATAAACACCTCAGTGTCTCACTCCGTTCTTGATCGGCAGGGTAAAAATGCGTCAAGTCTTGTTTCAGATCCCGCTCGACAGACCTTGGTCACTCGGCCCCCTCGGGGAGGTGCCTGGATTTGGATTCGGAGTCGTCTTGTTGGCCTGGATCTTGGTCGGTCTCTGGATCTTGCTCGAGCGACGCAAGGAAACCGATCGCCCGCGTGATGCCAGCGGCGTTTGGATCGCCATTCGATGGTTTGTCGTCGCCTTGATCATCACATTCGTTGTTCCTCGGATGGGTAGTTATCTTCGTGGCAACGGTTCAGAACATTTTCGCGACGGTGTTCCCGTTTTCGGATACGGGTTCATGCTGTTCGTCGGCATGGCTAGCGCCATCGGATTGGCCAGTTGGAGATCAAACCGCGAGGGACTTTCTACGGATCTGATCTGGGATTTGGCATTCTGCCTCTTTCTGAGTGGAATTTCAGGGGGGCGACTGTTCTATTTGATTCAAAAACGAGAGGACGTTTTTGCCAAAATTCAAAACTTATGGCAGGCATTCAATGCGATTTTTAATCTTTCCGAAGGAGGCCTTGTCCTCTACGGTGCATTGTTGGCCGGCGCCGCCGCCTTTTTCATCTTTTGTCGTGTCCGAAAAATTGCACCCCGAGGCCTGCTAGACATTATCACGCCCTCCATATTTGTGGGCATCGGTTTCGGGCGGATCGGCTGTTTCATGAATGGATGCTGCTACGGCGAAGTATGCACACGACCTTGGTCCGTTCAGTTTCCGCCCGGAAGTGCCGCATTCTCTTCTCTGGTCCAGCGGGGCGTCATCCCGGTCGATGCCGCATGGACACCACCGCTTCATCCAACGCAACTTTATAGTGCGTTGGATGGTTTCCTGATTGCCGCAATTACATTCTGGTACTTCCGCCACCGGCGGAGGGATGGCGAGTGCTTCGGAATCGCCATGATGATCTACCCCGTCACTCGATTTCTAATCGAAATTTTACGGAACGATGAGGGGGGGCAGTTGGGGACATCACTGACCATTGCCCAATGGGTCAGCATGGCCGTGTTCGTTGTCAATATGGGGTACCTGATTTGGCTGTCCCGCACACCTGTCGGATGCCAGTCTCTAGAAACGATACCCGTCGAACACTCAACACGCACACAAACCGATTCCCGACGATGATCACTGCGGTTTTGTTGGCGGTAGTCCGCTTTGCAGTCCGTTCGGGGAGTTCGCCAGGTGTCACTTCGCAACGTTCACACGGGCCGTTCGATCCAATTCCGGGAACGATCAACAGCACGTTTCCATTCGGTATAGAACGGCTGCCAAAGCGTGTGATCACCGCTGGGCGAAAATTCCCGATCAAGCTGACTGTTTTGACGTAGGTCATTTTGATCAGACCAGTAGCCCACGGCTAGACCCGCGAGATAGGCCGCTCCCAATGCGGTTGTCTCTTTGACCATGGGGCGACGAACTCGAGCCGGTAGGATGTCGGCTTGCCATTGGAGCAACAGGTTATTGGCCGATCCGCCACCATCCACATTGAGTTCGGTCAATCGAACGCCGGCATCGGTCTGCATCGCCTCAAGGACATCGCGCGTCTGATAAGCCATCGCCTCAATAACGGCTCGTGCTAGGTGTGCCTTCGTCGATCCTCGGGTCAGACCGACGATCGTGCCGCGTGCGTTGGAGTCCCAATAGGGAGCTCCCAATCCGGTCAATGCGGGAACGAAATAAACTCCACCATTGTCACTCACCGACAATGCGAGTGCTTCAATGTCAGATGCGTTGGCAATGACTCCGAGGCCGTCGCGCAACCATTGAACGGCTGCGCCCGCGATGAATACGGAACCTTCCAAGGCATACGTGGTGACGCCTCCAATCTGCCAGGCGATCGTGGTCAGCAGTCTGGATTGCGATTTCACGGGCTGTGTTCCGGTGTTCATGAGCAGAAAGCAACCGGTGCCATAAGTGTTCTTCGCCGATCCCGGATCAAAACAACACTGCCCGAATGTTGCGGCCTGCTGGTCTCCGGCGACGCCAGCCAGCGGAATCTTCGTCCCCAAAAAATCAGCCTGAGTTTCGCCGTAGACTTCGCTCGATGACCGGACTTCGGGCAGCATCGCTCGAGGCACATCCAGCAACCGCAGCAATTCATCGTCCCACTGGCCTGTCTGAATATCGAAAAGGAGCGTGCGACTGGCATTACTCGGATCCGTCACGTGAATGCGACCGCCGGACAGTCTCCACAACAGGAATGAGTCGACCGTTCCAAACAGGACGTCACCTCGTTCGGCACGGGGACGGAGTCCGGGCACGGTATCAAGCAAGTACTTGATTTTCGTGCCAGAAAAATAAGCGTCGAGAATCAAACCTGTCTTTTTCCGAAAGACCGGCTCCACTCCGTCGGACTTCAGTCGTTCACAAATGTCGGCGCTGATGCGACTCTGCCAAACGATGGCATTCGACACAGGGCGACCGGTCGTGCGATCCCACAGGATGGTTGTTTCTCGCTGATTCGTGATGCCAATGGCGGCGATCTGGTTCGACGTGAGCCTCGCGGAGTCCAGTGACTCTTTGGCCGCTTTCAGCTGCGTCGTCCAGATCTCTTCTGGGTCGTGCTCAACATGTCCGGGCTGAGGATACAGCTGCGGAAACTCCTTCTGCGCCGAGCCTACCGAGCGACCATCACGCCCAAAAATAATGGCCCGACTGGACGTCGTACCCTGATCGAGCGCGAGTACAAACTGATCCACAGAATTCTCCTCAAAAACATCTGGGCGGGCACACACAGGGACTTGATCGGAATCCGTGCACCAGCCATGCTAGACCTGAGTTGTTCATTCCCCGAGTACAGGCGTGAATCCCCAAACCGGGTCAAACAAACACGTCTTGCTCTTTAAGAAACCAGGATCGCGTTGAGATAAATATAGTGTATCGAGTCATTTACAATTTGCATTCTGTTCAAGCTCATGGCACTCATTCTGTCTTTTCCGGTCAACTCCGCGTAAAGTGTCTCAGGTTGGCCAATCCCTTCTTTTTCGTCTTCACCATTCTTTCTCGCTTTCAAACGAGCATTCACAACACATTCGATTGACGGTGGTTGTCTTGCCGAGGGTCGCGACCGTGTTGCATCGCTGGCTTATCATCCTCTTTTTTTTGTTTTGCATTGTTGCGGATGGCGTTCGCCCATGCGCCGCCCAGCCGCCCAATTCCAACGCGGGACAGACGCTGTCAACGCGAGATCACAACGCATACCCTCCGGTACCAGGCGGCCTATTTTATCGTGGAAGCCATCCAACCAACCGGAAGCTCAGCGGTTTTTATCTACATTCGGGGAGTTGGCTTTTCTTTTTGTTGCTGTTCACGTTGTGGACATGGACCGCAGGTTGGATCGATAGCGATGCCCATACTCTGAAGGTCCGCCCGGAAACGTGGAATGCGATCGTATTCATTGCGGGAATGTCAGGTTTCCTTTTATCCCTTTGTTCTCCCGGATTCGCCTTAGCATTTGTCGCCATGACCGCAGGGTATACGGTGCCGCTCGGTTTGTACGTTGTGGAGCGAAACTCGCGAGTCCCTGATTCGGGGAAGGTACTGACACCACGTCACCTAGAGAAGTTGGCAAAACGTCTTCTTGGACGTTTTGGAATCGGTTGGGGTTCGAATAAGGCGGACTATTCCGTCGCCGGTCCACCCATCATCCTGATTGGAAAATCGGGTTTGGGCAGGGGGGAGATTGATCGTTCTCGACAAGTCGAAAGTTCCAAAGGCTATATGACTGCGCGGGAACTAATCTTTGATGCCATCTTACGACGGGCCACCGACATTCACCTCGAGCCGAAGGACGATGAAACGTCGGTGCGATTGCGGATTGATGGAGTGATGTATGCCGCCGAACCATTTGATCGGGGCGTGGGCGATTCCCTCGTGAATATTTACAAGGTTCTTTCGGCGATGGACATCACCGAACGCCGCAAGCCGCAAGACGGCAGTTTTCGTGCGGAAATGGAAGGCCGCGAGATCGATTTCCGCGTTGCAACGCAGGGCCTGCTCGGCGGAGAGAAAATGGTCATTCGAATTCTCGATACGGGCGTTTCCGCGAGGTCGTTGGCGGACCTCGGCATGCGAAAGCAACTGATCGAGCGGATTCAGGAGTTGGTCCATCTGCCCCATGGGATGCTGATTACCTGTGGTCCCACCGGAGCAGGCAAATCGACGACGCTCTACGCCTGTCTTCAAGAAATCGATGCTTATGAAAACAATATCATCACCATTGAGGACCCAATCGAGTACAAAATGCCCAATGTGACTCAAATTGAGATTCGCACCAAAGCCGGACAAACTTTTGCGGGATCCTTGCGTAGCGTTCTTCGCCAAGATCCAGACATCGTGATGGTGGGAGAAATCCGCGATGGGGAAACAGCCAAGATCGCCTGCCAGGCTGCCAATACGGGCCACATGGTCTTTTCGACATTACATGCCAACGACACGATCGCGGCCTTATTCCGTCTGATTGATTTAGAAGTCGAGCCCTTCCTGCTCTCGAGTTCTGTCTCCGCGATTCTTGGTCAACGGCTCGTTCGCAAACTTTGTGATGACTGCAAGGAATCCTACAAGCCCTCGGCCGACCTGCTCCAAAATGCACGGCTACCCGCCGAAAAGATCGATCGGTTTTATCGTCCTCCGCTCGATCCGAAAATGACGTGCCCCACCTGCGGCGGCCGCGGTTATTTGGGACGCGTGGGCGTATTCGAATTGTTTGTCATCACGGATCGGCTTCGCGATTTAATCCGTGACAATCCCAACCTGACCGCCATCAAGGCGGAAGCCCGAAAAAACGGCATGCTGTACATGCGAGAAGAAGGATTGCGGTTGGTGGTCCGGGGAACGACGTCACTCGAAGAAATGCTGCGTGTTGTCAAATGAGTGTTGATTGACCAACCACGTTTTCCTTGAGATGTTGTCTATGACCCAGCTCTTCTGTGGCTCTGCCGAGGTTTGTGTTCCTCACGGAAAGTGAGCTGTCATGATCGAGATTGCCTGCGTTGCCGTCGTTGGAGTGACTCTGTATTGCATTTCCACGGAGGGCGCGTGGGGAGCCGCAAATGCCTTTTTGTGCGTGCTGATTGCGGCGTTGATGGCGATGAATTATTTTGAACCGTTGGCCGATTTTCTAGAAGGACGGATCGGCTATCACTATAAAAACTATACGGACGTGGTGGCATTGTTGGGTCTGTTTATCGGATTGACGTTTGGCCTTCGATTGGGTTCCGAGTCTCTCGCCCCGCTGTACATCCGTTTACCTGCCATCGTGGATCAGCTGGGAAAATGGACCTTTGGTGCTTTGACCGGCTATTTGACGATGGCGTTCTTGTTGATGGCACTTCACACCGCGCCTCTGCCCCGCGAATTCCTCGGATTCAAGCCCGAACGGAAAAATTTTCTGGGAATGGCTCCCGATCGACAATGGCTGGGATTCGTGCAACACGTGACCGAAAAACCGTTTGGTTGGTTCACATTTCAGGATCTGGAGTCCCATCAAAAGATACCGCACTCGTTCGACGGAAAGTACGAGAAATTGGGCAGCGGCTCATCGCACTATCCCAACACGATCTGGCCCTCATTTCCGATTCGTTATGCCATGCGGCGTGACAGAATTGACAACAATCTTTCCACGGGATCAACAGCGACCATACCTCCGCACGTCACACCGTCGAAGCTGGCGCCATCGCCAACCGCACCTGCTGAAAATGTCGGGTTCTGATCGCATGTCGCAATTGTGGGCCTGCGAGGCACCTCTTGCAGAGGATTGTTTGGCACAACAGCACCTGCCGGATTCACGCCCGGAATGATCTTCGAAGAGGTACCGATGGAATCTTTAAGCCGCATTTCGACAGGTATCCCAGAGCTAGACCAACATTTGAGCGGTGGACTGTTGCCCGGAACCCTGACGGTTGTGATGGGATCGACAGGTATCGGAAAAACGCAACTCGGGTTGCAGTTTGCGCAGGCAGGGAGAAACCAAGAGGGACAGCTTGGAATACTTTTTGACATGTCTTCCCGAGGTGATTCTCAAAACCACGCGAACTATGCCCGCAGAATGTTTGAATGGGATTTGGCACAACGGCCGAGTGATGGACCGTGTGCGGCCGAAGACATTTGGGATCGCGAACGAATGCGATCAGACTATCTCCATATTTTCGAGAAATCTGGCAGACACGTTACGATTCGCGATCTTGAACCCGAGCAGTGGGCCGAATGGCGTATTGAGCTGAACCGTAAACTGGATCAGGCGATTGCTTTTTTTTACGGAAATTTTGTACACGGTGTTCGTCGCTGCGTGATTGATGGAATTGAACCAACGGATCGGGCACGCGATTCGTTTCAGTTCCACGTTTTCGACTATATTTATCACCAAATCCTTCATAAGGATGCGGATTGGGTCGCACGCGATCTGTTCCGAGTGCACTTTCGAGCCAACGCGGCTCAGGTGGCAAATCATCATTACGATCACGGCCGAATCGCGACGATGTTGCTCTATACGTCTCATGAAATACTCTTGGACGAACTCCTTGGTCGTCCGATTGAAAGCGGCGACGAGTTGTCAAATGCCAACACAATCATTCTGATGGGCCGCGTGCGTGACGGTTCCAAGATGAAACGGGCTTTGCATATCGCCAAGCATCGGGGGAGTGCCTGTGACGATGGAATTATTCCTTTCGAAATCACAGACCGTGGACTGACGTTTTTGACCAGTTAGCTGATTTCGTCCGTATTACGAGTCCCCCGAAACATCAACGGGCGAACATCCATCGACTCTCCGAAGACTGTTGTAAAGGAACCTGGCTCCCGTTCGATGTGTCGGCATGCGGGTCATCGATTACGATTTCCGCATCGCCTTTTCAAGCCGATGTTTGCCTTTTCAAGACAGGCAGAATTCATGGCCATACCCGAACTTCCGACTGCTGATCAATCTGCCGTTCCATCGCTTGAGGCGGAGCGAGAGTTACTCAACATCATCCGATTGAATCTCGTACCCGGCCTCGGCCCACGTACGTTTCAACTGTTACTGGAACATTTCGGCACTCCGACTGGCATTCTCCAAGCGACCGTTTCGCAATTACAGCAGGTCCAGAACGTTGGCCCAAAACTGGCAATGTCGGTGGTCACGCACGGTACGGAACAAGCAGCGCGGGAGGAGTTTCGACGGATCTGCGATGCCCGCGTCTCGCTGTTTGTGCGGGATCAAGAGGGCTACCCTGCGTCGCTGGGCCGAATTCCCGATCCACCGACGTTGTTGTATTGTCGGGGAACCTTGCTACCTGCGGATCAACTTGCAGTCGCCATCGTCGGATCCCGTCATTGTACACCCTATGGACGCCAGCAGGCGAACCGACTCGCTCAAGCCTTGGCAAGAGCAGGTATCACAGTCATCAGTGGCTTGGCTCGAGGGATCGACGCCGAAGCTCATAAAGGTGCTCTCGAAGCCAACGGGCGGACCATTGCCGTGTGCGCCACTGGATTAAACGCGATCTACCCGCCAGAACACATCGAACTTGCGGCGTTGATCAGTCAACAGGGCTGTCTGCTGAGTGAAGCGTCGATGGATCAGACTCCCAAATCAGGATTGTTTCCCCAACGCAATCGAATCATCAGTGGGCTGACTTTGGGAGTCGTCCTCATTGAAGCCGGTCGCAATAGCGGAGCGCTCCATACCGCACGACATGCGATGGAACAAAACCGTGATGTGTTAGCACTCCCCGGTCGAGTTGACTCCGAGGCGAGTCTTGGTTGTTTGGATCTGATTCGCGATGGCGCGACGTTGATTCGTAATGCCGATGATGTCTTCCAAGCACTCGGACCGCTCGTTGCTCCCGTACAGCGGAATGCCGCTGAATGTGTTCACAAACCTGCCGAATTGCAACTTTCTGATCAGGAACGATCGATCCTCAATCTCGTTTCGGCCGAACCGATTCTGGTGGATGAAGTCCTGCGAACCGCCTCGATCACCGCCTCTCGAGTCCTCTCGACACTCACCGTTCTCGAAATGAAACGTCTCGTCAAACGTTTGCCGGGTGGATTCGTCGTCCGATATTAGACACACTCTTTCAAAGCTCGCTTAAGGAAGGTGGCGATGATATCTTGTGAAACAGCACTTTGAATAATGAACTACTTCCAAAACATGGACGATCAATGTTGGTAATCAATGGCCCCGACTTTTCAAAAGCAGAACTTCTTCCTGTGATTGCTCAAGATGTGTCCAGCGGTGATGTGCTAATGCTGGCCTATATGAACGCGGACGCGTATGCCGAAACACTTCGCACGGGGCGAGTTTGCTATTTCAGTCGCAGTCGCCAAAAGCTCTGGAGGAAGGGTGAAGAGAGCGGCAACATCCAAGAACTCAGGGCGATTTACTATGACTGCGATGCCGACACATTGCTTGTTAAAGTCCATCAAATCGGTGGTGCGGCATGTCACGAAGGTTTCAAAAGCTGCTTCTTTCGCCAAATCGATCCGGCATCGGGTACGGTGACGATCCTTGGCGAACGCCTCTTCGACCCCCACGCAATCTACAAAAAGTAGTCTTTCTGCGGACTAAGGAAGTGTGCCGCCAACCACTCTCGCGAAATTCCGGGGGCACCGATCGACCTGTGGAAACGCGTCACCAAGGACACCCGCACTGGGTGTTAAGTCGAAATCCGTTTTCTTGTCGAGGTCTGTTTACGGATTTACCACGGTTTGGCAATCGTGAGGCACGTGATGAACATCCCCTCTCTCTGGTATCGCACAGCAACTCGCCACGATGATCTGTTGCCGATCCGGCGTGCGGACCGGCAGGGTTTCCTAACCCGCATGTCTCACAACGCCGTTTGGTGGTGGCGCGATTTTCGCGGCGGAACGCGTACGTGCGTTCCCGACGCGATCGGTCGGCGAGATTGAATTGTAAAAGTTCCTTAACGGGCTGCGGTCTCGGTCTTGGTCTCGGAGGCGGATAGGAATTGACGCGTGTCATGGCATCGTGACAGAAATCTTTGAAC
>Ga0114966_10004551_pt1 | contig 11913 bp, 14 predicted proteins | sample M_130207_XF_Meta_FD_87029 | JGI IMG/M metagenome (GOLD analysis project Ga0114966, IMG submission 87029) | Freshwater microbial communities from Lake Montjoie, Canada to study carbon cycling - M_130207_XF_MetaG | ecosystem: Environmental > Aquatic > Freshwater > Lake | place: Lake Montjoie...
ATTAAATTTGACGCCGAAATGAGCGTCGGCGAAGATTTAGCAGATATTTCCGGTATGGCTTTAGTGGAGGGTTATTTATTAGACAATCAACTCGTCAATGATGAAAGTGTTAAAATGAAGAAAATGAATTAGGCAAAATTATATATGAATTTAGCGATTCAAGGACAACAGAAAATATATAAGGATGCGATAAAAGCGCAATTGAAGATGAACCCCCATCCTTTAGAGAAATATAGAGTTAATTGTGCTTTGGCACGTTTAGAATTGTTTAAGACAATTTATGGAATTAAAAAGGGGGATGGGATGTATTGGAATAATGATACTATTTGGTAATTATATCTGATAATTATATTTGATATTTATTTAGTATTTATCTTTTTTAAAAATAAATTTGCTTTATTTTAGCAAAATATAAATAACTTTATGCTTTTATATATATTTTTTTGTTTATTATATATATAAATGGTCCGTCGTTATTCTCGCAAAGGTTCTCGCAAAGGCACTCGCAAAGGTTCGCGCAAAGGTTCGTTGAAGGGTGGTGCTGCTTCTCTCCGCCGCAAGCGTGTTCAGAAAGCCACTAAGCGTGTTGTTAAGATGGCTCGCAATGCCGCTAAGGCTGCCTCGAAAGCCGCCTCCAAGGCTGCGTCGGCTTCCCAAAGTGCGTCCGCCTCCCAGGCTGCGTCGGCTGCCAAGGGTGCTGCCCAAGCCGCATCCCAGGCTGCGTCGGCTGCCCAAGCCGCGTCTGCCGCTGCGTCCCAGGCCAAAGGTGCCGCTCGCTCTTAAATTATACAAAATGTAACCAACATTTAAATTAATTAATAATAATGTAAAAAATCATTATTATTATAAAAGTTTCTTAGCATAAGTTTATTATTACCTAGCATACAATAAGGCAGCGTTACCACCCGTAAAAGTTAAAATATTAAATCGCTCTTCCAATACCGTTAAATCATAGTTGTAATCATAAATTCGCCAAGTCGGTTTATTAACGCCAATTATTTCCCCCGTCAGCCGATTGCAGATAGTAAACACTTGGGCTTGCGGATCCAGTGGTGGCTGAAATGTATTAAATTCAAATTCAATCTCTTTAAATTTACTTAAATTCATAGCCCCGCTCGGTTGAAAATCAAAAGGGTCGGTATTTAGATTGAAATTATAACAATATAAACCATCCGGTGAATTACCAGCGGAACGCGCATATTTTTCCACATAATTAAAGACACCCGAATCAAATTGATTTTCCCGATAGGATCCATCTAATAACAAAGCCCAATTCTGCATTATATCTTTTTGGTTGCCAGGGTTATATTGTCCGGTCACATAAATATTCGAAGGCACGTCAAATTGTCCTTCATAACAGCCAGAACCCGAGGGATCTAATGACGGCGTATAACTTCCTCTACCACACGGTATTATTAACGGCAAAAAGCCATTTTGTTCTGAAGGCATCTTTAAATCAGACGGCAAATAATCATACGGCCAATTGCTATAATTGGACCATTCATTGCGCATATAGACATCGCTTCTTTGAAAAAACCACATCCAATTTGCCACCATACTTAAACTTTCTAAGGAAACTTTTTTAGATCCCGTTACATTCGGAAAGGAATATTCATATACTTCTTTAATTAAATATTGTTGATTTTCGGCAGCAAATACCTTCATTTCATCTTCCGACAGAAAACCATAAGTGCTTATTAAGTGTATGTCCGCTGCCCAATTCGTACGTTTATCGGCATTGGTATAATCAAGTACAATATTTGGCGGGGGCTGTATAAATCTATAAAATTGGAATAAATCATCAGTTTGATTAGCTTGTTGATAATTCATATCCAACGACGTAACATCGCGCACAACATACAGCTCATTAATTGGGCGCATCTCAATTTCAATATATAATTCATTATATTGCAAACTGATTAAGGGAAAAGCCATTTTGGCGGCTAGGGTAAACCATACATTTAACGGGATGTATAATTTTCGTGCGCGAATAGACGGCTCTGGTCCTAAATCGGTATCATCATAATAAGCATTCGGATATACATTTGAACGTGTCCCGTAATTGGCTGGATCATTTAAGTCAGCCGTATTGCCCGTCATATTGTAATATAAATGTTTTTTGGTTTCATTGAAATCTCGCTCTACTAAATTTTGTAAATACTGACCGGAAAATTTTTGAATGATTTGTCCACCAACTGTAAATCTGACTTCTTTAATCATTTGTGTCCCGATATTTTTAATCCATTTAAATTCATACGGACGCCATTGACCTCTTACATTGCATTCTGGCGGCAAAATAGGGCTCCAGATATTTGGTAAAGATACAACTAAATAGGTATCCATCAATAATTCAGCATATCTAGAGATTTTAAAGCGAAATTGCGATGGTTCATTCAACCGCAGTGTGCGCAACCCATCAAAGTCAGTGCGAAATTTTTGCAGTCCAAAATTGGTATATTTAGCATATTTACATTTAAACATGGTCTTGGATGGATTACCATTCAAGATGACATTTTGATTTCCATATGCAACTAAATTTAATATTCCACCAGCCATTAATATATATAGTGTAATATGACTTTTTTAATATTTAATGATACTTATTTATAATTTATAAATTATAAATTATAAATATAAAAAAATGACCTACTAATATAAGTTAAATGAGTAGTAGAGAATTGGCTTTACAGGGATACAAAAAAAGTTCACCAAACGCATTAGATACTTCAGCCAAATTAGTAAATAAAGGGTCAGATGTAGCGAATTATGTTACACCGAAATTTGCAAAGCGAGGCTTAACTGGTGTAAAACGTGTAGGTGAATGGGGTGTAAATTTATTTGCCGATTCAAGGCTTGGGCAATGGGCGGCAGATAAAACATTTGATCTAGGTCAAAAAGTTCGAAGTGGTGCTGCCTACACCTTTAACGCACTGCCGGGCGGAGCAATTAAAACAATAGGTGACTTGACCAAAAAGGATAAAATTAGTCAATTAATGACAATTATTATCGGATTTTTATTCTTTATTTTGTTCTTCTGGTTCTTTCAAAAAATGGACTTGGATAAAACAAACTGTTCTAAATTAGAAAAAGTATATACTACATTTCCCCTTATTTCCAGCATTGACCCAGATAATCCTACTTATAAAAATACTCGCTTGCGGGATTTTTATATAAAAACCGCATACAATTGTTGCTCCGCAGGTAATTATAAAAATGATTTTGTAAATCTGTGTGCTTTAAAAAATTGTATTAAACAAGGCGCTCGTTGTCTAGATTTTGAAATATATTCCGTTGATAATCTGCCGGTGGTTGCAGTGTCTTCCGTTAATGATTTTAACATTAAGGAATCATATAATAGTGTACCTTTTGCCAAGGCGATGGAAATTGTGGCTATTTATGCTTTTTCGGGCGGTAATTGCCCCAATCCAAACGACCCTTTGATTTTAAATTTCCGCATTAAAAGTAATATTAAAGCAATTCACGATGCTATGGCGAAAGCTTTATACAATACCCTGGGTGAGCGTTTACTTGGCAAAGAATTTAGTTATGAAAATACTGGGAAAAATATTGGTAGTTATTTAATACGAAAATTGATGGGTAAAATAGTCATTATTATAGATAAATCCAACCCGTTATTTACCAGCACTTTATTGAATGAATATGTAAATATTGCGTCAAATTCGGCATTTATTCGGTTAATGCGTTATAGAGAGGTTGAATTTTCAATTGATAAAGACGAATTGATTTACTATAATAAACAAAATATGACGATGGTCATACCCGAATTATCGGCTAATAATAAAAATTATTCATCCGCATTAGTCCAAACGTATGGGTGCCAGATGATAGCAATGTCTTTTCAGAATTTTGATGCCAATATGGAATATTATACCAAGTTTTTTGATGATGCTGGAACCGCGTTTGTATTAAAAGACGAAATGTATAGGTATCAACCAGTTTTTATACCTGCTCCTATCCCGCAGAAAAAATGCGTTACATATTCGTCTAAAATAACAAATCCGATGGGAAAAAATGGACCAGCCGCATTAAATATGCAAATTTTACCAGACTGTGCAGAGAGCGATTACTACGAAGTTACTACTGCACCGTCTACTACTACACCGCCTGCTACTACATAATGAACATTACCAAATGTTATTATTTTATATATTTTCTTTAAATATATATAAGATGATTGATAAGGATAAACCAAAAAAACATTTATCATTTGAAGAAAGGGAATTAGAACTATTGCGAAATTCGGTAGATAAGGCTGAATCTAAATTAGGAAAAAAAATTAAACAAACAAATGATATCACTAATATTATTAAAATTTTAGAGACCTTTTTAAGACGGAAAAAAGTGGTGTGTTATGGTGGAACTGCTATCAATAATATTTTACCGGTAAATGATCAATTTTATAATAAAGATATTGAAATACCCGACTATGATTTTTTCTCTCCCTCGGCAATTGTCCACGCAACGGAATTAGCCGATATTTATGCCAAAAATGGTTACGCGGATACTGAAGTTCGTTCAGGTATGCACAAGGAGACATACAAGGTATTTGTGAATTTTATTCCAATTGCCGATATTACTCAACTTGAGCCAAAAATTTTTAAGGTATTGTTCAAAAATTCTATTCGCAAAGATGGTATATCTTATGCGTCGCCGGATTACCTGCGTATGCAAACCTACAATGAACTTTCACGACCGGATGGCGATGTAACTCGGTGGGAAAAAATATACAAAAGACTAGTACTTTTAAACCGTCATTTTCCCTTTAATGAAAATCCCAAATGTTCGCAGGTAAATTTTATGAGAGATTTTACTGGAAATCCCGAACTAAACGAATCATTATATTCATTAGTAAAAGATACTATGATCAATGAAGGGGTGGTTTTTATTGGTGGTTATGCCAGTAGTTTATATGGACGGTATATGCCGCCTGAACAAAAAAAACAATTACTCGAGGTGCCGGATTTTGATGTTCTAGCCGAAGATCCCAAAGCAATTGCGTATATATTAAAAGAAAAATTAGAAAGTGAAGGATTTAAAAATGTCAAAATAAATAAAAAACCGGAAGTGGGAAATGAAGTCATTATGGCACACTACGAGATTGTGGTGGACGATGATACATTATGTTTTATTTATCAACCCCACGGCTGCTATAGTTATAATACTATAAAAATAAGCGGGAAAACAGTAAAAGTTGCCACGATTGAAACCATGTTATTGTTTTTAATTGCTTTCCTTTATTCAGCGCGACCCTATTATGATCATGAGCGAATTATATGTATGGCGCAATATTTAATAAATGTGCAAGCCAAAAATCGGTTAGAACAAAAAGGATTATTAAAACGATTTAACATTAATTGTTACGGGGATGAAAAAACAATCGTTGAGATGCGCAGTCAAAAGGCTGAGAAATATGAACAACTGAAAAACAATAAAGATATCAAGGAATATAATAAATATTTTTATAAATATGTGCCGAATAAAACGCAGAAAAAGGATACAGAAAAGATCCCACTGTCATTCAGTAAACAGTACAACAAGCCGCAGCAGAAATATAGAAAAAATATATATCAAAATAAAACCACATATAGAAATAAATATAGGAAAAATAAGAACAAGAGGACTAAGAAAAATATAGTCGGAAAAGTATTTGATAAATTTTTTTAAAATTCTCACGGAAAAATAATTAGCCGGAAGATAATTCCGATGACCCTATTTCAGTTGAAGCAAATAATTCTGCCTGGTTAAATATATTATTAATATATAATATGAAATTTTACAAGTATATATTAATAATTTTTGCCATTACAATAGTGGCTCGCATCTACTATCTTTTTTTTCGAAGCACGACAACAAAAGAAGGCTTTGAATCTTTAGCAAACTGTTTAAGTCTCGGTTATCCCGATGAGTTTTGTAAACGTGTACCGATCGAATCGTGTCAGAGTAATTGCCCGCTAGGCAGCTTTGTGCAAAAAAAGTTTAACGTGTTTTAGACCAATCTATTTTTCATGCCTTGCCAAGAAGCCTCTCCTAAGAGAGCTAACTTATTATAAAGCATGGTTTCGCGCACACACTGTGGGATATTTTTTTGCACAAGAAGAAAACATTCAATAAAATAGAGAATTAAAAATACGGCATATTTCCTGATACGTAATTGGAAAAATAACATATAACTTTTATCATCAACGTATAAACATAATTCGTTTTCTTTCCCGTTGATGAAAAAATCATTCACTTTAACAATACCACTCAATAACCGAGTATAAATATTTTGTTCGCGTTTAATATTTATACACATTAAAGGCGTGGTCAAATTAATCAGTTTAATGAATAAATTTTTCCCCTTTTTAAAAAAATATGGTGAAATTCCATCTATATAGCGTCCTTGATATTTATAGTCGCGGCTGGTTAAAAACGGCACGTGCGACGATCTTACAATACAGGTTATGAGATGTTTCTTGGATTTAAATTTCGATATCACACACTGCCTGCATTTTTTTGTATCATAATAATTAATATAGAGTTTTCGGTTAAGACGACTCACATCATTGTGCGGAAATAGTTGATTAACAATATTTGTTACAAGCATTTTATACATATAAAAATTTTTATGTTCTTTGTAAGAGGAGAATAATTTGACAGTATAATCATACATTGTTTCATGACAATCGCATATATACCATAGTCCGATAACTGAGCCAATACTACAGCCCGATACTTTATTTACTTTTGTATAGCCTATCTGTTCTAACCGTTTTATATAAAGGGCGGCACCGATTCCGAGGATGCCATTAACTGCTCCGCTATCAAAAATTAGATTAATAGCCGGAGGGATTTTGGTCTGCTTAACATTTATTATGAGTGCGTTGATATAACTATTTAATAGATTAAAATTAGTTGAGTTTGAGTTTGTGCCTACTTCGTTTGGACCTACTTCGTTTGAACCTACTTCGTTTGGACCTACTTCGTTTGAACCTACTTCGTTTGAACCTACTTCGTTTGGACCTACTTCGTTTGGACCTACTTCGTTTGTACCTACTTCGTTTGTACCTACTTCGCTTGGACCCATTTGATTATACTTTGATTTTTAAATCGTACAAAATACGCTCATAATAAATAAAAATTGAAATGATTTATTATAAAAAGTAATATAATAAATAATAAGAAAATGCAGACGTTCACTTGCGAAAATACATTGGAAAGTTGCGAAACTACCTTAGAAAGTCATCCGTGGTTTGCCAATAAATTTAATAATATACAAGAACATGAACATATCGTTTATATGCGGTTCACACGCCTAGGAATATTTTACAAAAATACTCACTATTTCTTCACAGGAACTAAAACCGACTTAAATAATTTCATGCTGGAACGAAAAAAAGAAATCGACGAAGCTAAAAAAGAGGTGGGATTTGGTCGAGGTGATCACGACAATTTATGGGATACGCCGGTGGATACATGGGGGTTTCGCCCCCCCACGACGAACAGGGGGTTTAGCCCCCCAACGACGAACAGGGGGTTTCGCCCCCCCACGACGAACTTGGACGATGACGAATTTGAAAGGGCTCCACCCTTCGGATTTAAGGACGGGTTTGAAAGGGAAGACCCCTTCGGGGTTGAGGACGGGTTTGAAAGGGCAGAGCCCTTTGAAGAGCCCTTTGCAGAGCCCTTGCCCTTTAGTAATTGGAAACTCTATTTATATGCGAACGAAGAAGAGTTTAAATCCGCTCTTCACCAACTGGAAAATCAAACACACGAGGGCCGCACCAATAATTTCCCCGACGAAATTATTTATATTAATCAAATAAATAAGTAAATCCGCCTTGTAAAAAAGCAAATATGATCATGACGATAATAATTTTTGTCCAATCGCTTTTACTCGGCATCGATAGTACGATATTCTTTGAATCAGTATGCCGACCAATGTTATAATGCACGTAATTTTCAATAATATTTAATACAATAAAAATCGAAAAAGAAATGATAAAAATATGTATTTTTTTATCCTTAATATGCTTGTAAAAGAGATACATATATATATTTTAGTATATTATTTTTTACTTGTGTGCTTCCGCCTAATCCTCTTTGTCTTCCTCGACCTTTTTCTTCCACCACTACTTCCCAACTCTGTATATTCCGGAGGCGCGGGTCTCATTTGCTTTGTGGCAGCGCGTGTTGCAGCGCGTGTTGCTTTTTTCTCCCGTCTTGCGCTCATTTTTTTTTTAATATATTTTTTTAACTTTTTTAATGGATTTTTGATAGGATATGCCGGTGGAGAATTGTAGAGAGGCGGTGGAGAATAACCGGGAAGTTCCTCATCATTTGGTGAGGCTGCTGCTGGATATTGTCTTGTTCGAGGTTGCGGTCCTTGCGCTTGCGGTTCTACTCGTAAGTATGCATCGCGCGCATTTGCGTCAACATTTGCGTTAGCTATCATATTTTCTCCTCTTCGTGATCGTCTTCGTGTTTGCGTTCGTCTTCCTCCTTCTCTTCGTTCTGGATACATTCTTTATATTATAGATAAATATATTACTTATAATATATTACCTATCCAAAAAATGCATACTCTTCATCAAAAAATAATAAACACCAGCAAACGCAGCGCTGGTAAAAATATAACCCGAGAGATTTGGGTTGCCATCTTTATTACAAAGCGACGGTAAAATTTTACATAGCTGGACTTGCACTATCGGCAATTGAAACAGAAAATATAAAATGCCCAACATAAAGGGGATTTGCGCTTCCTCAAAAATAATCTCAAAGGTATCTCTCTTAATTTGTTTTTGCGCTTGAGCGCGAATAATATCGGCATTGGATTGATGTTCGCGAATATAATCTAGTTGCGACGTATTTTCGGGTGGCGGCATAAAATTCGGTTTAATTTGCGCATCTTGTGATATATGTTGCTGGTTTTGCGGAATATCGCGCGATGGTAAATTAGTTAAACCAGCCGCACTCGCTTGCTGGATGCCCGTGACGAATTGGTTCAGATTTTTCTGCATAATCGCTGGGTCGTTATCACGCTCTTGTTGTAAAGCTTGCGCCGGATTAGCAATTTGCACGTTATTCTCGCGCGTCTCCATCCGAATATTTTCGCCCGATTGCGGTGAAAGAGGCAAGGAATCAATACTCGTAGTGCCAATGTTCATTATTATATTATTTTCATTAATAAATACTATAATAGACGCAATTGATACATATTAAAAAAAAACTCGTTGTTTGCTGGCATCATTGCATTTTGCCAATTGTTCTTTAAAGGTATAGCATTTATCGCCATAGGCATAAGTGTTTTTTGTCACTTCTTCCAAAGGTGGCGCTTTAAATACTAAACAGTTGCGGTCATTACAGACCTTTCTAAATAAACTCGCAAGTCCAACTCCCAAAATGAATGAAATGGCATATCGCCCATTATGTGTATGTATTAATTTCATCATACCTCTCTTTCCTTTCATTTGTATATTATTGCGATTATATATTATGATTATTATATAATTGTATAAATTCATTTCTATTTCTGTATAGGTATGTTTTTAATAGAACTGCGATCGGTAGGACATTTAACCTCACTCGATGTAAAGGTGAAACAATTGTTTGCCTTGTCTACATATTCAACCTTGTCGACATTGTCCGGGGTGGGATAAACATGGATAATCGTAGGGGTTGGTGCCGAGAGATAGGCAAATAATAGACCAATTGATAAACTAACGAAAAAAACCCTAAAAGAAATGTATTTAAAAAACATATACATATAACGCATATATTTTTTATTTGATATATAATTATTTTCTCTCTTGCTCCAACTGGTCAAAACGGTAAGGGTTCGAGACCAATCGGTAAACATCATTTTCATCATCAACCGGTTCTATTGCATAATAACCATATTGCATTTTCCTTATTTTATCTACCAAAGGTTTGATGAGAGAGATGTATTTTTCAACCATAGCAGTTATATAATTTTCGCCAGCGCCAGCAGATGCAGAAGCCTCTAAGGAATATTCGGCGTATATTTTCTTTAGTTCGTCAATTTCATTTGCCAAATCAATATTGGCGTCATTTAATAAAGGATCACGATTATCACCGCTTATAATGTGTCCGAACTTTTTATTAAGAACCAATTGAGTTTCCGAAATTTGTGCTAATTCCCCTTTTAATTTATTGAATTTATCGATTGTATCTTCTTTTGAATTATTTAAGCCAAAAAGATAGTCCAATTTGGTCATAATAATGCGCAGTTTTAAATTTTCGCTAATGATATCATTTTTCTGTTCCAACTCCAGTGCGTTATCATATAATTTTCGTTTAATATTAATATTTAAAGAGCACTGAGGCGTGGCTGCGCAGACCGCTTTTAACATCCCGTTCTTTTCTTCAAATATGGTCCCGCCCGCTTTACCACAATTGACACATTTTGGAATTAATTTTTTAAACCGTGCTTTTAATTCCTTCAGCGTAAGTCCTTCCTTCTGTTTGATCTTTTCTTTTCGATCATTTATTTTGTCCTGATAATTTTCCTTAAGTTTATAATAGTCTAATACGTCCATATTCACTGTTATATTACACTATTATTTTTTCCGTGGGGGTTTCACGGGGGTTCCGCCGGGGGTTTCGCCCCCCAACGACGACAGGGGTTTCGCCCCCCAACGCCGACAGGGGTTTCGCCCCCCCCCCCAACGACGACCAGCGTACCTTTGCTATATGCTAACGCTTACATTTGCTAACGCTTACATATTCTTATCAATATATACCGTTTTCGCAATCTTCCTAATAATTTTGCTCTCATTCTCGGGTATAGTGCCACCAAAACCACCCATCGCTTGCCTCGTTAAGCTCAAATAAGTTTCGTTCAAACGATGCATATTGTTCTTGCAATTCGGATACATTTCGCGCCAGATGGGTAGCAGACGGATATTTTTAGCGGTGATGCGTTGCACCAGCATCCGCACTTGATCATGGTCACTCGTTTCTTTCGTCCAGACATCATCCGCATGGACATACACGGTATCACGCTTAGTATCGCTACAATGAATAGGTCGTTTATACACATCCAACTCATTGAGTTTCTTAATGATAATATCGGAGATACCATCTACGTAACCGAGGTGTCCGACCTTTTCTAAGTCCGATATTTGTAATTCAAATGAATCAGCAAAATCTTTAATATTCATCGCATCCTTACAATGCTCGTTCAAGAAGATTTGCATGTTAAAGGTTTTGTTATGACTGTTTTTAGTATTAGTACTATTATTATTGATTGTCGTATTACTATTTTTACACATATCCAGCATTTTGTTTTGCAAATCAGTGTTGCTTTTCATCAATTCAATTATCAAATTTTTGAAATCTTTGTTGTCATTGATTAATTCTTTGTTTTCGCCAATGAGGGTTTTGATTATTGGGTGGTCTTCTAAAATGGGTGGAGCTGGCGGTGCAATAATAACACACGTTTTTTTATGCTTCCATAAACCTACATTTGATTTATATTCTTTACTGCATATGCTGCATGTAAACTGTTGTGCGGGTTGTATTAACGTTTCATTAACTGTTATTAACTTAATATGCTTACTAGTGCCTAAATGTCTTTTCCAATCTGGTTTTCTATCGCAACTAAATGCGCATTTTTCGCAATTGAATAAATTGTGCTTTTCTGTGCTTTTTTCCATTAACTCTTTATAATATTAGTTAATATTAAAAAGCACCTAAATACTATTTAATATTAAAATCATTTTCATTCAAAAAATTATGCTCACAAACATTTTCACCCAAAAATCAAAATGAGAGCATAATGGTCACAACTCGTTTTTTCACGTTTTTTCCAGAGGGCGAAGCCCGAAAAGCCATTTTGGACATTTATAAATGTCCAAAACCGGTTTGCGACCAACAAGTCTAGAATTATTC
>Ga0114966_10004552_pt1 | contig 11910 bp, 10 predicted proteins | sample M_130207_XF_Meta_FD_87029 | JGI IMG/M metagenome (GOLD analysis project Ga0114966, IMG submission 87029) | Freshwater microbial communities from Lake Montjoie, Canada to study carbon cycling - M_130207_XF_MetaG | ecosystem: Environmental > Aquatic > Freshwater > Lake | place: Lake Montjoie...
ATCGCCGCGTGGTGGACCACCGAAGTCAGTTTCATGAATCCGCGCACGGCAGTCAGCGTAGTGCACGGCGTGAAAGAGGAAGACGATCCCGCGCGGTATGCAGAACTGCTGGCGGAAATGTCGCGCCACGGTTCGGCCTACGACCTGGGCGCGGTGTTCGGCGTCAAGGAGGTGCTCGATCCGCGCGAGACGCGCGAGTATCTGAAGGAAATGCTCGACACTCATACATTGAGATTGTCGGGCGGCATCGGCCAGCACCGATTGGCGAACTGGCCTACTAGTTATTAGAAGTTATCTTAAAGGCAATTTGGAACCGCCGATGAACGCAGATGAACGCGGATAACCTGAGGGAATTTGGCATCGATTCCGGGGCAGGTCTGGAGCTATATCGGCGTTGATCGGCGTCTATCGGCGGTTGCTTGTTCAGGTTGAGATTTTGAGGTGGGTTCCAGAAAAATATCGGAGGGGAAATGAAAATAACCAAAGTCGAGGCGATACCGGTCTGGTACGAGCCGACCGACGAATATCACGCGCTGTTCGGCTCGGGCAAGAAGAAGGGCTCGATGGTGCACGCGCGTGAGGGCTGGTTCGCCAACCTCCAGTACAAGGAAAACGTTTTCGTAAAAATTTCCACTGACGAGGGCATCGTCGGCTGGGGCGAGGCATGCGCGCATCCGGTGACCAGCGAAACGCAGGCCGGCATCATGGCGACCGTCGCACTGTTCGGCCGCACTATCATGGGCAAAGATCCGTTTCAGATCGGCGCTATCCACGCGGCGCTCGATCACCTGTTCCTGCAGGGCAACGCCGGCGCGCGCAGCTCGATCGACATTGCGCTCTACGACATCATGGGCAAGGCATCGGGCCAGCCGATCTACAACTTGCTGGGCGGCGCGTTCCAGAAAACATTCGGCCAACTCGCCACCATGCCGCGCGCGGAACCCAAGCGCATGGCCGAGCACGCGCTGAAGTTGATCGCCACCGGCTATACCTGTTTCGAGCCGAAAATGACCGGCCATCTCGAATCGCTGGATGCCGACGCGGACAGGCTGGAAGCCATGGTCGAAGTGGTGCCGGGCAATATGCTCGTCATCGCCGACCCCAACCAGATGTGGGGAACGGCGAAGGACACGATAGAAATCTTCCAAAGGCGTTTTGCCGGCGTGGCCAACGTCGCGATCGAGCAGCCGGTGCCGTACTACGACCTGAAAGGGCTGGCTGCGATCACCGCGGCAATACCGCAGAAGGTGGTGGCGGATGAGGCGATCCAGAACCTCGCGACGATGATCGAGATCGCGGCCACGAAGCCCGCCGACATGGTGAGCCTCAAGCTCGGCAAGTGCGGCGGTTTTTACAAGGCGCTGCAGATGATGCGCATCGCCGAGGCCGCCAACCTGCCGGTGCGCATAGACTGGACGCAGGGCAGCGCATTGCTGGATACGGCGACAGGTCACTTGCACGCGGCGGTGCGGCTCGTCGGTTGCGATCCCGGCATGGATTACCAGTTGCGGATCAAGGACAAGCCAGTGAAAGAGGGCGGCGTCGTGCTGAAAAAAGGCAGGCTCGTGATGCCCGATGCGCCGGGCCTCGGGCTCACCGTCGACGAGAAACTCGTGCGTCGTCTCGCGCAGCGGAGATAATCCGGTGAAGACAACGGTGCTTGGAAGCGTGATGTGCATTTTGGTTTGCGCGGCATCTGCGGCGCTGGCGCAAAATTATCCGGCGCGGCCGATACGTGTCATTGCGCCTTTCCCGCCCGGCGGCGGCACCGACTTATTCGCGCGCACCATCGCGCAAAAGCTTTCAGCGGCGTGGGGCCAGCAGGTGGTGGTGGATAACCGGTCCGGCGCCGGCGGCATGATAGGTTCGGAAATGGTCGCCAAGGCGGCACCCGACGGGTATACGTTGTTGATTACGTCGTCGAGTTCGCATGTCATCAGCCCCCATCTGTCGCGCAAGCCGCCGTATGACGCGTTGAACGATTTCGTGGCGGTCATCATGATCGCGTCGGCGCCCAACGTGCTGGTCGTGCATCCGTCGGTGCCGGCGCGTTCGGTGAAAGAGCTGATCGATCTCGCCAAGGCGCGTCCCGGCGCACTCAATTACGCATCCAACGGGAGCGGCACGCTGAGCCATCTCACGGGTGAGTTGTTCAAGCTGCAGACCGGCGTCGATCTCGTGCATATTCCGTACAAAGGCGGCCCGCCGGCAGTCATCGATCTTGTCGCGGGGCAGGTCTCGGTGTTGTTTTCCGCATTGCCGACGGTGTTCGCGCAAGTGCGCGCGGGCAAACTGCGTCTGGTAGCGGTCACCGGCGACAAGCGCATTGCGCCGGTCATCGACGTGCCGACCGTCGCGGAAACCGTGCCAGGTTTCGAGTCGGTGCAATGGTGGGGCATGTTCGCGCCGCCTGCATTGTCCGCGGATCTGACGGCGCGGTTGAGCGGCGAAGTTGCCAAAATGCTCGTCGATGTCGAACTCAAGGCGCGGTTTGCCGCAGAGGGTGCCGAATCCGCGCAGATCAGCCCGCGTGATTTTCCGGCTTTCCTCAGGGCCGATTTCGAGAAGTGGGGCAAGGTCGTGAAGGCGGCGGGCATACGCGCGGAATAGGCCGAGGCGCCGGAAGATTGCGGAGTGATTCCCTGCTAAAATAGCCCCTTCACACGTCGCGCCGCAGTTCCACGCGCAACGTCCAGGCAGCAGCACCCCCGGAGGATGGATGGGTTACACAATCGCAGAGAAGATATTGGCTGCGCACGCCGGCGGCAAACCGGTGCGCGCCGGGGATGTCGTCGTCGCGAGTGTCGATTTTGCGATGCTGCACGATGCACGCGCGTCGAACGCGCTGAAGATGATCCAGAAGATCGGCGCGGGAAACGATAAATTCGCACTGCCGTTCGCTGCCAAAACCGCGATCGTTCTCGACCATTACTCGCCGCCGCCGAATATCGAAGCGGCCAACGTGCATCGCGACATGCGCGCATTCGCGGACAAGCATGGCGCGGTGCTCTACGACGTCGGCGACGGCATCTGTCACCAGGTCATGCCCGAAGGCGGGCATCTGACGTGCGGCGACCTGATCGTCGGCACGGACACGCATTCGGTCACCTACGGTGCGTTCAATGCTTTCGGCACCGGCGTCGAAGGCACCGACCTGTCGGCGGTGATGATGACGGGCAAATTGTGGTTTCGCGTGCCGGAGACCATCCGCATCGAGTTAAAGGGCCGCTTGCAGCCCGGCGTATGGGCGAAAGACATCACCTTGACCATGCTGGGCCGTTTCGGCGCTGAAGGGGCCAACTACCGCGCGCTGGAATACGTGGGGTCGGCCGTGAGTGCGATGGAAATCGACGACCGCATGACCTTGTCCAATCACGCTGCCGAACTCGGCGCCAAGGCCGCAATACTCGAAGCCGACGAAAAAACTTTCGCATGGCTGAAAGCGCACAAGGCGCGCGCGCCCAAAGCAGTAAAAGCCGACGCGGATGCAACGTACGCGGAGCGCATCGAAATCGACGCTTCGACGCTGGCGCCGCAGGTCGCGCGCAACCACCAGATCGACGACGTGGTCGGTGTGCCCGAAGTCAAAGGCCAGAAAATCAATTTCGCGTTGATCGGCACCTGCACCAACGGCCGGCTCGACGATATCCGGCAGGCGGCGGCCATTCTCAAGGGCCAGCGCATCGCGAAAGGCGTGCGCATGATAATTACCCCGGCGTCGCGCGAGGTTTATCTCGCCGCCGCGCGCGAAGGACTCGTCGAGGCATTGACGCAGGCCGGCGCTTCCGTTGAAGCGGCTGGCTGCGGCACCTGCGTCAATATCACCGGCCATCTGATCATGGGCGATGGTGACGTCGCGATCTCCAGCGCCAATCGTAATTTCAAGGGGCGGCTGGGCAATTCGAAATCGGAGATCTGGGTGGGTTCGGCGGCGACGGTGGCGGCTTCGGCGCTGACTGGGACGATTACTGACCCGCGTGACGTGATGGGTGGAACGTGGCGGGCCGCATAAAAACATTTGAAACCGCCGATAAACGCCGATGAACGCCGATGGGGCCACTGAAAAGCGGAGCAGCCGAACGCATTGCCGGGTTTGGTATCGGCGTGTAATTGCGTTTGTCGGCGGTTCCTCATCGCTTTGGAAAGTTTGAAATGAATCCGATGATTAAAGGCCGTGTCCGCATCCTTGGCGAGCACATCAACACCGACATCAATTGCTCGAGCAAATACCTGCCGGGCAAGGACAACGCTTACATCGCGCAGCACGCTTATGAGAACATCGCGCCGGGGTTTGCCGGGCGTTTCAAGGCGGGCGATGTTATCGTCGCCGGCAAGAACTTCGGCATTAACTCCTCGCGCGAGCAGGCGGTGCACATCATGAAGCTGATGGGTGTAGCGGCCATCGTTGCGCCGGCGTTCGGCCGTCAGTTCTTTCGCAACGCGATCAATAATGGGCTACCCGTCGTCGAATGCGATATTGCCGGTATCACAGATAGTGACGAGATTGTCATCGACCTCGCGCGCGGCAATGTCGCCGTCGCCGCGCGCAACATCAACCGCGCCGTAGCGGTGCTGCCGCCGGCGGTGCAACGCATCCTCGCCGAGGGCGGCCTGATCACCTTCCTACAGAAACATCCTGACTGGAGCCTCGCATGAAAATCGAACGCGTCGAAGTGTTTGGCGTTGAAGTCCCGCTGGTGGGGGAATACAAGAACGCCTACAAGAGCAAATCCATCCAGCGCAGCGCCATCGTGCGCATCACGGCGACCGGCGGCGCAATCGGGCTCGGCAATATCGATCCGTCGCCCGGCTATTCGATGGAAACCATAGAAGCGAGCCTGACCATGCTGCAGACCAAGCTCGCCGGTCTGGTCGTCGGCATGGACCCGACCAACGTGCACCGCATCCTGCACAAGATCGAGTCCGCAGTGGAGGGTTATCACGATGCGAAAGCCGCCATCGAAATGGCGTGCGTGGACCTGACGGCGCGCGTGTGCGGCGTTCCGGTCTACACTTACCTCGGCGGCGCGGTTAAAGACCGGCTGCTGTTCAATGCGTGGATCGGCATCCTGCCGCCGGACGAAGCGGCGGCAGAAACGGTGTCGTGGCAGAAGCGCGGTTTTCGCTCGGCCAAGATCAAGGTCGGCGGCAATATCGAAGCCGACCGCGACCGCGTGAAGGCGATCCGCGAGGCGGTCGGGCCTGACTTCAATCTGCGCATAGACGCCAATGCGGGCTACGACGCCGACACGTCGATCAAGCTCGCGCACATGGTGCTCCCGTATAAATTGCAGTTGTTCGAACAGCCGGTGCCGTTTGACGACATCAAGGGCATGGCGCGGGTGCGGCGCGAGTCCGGCGGCATTCCCATCATGGCCGACGAGTCGGTGCTCGACCACGCGAGCCTCATCAACATCATCAAGGCGGACGCCGCTGACATCGTCAAGGTCAAGGTGATGAAGCAGGGCGGCTTTATCAACACGCGGCGCATGATTGCGACCGCGGAAGCAGCCGGCATACGCTGTGTTGTCGGCCACGGTTTCGGGCTCGGTATCAACACCATGGCTGAAATCATGTGCGCGGCGACTTCGAACAACGTGATCGACGGTCTTGAATGCGTAGGCCCGCTGAAAACGTCGGACGATATCGTTACGCACAAACTCGATCTCACTTCAGGCAGTATCGCGCTGCCGACGGGCCCCGGGCTCGGTGTCGTGCTCGACGACGCCAAGATCGGGCGTTATCACTTCGAGGTCAAAGCGGCGGCATAACCATGCGACTACTCAATCCCGGCGCGAAGTTTCGCGCCATCGCCTGTGCATTGCTTGCCCTTGCAGCGCTGCCGTTCGCGGCCGTTGCGCAGGAATATCCGACGCGTCCAATCACCCTTCTGTGCTGGTCGGAGGCCGGTTCGCCGGTCGATCTGTTCGCGCGCATGATGGCGCGGCTGCTGACCCGCGAACTCGGGCAGAACGTGATCGTCGAGAACCGTACCGGCGCCGACGGCATCATCATGATCAACCAGTTGTTGAAAGCGCCCGCGGACGGTTATTTGATTGCCGCGAATACGCTGACGCTAGCTTCGCTGTTCGGCGAGCCAAGTGCGAATTTCAAGCCTGACGATTTGCAGATGATCACGCGCTCGCAGATCGACCCGTACGGCCTCATCGTGCCGGCCTCGATTCCGTTCAAGACCATAGACGAGTTCGTTAAATACGCACGGCAGAATCCCGGCAAATTCAACGTCGGCGGGCCGTTCCAGATGGGCTCGCACCGCGTTGCGTGGGAAGCCTTCGCGGAAGTCGCCAAAATCAAGGTCAACTGGATCGCTTACAAGGGCGGCGGCCCTGCATTGCTCGCAGTAGCCGGCGGCCACGTCGATGCGGCGGCGACCAATCCGGGCAACGTCAAACCGTTCATCGTTTCGGGCAAGGTGCGCGTGCTCGCCGTGTCTTCGGAAAAGCGCCTTGCGGACTTCCCGGATGCGCCGACTTACAAGGAGCGCGGCTGGAACATTGTGCGCTATCAATGGCGCGGCATCATGGGCAAGCCGGGCCTGCCGAAACCGGTGCTCGACCGTCTGGTGGCCGCAATCCAGAAATCGCAGCAAACGCCGGAATGGAAAGCCTATCTCGAGCAGGTGACCCAGCTCGACGGCTTCATGGGGCCGGATGAATTCAAGGCGCAGCTCCGGAAAGACATTCAGGAACTCGAATCGATCAAGAAAAAACTAGGGATAGAAAGATGAGCGCAATACCAGCAACCCCACGCCAGCGCCTGCGCGCGCGTCTTGCCAGCGGACCGCTGATAGTCGCGCCCGGCATTTACGATGCCTACGGCGCACGCCTTGTCGAACAGGCGGGATGCGAAGCGGTCTACATGACGGGCAACGGCGTCTCGGCATCTTTGTTGGGCAGGCCCGACGTCGGGCTCGTCGATCTCACGCTGTTTACGCAGCACGCGCATCGCGCGGCGTCGTGCGTGAACATACCTTTGATCTGCGATGCCGATACCGGCTACGGCAATGCAGTCAACGTGCGCCACACCGTGCAGGAATACGAAGCGGCGGGGGTGGCTGCCATCCACATCGAAGACCAGGTCGCGCCCAAGCGCTGCGGCCATCTGCCGGGCTCGCGCCCGGTCATAGACATGCTCGAGGCCGCGCGCAAGATAGAGGCGGCGGTTGCCGCGCGCCGCGATCCTGATTTCATCATCATTGCACGCACCGATTCCGCTGCGGGTCATGGCTTGGACGACGCGATCAAGCGCGTGCAGGCGTTTCGCAAGGCCGGCGCCGACGTGCTGTTCGTCGAACTGAAGACCAGCCCGACCATACTCGAAGACATGAAGCGCATCACTGATTCGGTGGACGGGCCCTGCCTCGTCAATATCGATGGCGGCGGCAAGCTGGGTGCGCTGACTGCGGCGGAGATCGAGCAGCTCGGGTTTCGTATCGCGATTTTCCCCGGCCTCGCGCGCAATGCCGCAGGCTTCGCGATCCGCGAGGCGATCGTAGCGCTGAAGCGCGACGGCAACACCAGGGCGGTGAGCGACCGCATGCTGACGATGAAGGAATACAACGAGGTATTGAAGCTCTCGGACGTCGAAGAGTGGGAAAAGAAATACCTGCAATCGTAATTAAAGTGTTGGAACCGCCGATGGACGCAGATAAACGCAGATAAGGTCTGGAAAAAAGTTATAGATCCGGGATTGAATTGCGGTTTCGCAATCTGTTTAAGTTTTGCAGTGCTCATCGGCGTTTATCTGCGTCCATCGGCGGTTGCATTAATAAGGGGTAAGAATGGAAGTCACCAAGATACTGGCGCAGTTCGTCGTCGATTCGCGTTACGCCGACATTCCGGAGCCGGTCAGGCACGAGGCGAAGCGCTCGGTGCTGAACTGGCTGGGCTGCGCAGTCGGCGCTTCGCGCCATGAGGGCATCGATATTGCGCTGGCGGCGCTGAGTGCGTTCTCCGGCCCCGCGCAGGCAAGCGTGCTGGGGCGCGGCGAGCGGCTCGACATCATGCATGCGGCGCTGCTGAACGGTATCAGCTCGCATATGTTCGATTTCGATGACACGCATCTGAAGACCGTTATTCATCCGAGTGGGCCAGTAGCGTCGGCCTTGCTCGCGCTGGCGGAATACCGGCCGATGAGCGGCGCGGATTTCCTGCACGCGTTCGTACTCGGCGTCGAAGTCGAGTGCCGCATCGGTAATGCGGTTTATCCGTCACATTACGACGTGGGCTGGCATATCACTGGCACCGCCGGGGTATTCGGCGCGGCGGCGGCGGTCGGGCGTGTGCTCGGACTCAATGTGCAGCAGATGACGTGGGCGTTCGGCATCGCGGCGACACAATCGTCGGGGCTGCGCGAAATGTTCGGCACCATGTGCAAACCTTTCCATCCGGGCCGCGCTGCACAGAACGGCATGACCGCGGCTTTTCTGGCGTCGAAGAATTTCACGAGTTCGGAGCGTGGTATCGAGGCGCCGCGTGGATTCGCCAATGTGCTGGCGACTGCTCGCAACTATGACGAGATCACTGAAAACCTGGGCAAGACCTGGGAGGTTGCGCTCAATACTTACAAGCCGTTCGCGTGCGGCATCGTGATTCATCCGATCATCGACGGCTGCGTGCAATTGCGTAATGAGCATAAATTGAAAGCCGGCGACATCGAGAGCATCGCTCTCAAAGTGCATCCACTGGTGCTGGAGTTGACCGGCAAGAAAACGCCGCAGGTCGGATTGGAGGGCAAGTTCAGCGTGTTCCATTCGGCGGCGGTCGCCATCATTCACGGCGAAGGCGGCGAAGACGTTTACAGTGACGCCTGTGTGCGCGATCCGCAGGTGATTACATTGCGCGACAAAGTGAGCGCGGCGGTGGACATGAGTGTGCATGAAGACGCGGCGTACATCACGATCAAGCTTAAAGACGGCCGCACGCTGCAGAAGCACGTCGAGCACGCGATCGGCAGCCTCGCGCGGCCGATGAGCGATGCGGACCTCGAAGCCAAGTTCCGCAAGTTCGCCAAGGGCATCCTGTCGGCGGGTGAGACCGACGCGTTGATCAAGCTGTGCTGGGAGATCGAGAAGCTGAAAAGCGCGGGAGACATCGCGCGTGGCGCAGTGCCGGCAGCTGCCAAAAAAGCCTGAGCGTCGTATTCAGGTTTAATTTAGTGAGCGCTTAATCCACTCTTAGACTTCGTCATTCCCGAAGGGGGAATGACGTTTAAAAATCTGTCAGCGCATATTTCAACAAACGGTTAGTTCGGTTCGTTATTCCCGGCCGCGCTGATAAAGTGGCCTGGACGGGGGTTTAGTCCAGGCCTTTTTTTATTGAGGAAAAATGATGATGCAAGACGATTTGCCGTTCGAAGGCGTCAAGGTTCTGGACCTGTCGCAGGGCATAGCGGGGCCTTATTGCGGCATGCACCTGGCGCGCCATGGCGCCGACGTGATCAAGGTCGAGCCGACTGGCACGGGCTGCTGGGGCCGGCAACTCGGCAAATCGATTGGCGACCACACCGCGCATTCCGTTATCGTCAACCGTGCCAAGCGCTCGCTCGCGGTGGATTTGAAGACCGGTGAGGGCGTGGCGATTGTCCAGCGGCTCGCCAGGGAATGCGATGTTTTCATCCAGAATTATCGCGTCGGGAAGATCGACAAGTTCGCGCTCGATTACGAGAGTGTGAAGAAATCCAACCCGAATGTCATCTATGTTGGCATCACCGGCTTTGGTCCGACGGGCCCGCGCGCAGATAATCCTGCAACCGACTCGGTCATGCAGGCCTATACGGGCATGATGTCGGTCAATCGCAGCCCAGCGGGCGTTCCCCAACGCATCGACATGCTGGCGATCGATTTCTCGACCGGCCTCTACGCAACTCAGGCGGTGGCCGCCGCGCTCTACCGGAAAGCGACGAAAGGCCGCGGTGCCTACATCGAAACCAGCCTGCTGGAGTGCGCGCTCGCGCTGCAGGAGGGGGCGATGATGGAGTACCACCTGCAGGGAGGCGCCGCCGAGCCCATCGGCATGCCGGTGGGCATGTTCAAAACCAGGGATGGTTTCATGAGCGTCAACGCGCGGCGCGATGAACATTTCAAGCGGCTCGCCAAATTGCTGGGTAGGGAAGAGTGGATAGCCGACCCGCGTTACGTCGACTCGCGCGCACGCGTAAAAAATCGCGACGCCCTGATGGCCGAACTGCGGCCGTTCTTCGAGACCAAGACATCCGATGAATGGGTGGAACTGCTTTCCGGCATCGACATCCTGAAAGCCAGGGTCAATTCGTACGGGGATATCTTCACCGATCCGCAGGTGCGGGCGATTGACGCGGTGCGCTGGGTCGAGAACGACACGCTCGGCCGCGTGCCAATGGCGACCATCTGCGGCCAGCGCCCGCCAGCGACCGGCGATCGTCTCACGCACGCCCCGCATTTGGGTGAGCACACTCGCGAGATCCTGGGCGATATGGGTTATGGTGCCGGCGACATCGAAAAGCTGGCAGCCGCGGGCGTTGTTGCGTGCTATAGCGCCTGAGGCGCTCCAAGGCGCGGCGCCGAACCGATTTGGTAGCATCGCCGGGGCTTCGTTATTGATTACTCTCTATCAACAGGAACGCTACTTTGACATTCAGCAAGCAGGACGCCAATTCCATTCGCAGCCGCGCGTTGCGCGCGATCTCCAGCAATCGAGCGCCGGGTATGCAATTCGCCGGCTATTTTCTTGATTTCACACCCCGGCGTTTCGAGAAAGCCGGCGTTGAATTCAGCATCGAATCCGGGGCGCATTGTGCGAACGCCGAGGGCATTATCAATCGCGCGGCATTGCTGTACGCCGCCGACCTGACGCTGGCGGCGGCAAACCGTGCTTACGTTGATCCGAATGTGCGTACTGCGACCCTGATGCTGCGGGTTGAATTTACCGGTGAGCCGGCGCGCGGTACGCTGCAGACCAGCGGGCGCACCAGCGGTTTTTCACCGCGTACTGCTTTGCCCGAAAGCGTGGCTGTCGGGAACGTGGTTTGTGAAGGCCGTGAAGTCATGCGCATGTCGGGCACCTGGGTATCGCCACCCATACCCCCGGGTGTGGTCATGCGCGGCCTGCCATGGGAAGGCGGCGAGGATGGCCGCGGCCGCCCGTTGCTGAAAAAAAGCGAGCTTGAAGCCCCGGAAAAAGATGTCATGCGCCGCGTCAACAAAGCGCTGCGCGAGGCGCCGAATGACGACCTGCTCGGGTACTTATGCTATCCGGTGGTCAAACCCGCGCCGCGTGGCGCTGTCGGAAAGCTGTCGGTCGGCATGCAAATCGGCAATCGCGTGGGCCACGTGCAGGGCGGTTTTTTGATCAATGCCGCACTTGCCACCGCGGAAGCCGCGGTGCCCGGGCACACCATCATCACCGGCGCGTCTGCGTGGTACATCAGCCCGGGCCAAGGCAAGGCGATCAGCGTGCGTTCGACGATTCTGCAAAGCGGCCGGAACATCGCGGTGGTGCGAACAGAATTGTTCAACGCGGGAAACAAGCTCGTGCTGGAGGTAATCTCAAATCATTCGGTTGCGGCAGATCAGGGCGGATAATTTCTGAGAGCGTGGAATCACGGTACTCGTCATATATCGTAATATATTGCGACTAATAGCGATTCTATTCATTATTTCGCTATTAGTTACGACTTGACTAACTTGGACGATTAGTTTATATATCGTAATAATAGACGATATATTGACTATTTAGTAAGGTTATTCGCAATATATTACGAATATGAACATCACCAGTTTACTCACAGATGACGCCGTGCTGGCCGAACTGGGCGCACGTATTGCCGGCCGCCGGATTGACCTGCAGCTAACCCAGGCGGCAGTGGCCGAACAGGCGGGTATCGCCAAACGCACCCTTGAGCGCATGGAGG
>Ga0114966_10004554_pt1 | contig 11909 bp, 13 predicted proteins | sample M_130207_XF_Meta_FD_87029 | JGI IMG/M metagenome (GOLD analysis project Ga0114966, IMG submission 87029) | Freshwater microbial communities from Lake Montjoie, Canada to study carbon cycling - M_130207_XF_MetaG | ecosystem: Environmental > Aquatic > Freshwater > Lake | place: Lake Montjoie...
AAAAATCTTTTCCAAATAGCAGATAATCCGCAAAAAATGCTCGATCTTGGCGAAGAAAAATTGAAAAAATATATTGCGACAATCGGGCTGTATAATAATAAAGCTAAAAATATTATAATTCTAAGCGAGCAATTAATTAAGCTTCATAATTCCGTAGTTCCAAATGATTTTGAATCATTGCGAAATCTTGCGGGAGTTGGTCAAAAAACCGCCAACGTTGTTTTAAATTGTGCCTTTGGAAAGCCGACAATCGCCGTTGATACACATGTTTTTCGCGTTGCCAATCGCCTCGGTTTAGTTGATGAAGCCAATCCCGAGAATACCGAAGAATCATTATTAAAAAAAATTCCAAAAAAATTTTTATATTACGCTCATCATTGGATGATATTGCATGGACGTTATGTTTGCCAAGCCCGCAAGCCCAATTGTAAAAATTGCCAAATTGAAAAATTTTGTCAATTTAATAAAAAAATTCTGTAATCACAAATATGATGAATTTTTTATGAAAATTAAATTAGATTTTTATGTTGCAAAATCAAGAGTTTAGAGCATCGGTTTTGGCAATCGCAAAAACAGCTTTGTCGTTTGGAATTGCTTATGTTTTTAACGCTTTAGAGGTTGACGGAGCTAGGAAAAGAACTAAAAAAATAAAACCTTTCGAGCCAACCGCCAAAGACTCTCAAATGGCATTTTCATTATATTATAACGTTATCAATTATCCTCAAACCTCTTCGACCAAAATTTCTGCAATTGAATATACAAAACTTCTTGGCATAGAAAAAATTCCAACCGACGCTGATAAAGTGGATATTTTTCGCAACAGCATTTTAACTGAATTAGCGGTGTTTCACAACAGAAATTTAGCCATAATTTTAGATAAATGTGACTTTAAATCTAATCCGGAATTAACAAAATATATTTTATCTTATCAAGAAGCGAATGGGTTAAATTTTTTAAATATTGCCACGCGAAATCGGATTGCAATCGGCAATCAATTAACTGCAAAAGTTCTCGATATTTATGTTGATAATCTCGACAAAGAAACATTGTTAAAATCACTTGATAAATTTGTTTTGACCCTTCCACCCGAACAACTTAAAAAAATTATTGATAAAGTTGGAGGCAAAGAATTGTTAGAAAAAATGGATAAAGAAAAATTAAAAAAAAGTGAAATTAAAGAAGCTATTTCGGTCTTTCATTCCCCAAATATTTTTCCAAGATTGAAAAATAAAGGTCAAACTGAATTCGAATTTGATGGCTACGACCGCAGTACCGTTGTTGAAAGGATATCAGATTCACAAAGAGCTTATGAATTAATAAGCAGGGGCAATCTTTTTCAAGTTAACGAAAAATTAATGAAAGAATTGATTTCCAAGCAAGGAATGACAGAAGATCAAATAAAAAAACATCCAGCTATTTTTCTTTCGCTTAAAAATGATTTTACAGGATTGTTGGCCGGAAAAAAAACTAACGGCGAGATTGACTCATTTTTGTATGGAAAATTCGACACTTCCGAAACAGCGCTAGAAAATTTTACAAAAAATCTTCACGAAAATAAGAAATTTTTAGAGAGAGCGATGGAAAGAAGGCTCCCAATCAATTTTTAAGTAAGGCAAAAATAAATTTTTCACAAAAAGAATTATAAATTAAAATTATTTAAAAACCAAGTCACAATCATCTTGTTGATTAAAATTTAAATTAGTAAAATTGCAAAAATTTAAATTTTAATTTATGGCGATAGAACAAAAAGAATTATACGAAATTGTTAAGTTAAGTTTTCCAAATGCAATTGTGAAAATAGTTGATTTAGTTGGCGACAAAGACCATTATCGTATTGAAATTATTGATGAAAATTTTGCTCAAAAAAATAAAATTCAACAACATCGAATTGTTCATAAAGCTCTAGATTCAATTTTAAATAATCGGCTTCACGCCATAGAAATCAACACTTCATCAAATTAAATTATGGATAATATTTTTGCAGAAATTAAAAAAACCGTCGAAGAAAACAAAGTGGTTCTTTACATGAAGGGCACTAAAGATTTCCCGCAATGCGGATTTTCCGCCACCGTCGTGCAAATTTTAAGGAATTTAAACGTTAATTTTGTTGATATAAATGTCTTAACTAATCCTGAAATTCGCGAAGGAATTAAAGAATTTTCTGATTGGCCAACTATCCCGCAACTCTATGTCGCTGGAGAGTTTGTCGGTGGTTGCGATATCGTCAAAGAAATGTTTCAAGCTCAAGAATTACAAGAATTATTGAAAGATAAAAAAATAATTTAATTATTTTTAAATTTATTGAAATTTAAGAAAATAAAAATTCATTTAAATTAAAAATGGAATATGCAATTGAGATAAATAATCTCCAAAAAACTTACCAAAAATCTAAAAAATCTTTGCAAAAAGATGCTTTAAAATCGATAGATTTAAAAATAAAAAAGGGTTCTTTTTTTGGATTACTCGGTCCTAATGGAGCTGGCAAATCAACCATTATCAACATTTTAGCGGGTTTGGTTAAAAAAACTTCGGGACAAGTTAAAATCGCCGGAATTGATATTGATGAAAACCAAAAAGCCACCAAATTTAAAATTGGCATTGTTCCGCAAGAATTAATCATCGATCCATTTTTTAATGTTCACGAAACTTTAGAAATTTATGCGGGATATTTTGGCATTCCAAAAGCGCAAAGACGCACCGATGAAATTATTGAAGCTTTAGGTTTAAAAGACAAAGCTAAATCAACACCAAGAAGTCTTTCGGGCGGAATGCGTCGACGTTTATTAGTGGCAAAAGCTTTGGTGCATAATCCTGAAATTTTAGTGCTTGATGAGCCAACAGCGGGAGTCGATGTCGAACTTCGCAATCAATTATGGAATTATGTCAAAAAACTTAATCAAAACGGCACCACGATATTGCTAACAACACATTACTTAGAAGAAGCTGAAGAATTGTGCGATGAAATTGCCATTATTAGCAAGGGCGAAGTGATTGCTTGCGATCGCAAAGAAAATTTAATGAAATTACTATCCAGCAAAGAAATTATTGTGTCGGCAAATGAAGAGATTGAACCAAATTTTAGCGAAAAATTACCAAATTTGAAAACAAAATTTTTGGCTCAAGATAAAATTTCGATTACTTACGATCCCGATAAAATTGAAGTCGGCAAAATTTTACAAATAATTTCTGAAGCCAAGATTAACATTAGAGACATCTCGACTCAACAACCCGATTTGGAAGAAATTTTTAAACATCTTATTGCGAAAAAATGAAAGATTTAATTTCGATCGACGACATCAATATTAATCAAATTGACGAAATTCATCGATTGGCGAATCAATATTTTCTTAATCCCCACCTTCATTATAATGATTTAAAAGAAAAAATTTTAGTCAATTTTTTCTTTGAAAATTCGACGCGAACTCGCATGTCATTTGAAATCGCTGGCAAAAAAATGGGAGCCAAAGTTGTTAATCTCGATATTTCTTTATCCTCTTTGAAAAAAGGTGAATCAATCATCGATACCGCTCAAACTATCAACGCCATGAAGCCTGATTTCGTAGCGATTCGCCATAATTCAAGTGGTATTATCCAAATTCTAAAAAAATATTTAAATTGTTCGATAATTAATGCGGGAGATGGCACCAACGAACATCCGTCGCAAGCTTTACTTGATTCTTTTGTGATAAAAAATCATAAAAAAACTTTAAATAATTTAAAAATTGCAATTTGTGGTGATGTTCTGCATTCTAGGGTCGCGAGGTCAAATATTAAACTTTTGGCAAAATATAATTGCGAAATTCGCGTAATCACTTCGCCGACTTTAATTACTAAAAATTATCGCGAATGGCTCAAAGAAAATTGGAATATTGAGGTTTACGAAAATTTAATCGATGGTATTAAAGATGCTGATGTAATTATGATGCTTCGTATTCAGCAAGAAAGAATGGTCGGATCTTATATTTCTTCGTTGGCGGAATATTATAAAATTTACGGCTTAACTCATGAAAAACTTTTACATGCCAAGAATGCAATAATTATGCACCCTGGACCCATAAATCGTGATGTAGAAATTTCATCACAACTTGCCGATGATCCGAAAAAATCATTAATTCTAGAGCAAGTTTCAGCTGGAGTGGCGGTTCGGCAAGCTATTTTAAAATTATTGTAAATTACAAATTATTTTAAATATCTTGAATATAAATAAATATCAAATTATCGTTTCAATAAATATTAATAAAATTTTTACAAAATGATCACCCCTTTTAGCTATATTAGAATCGCCATGATTTACAGTTCAACAGCATTATCGCTAATGATAATGATGCTTGTTCTAAACATCATAACCATCGACGAATTACTTACAATCATCGGCGTTGAACAAAAAAGCAACGAGGCTCAAGCTTTAAAATTAGTAATTAGTCGCATTCAAGAAATGTCGACAAATATTTTGCAAATAATTTCCAAACTCTTGAATAATTTACTTTCATGGGCAGGAGTTGATGTCGATTTATCGAAGATTAAAATTGACGCCAATCAAAAACCTTCAATGCCAATTGATCCAAACGCCATCAATGATGGCGGTGCCATAAATAACGGCTCAGGAAATAATTTTGATAATTCTAATTCGGTTCAACAGTAATAATTAATTTTAGTGTTTTCATCACTTATAAATCTCATTCGGCTAATTTTTATTCTAATTTTAGCGGCACCTTTTTCATTGTTTAACAAAGAAAAGGCGATTTATTTTTTCTTCAATTTCGCCGGCCCATCTTTCATAAAACTTGGTCAATTATTGTCGGTTAGAGCCGATTTAGTAGGCAAAGAAGTGGCGTTAATATTAACAAAATTTCAAGATGCAATTCCGCCTTTTTCTCAAAAAAAAGTTGTTAATATTTTGTATCAAGAATTTGGCGATGATTTTAACAAAATTTTCAAAGAATTTAATTTTGTTCCCGTCGCTTCTGCCTCAATCGCCCAAGTCCATAAAGCTAAATTAAATAACGATGTCAATGTTGCGGTAAAAATTCTAAGACCGAATATTCAAAAAACCATGATGCGTGATATTTCCACCCTTCGTTTGTTAAATAAAATTTGCTATTTTTTCTCAAAATTTTTAGCAAAAACTTTTAAAGATATTGGTGATTTGCTTGAACAAACTGCAAAATATGAACTCGATTTATTACACGAAGGAGCAAATGGCTCTAGGTTACGTGATGATATGAACGGCGCTAAGGGTTTTTATGTTCCACAAATTTTTTGGCAACATTCTTCAACAAAAATTTTAGTAATCGAATGGATTGATGGCATCGCTTTTTCCAATACTCAAGCGATTGCGCAAAGTCCGTTTGATAAGAAAGTTATAGCGGAAAATTTAGTTTTAAGTTATTTTTGTCAAGTTTATGTTCATGGTTTTTTTCACGCCGATATGCATCCGGGAAATCTTTTTCTAAAGGATAATGGCGACATTGCGGTAGTTGATTTTGGTATCATGGGCAAGATTGACAAAAAAACTCGCATTGCGGTTGCCGAAGTGCTAATTGGGTTTTTAAATCGTGATTATGAAAAGGTTGCCAAAATCCATGTCGATGTTGGCTTCGTGCCCAAAGAAACTAATATTGATGATCTGGCTTTATCTTGTCGCAAAATTGGCGAGATGATTGTAGGAGTTGATGTCAAAGATATTTCAATTGCCAAATTATTAACGGCATTAATTGATTTATCACGAAATTATCAAATGGAAACCAAGCCCGAATTATTGCTTTTGCAAAAAACTTTATTGCTGGTTGAAGGCGTTGGCGTCTCGCTCGATCCTGATTTGAATATTTGGGATTTGGCTCGTCCTTGGGTCAAAGAATGGGCAAAAACTAATATTGGTTTTGATGCTAAAATTCGTGATAATATTCTAGAAATTTTGCAATTAGTAAAAAATTTTTTTAATAAGTAAAACTTATTAAAAAAAGAAAATTAATAAGATTTACTTATATTAAATTTATTTTTAAAAACCAAACCAAGTCTCTTCATCGGCGTAGGTGTATGGTTCGCCAGCTCGAACTAAAATATATTTCTTTTTATACATCGTTTGCACCGCATAAACTCTATCGCCAAGACTATAACATCCGCCAAATATTTTATAAATTTCATCTTTGGTTAGATTGGCTTTGTAAGTAAATGGCAGATTATATAAGCGAATTGCTTCTTCGGTATATTTGGGTTCGACAATGCACATTCCCGCACATGAAGATAAAAATAAAAGTAAAATTATTATTAAAAAATTATTCTTTAAAACCATAATGAATCGCACAAGCCCCGAATGTTAAATTTTGATAACCGACCTTAGAAAATCCAGCATTTTCAATTAGTTTTTTAAAAGATTTTTGATCAGGAAATTTACGAATACTTTCCACTAAATATTGATAAGAATCATGATCCTTAAGAATAATTTCTCCAATTTTGGGAATTATTTTGAAAGAATATGTGTCGTAAATTTTTTGTAAAAAAATATCTTCGACCTTCGAAAATTCTAGGCAAATAAACTTTCCGCCTTTTTTCAAAACACGATAAGCTTCGTGCAAACCTTTTTCAATATTGGTGAAATTGCGAATGCCAAAAGCAATGGTAAAAACATCAAAAGTTTCATCGGCAAAACTTAATTTTTCTCCATCATTTTCCACAAAATTTAAATGTGAAAATAAATTTAAATCAACCGCTCTAGATCTACCAACCTCTAGCATTTGCGGGTTTATGTCGACAACTTCAATTTGATAATTTAAATTTTTTTCTTGGACGGTTTTGGCGATGCGAAAAGCAATATCTCCGGTTCCACCCGCAACATCAATTATTTTGATATTGTCAAAAAAATCGATATGTTTTATCATGCTATTTTTCCAAAGTCGATGAGTGCCGGCACTCATTAAATCGTTCATCAAATCATATTTTTTGGCAACATTTGAAAAAATGTTTTTGACTAAACCGGATTTTTGATCGCGATCGACTTCTTTAAAACCAAAATGTGTTTTGTTATTTTCCATGTTTAAAACCGCAGATTTTAATTTTAATTTACCAGAGAGTTTAATAGCTCAAGAGCCCTTGAAAAACAAGGAACAAACCCCAATGTTAGTTTTTCAAAATAATCAAATTTTTGATAAAAAAATCAATGATTTAATCGATTTTTTTACCGAGGGTGATGTAATGATATTTAATCAAGTTAAGGTAATCAAGGCAAAATTAACGGGAGAAATTTCTCGCAATTCGGCGATGCTTCATTTTAATCTCGATCAAGAATCAAATGGGCTGTGGAATGCTTTATGTCGCCCCGCCAAGAAGGTTTGCGTTGGTGATATAATTACGATTTCTAAAAATTTAGAGGATAATTTTTATTGTGAAGTCGTTGAAAAGGATAATGAAGGATTCATTAAAATTAAATTTAATTGTAATGAAAGCGAATTGCCTTCGAAGCTTGAAAAATATGGCTCAATCCCGCTTCCGCCTTACATTAAACGCAGTGAAAATAATCAAAAAGATTTGCATAATGACCAAAAAAATTATCAAACAATCTATGCCAAAAATGGTTTCGCCGTTGCAGCGCCGACAGCAGGATTGCATTTTAATGAAAATATTTTTACCAAAATCAAAGCTAAAAAAATAGAATGTGTTTTTCTTACTCTAAATGTTGGGGCGGGCACTTTTTTGCCGGTTCGCACTGATGATTTAGCGAGCCATAAAATGCACAGTGAAAAATTTTTTCTTTCCAAAGAAAATTGCGAAATTATTAATAATGCTAAAAAAAATGGAAAAAAAATTATCGCGGTTGGCACAACTTCGCTTCGAGCGATCGAGTCTAGCATAGATGAAAATGGAATTTTGCAACCACAAAATCGTGCTACGGAAATTTTTATTTATCCACCTTATAAATTTAAAATTATTGATGTTTTAATGACCAATTTTCATTTGCCAAAATCGACTTTATTTATGTTAATTTGTGCTTTTATTGGTTATGAAAATGCCTTTAAGCTTTACAACCACGCCATCGAAAAGCAATATCGTTTTTATTCTTACGGCGATTCTTCTTTATTATTTTTAACCTAATTTAATTAAAACTTCTAAATCACCATCATCAAGTTGATTGCTAAAAATTTTTGCTTCCGCATTAATAATTTTTTGTGGCGAAATTTTGATATTTTCTGCTAAAACTTGATGTTTTATATAATTTTCAAAATCCTTTGCAACTTCAAGAATACGTTGATTTGACGAAAAAATTTCAAGCAAAATATGGTTGCTAATTTCAAGATTGGCGTCTTTACGATTTTGTTGGATAGCCCGCACAATATCACGAGCAATGCCTTCATCCTCAAGCTCTTTGGTAATTTCAATTGATAATAAGACTAAATAATCATTGCTTGCCAAAGGCATAATTGCCGATTTATTTTCATCAATATTTTTGGTGGTTAATTTTAATTCAAAATCATCATCGACAAGCTCTATACCAGCGATTTCAATGGTTCTGTCATCAATTTTTTGCCAATTTCCCTCTTTAATCGCATTGGTAATTTCTTTAATTTTTGCTCCAAATTTTGCCCCGATTTTTTTAAAATTAATTTGTAATTTATTTTCGGCAAATTGTGAAATTTCTTCAACAATTTTGATTTCTTTAACGTTAACTTCCTCGGCAATAATTTCGCTAAAAGGTAAAATTCTTTGAGCATCTTTACCAATAATAGTAAGGCTTTGAAGCGGTAAACGCACTCGAAGATTTTTATTATCACGAATCGCTAAAGCTGTCGAACAAATCGAACGAACTAAATCCATATCGTTGATTAATTCTGCTTCTGAATCAATAAAATCAACATTTGGGAAATCTTGTAAATGAATAGAAATTGAACGATCAATCATGCTAATTCTCCAATAATATAAACGGTTTCATGGTTTTGTTCTAAAATATTTTTAATTGTCAAAGCGTCATTTTTATCAACCACTAAAACCATACCAATTCCACAATTGAAAGTGCGGCGCATTTCTTGATCCTCAACCTTTCCAAGCTTTTGCAAAAAATTAAAAATTTCAGGTTTTTGCCATGAATTATAATCAATTTTTGCTTCAACATTTGGCGATAAAACTCGTGGTAAATTTTCAATCAATCCGCCCCCCGTAATATGAGCCAAGGCTTTTACTTTCGAAGTTTTAATTGCTGATAAACATGATTTTACATAAATTTTTGTTGGCGTTAATAATTCTTCGCCGAGAGTTTTTTTCTCATCAAATTTGCTAGAAAAATTTAGTGAATTTTGTTGTAATATGTAGCGAGCAAGTGAATAGCCATTTGAGTGCAAGCCACTTGAAGCAAGACCGAGAAGCACATCGCCTTTTGCAGTTATTTTTGGTAAAATCTCTGCTCTTTCAACTGCCCCAACGGCAAAGCCTGCCAAATCATAATCGCCTCCTTGATACATTCCTGGCATTTCGGCAGTTTCGCCACCAATTAAGGCACAACCGGCAAGCTTACAGCCATCAGCGATTCCCTTGATAACTTGAGTTGCAACTTCAACTTCAAGTTTTGAGCAAGCAAAATAATCAAGAAAGAAAAGTGGCTCCGCACCCTGAACTATCAAGTCGTTAACCGACATCGCAACCAAATCAATTCCAATTGAATTATGAATTTTAGTTTCAATCGCGACTTTAAGTTTGGTGCCTACGCCATCAGTTGACGAAACCAAAACTGGATCTTTGAAATTACATTTTTTTAGATCAAAAAGCGCTCCAAATCCTCCTAAGTCAGAATCGGCTCCAAGCCTTGAAGTTGCCTTGGCGAAAGGCTTTATTTTGTGAATCAATTCATTTCCTGCATCGATATCAACACCTGATTTTTTATAATTTGAAGACATTTTTTAAAATATTTTTGTAAAAATTAAGAAGAATAATAAATCTTTGATTGCTAAAAATAATTTAAACAAATATTTTTGAAACAAATATTTTAAAAATAAATTTATTTAGCATGTTCAAATTTATCCAAGCTTTAATTTTCTTTGTGCTTTTTGGCTTGAATTTTGCTTGGGCACAAGATTCAAAAAACATATATCTTGTTGATTCCATTAACTCTAAAGCGGTTGCAAAAAATGCCAATGATGCCAGAAATGTTGTTATTTCAAATGCACGCAGAGATGCTTTCATGGTTTTGTTAATGCGTCTTAAAATGCCAATTGCCACCGCTGACAATGTTACCGATAGCGAAATAGCCGAAATGGTTCGCTCGGAGCAGATTGTTGACGAAAAAATTGCTGGAAATTCATATTCGGCAACTTTTAATATAATTTTTGCTAAAGATTTTGTTGAGCATATTTTAAATAAAAAAACAGAAAATCAAGAAATCCAAAAGACCGATAAAGCAGAAAAATATTCAGAAAAATTTGTAATAATCCCAGTTAAAATGGCAAAATTTAGACCTTTGATTTGGGAGCAAGAGAATGATTGGAGAGTAATGTTGGATAGGATTATTTCTAAAAATAATTTACAAAAAATCTTTGCTATGCCAGATTCTAATGCTGAAAATATTCTAGCGGTTAATGGTCAAAATATTAAAAATATTACTTTCTCAAATCTTGAAAAAATTGTTACCGACAACAACGCTGGAGCCTCTTATATTTTATTTTTTAATTTTGATGAAATTGAAAATAAAGTTTTAGTTGATGTTGTTTATTTACGCAAGCTTCTAAAAAAACAATTTCGCTTGAGCTTTGTTAATGTTGATCGCTTATCTTACAATGATTTAATTATAAAAGTAGCAGAAAAAACTCTTGAATATCTTGGTAACAATGCAATTGGAAGCGATAATGTTTTGAATAAAAATGTAATCGATATTCATATAAAAATCAAAACGCTAGAAGATTGGCTTAATATTAAAAAACTAATGGAAGAAAATAAATTAACCAACAATATTTTTATAAAATCAATTTCACGAGATGAAGTCAAAATAGAAATTAATTATATCGACGCCAACACTCCAATAGAGCAAGCCTTCGAAAAAGCGGGAATTTTTATTTCCGCTCAGATTCAAGGATTTTATGAAATTAATGCTATTTCACAATGAAAACCAAAGATAAAATCTTATTCTTTATAATATTTGGCATCATCACCGTATTTTTACTTTACAAAATTCGCTTATTCGTTGCGCCCTTTATTTTATCGCTAGCAATAGCTCATTTGCTAAATCCATTAGTAAATATTTTTATAAAAAAATTTAAAGTATCGCGAACCATTGCAACTTCGGTTATAATCGTTGTATTTCTAGTTATATTTAGCATATTTTGTGCAATATTCATACCGTTTATTTATAATCAAGGAATTATTTTATTAAATTCAATTCCTGGATATTTAGAATATTTTTCTGATAATTTTTATCCGAATATTGTTGAATTTTTTGCCAAAATTAATGTTGAAATCGAGCATAATTTCTTTGATTTGATCAAAAATAACGAATTGTTTAAAGAAGGTGGTGGTACCTTTGGTGCCATTATTAGTAACGCTCTAAATTCGACAACTTTTTTGATAAATATTTTATCGATAATTTTTATCATGCCCGTCATAGTTTTCTATTTATTAAAAGATTGGAATTCTATCATTGGCAAAATCGGCTCCTTTCTTCCTAAAAAATATTCATATCAAGTAAAAACAATTTTAGTATTAATCGATAAAGCTATAACTGGATTTGTTCGCGGACAAATCAATGTTTGTTTAATCTTAGCACTTTATTATGGAATTCTTTTGGGATTTTTAGGGTTAAATAACGGCATTTTTATTGGAATACTGACCGGAATTTTATCTTTTGTGCCTTACGTCGGATATGGAATTGGCATTACAACGGCGATAGTCGTGGCAATTTTCCAATGGGGCTTTAGTTTTTTCGATATCGGTTT
>Ga0114966_10004556_pt1 | contig 11908 bp, 10 predicted proteins | sample M_130207_XF_Meta_FD_87029 | JGI IMG/M metagenome (GOLD analysis project Ga0114966, IMG submission 87029) | Freshwater microbial communities from Lake Montjoie, Canada to study carbon cycling - M_130207_XF_MetaG | ecosystem: Environmental > Aquatic > Freshwater > Lake | place: Lake Montjoie...
CAATTTAGGGATAATTATGCACTTGAAAGACATAATAACAAAAAAAAGGTGTGTGTAAAAACTAATAATAGATATTCACAAATTGAGATAAATAATTTTGGTGAGGAAGATTTTAAACATATTGATATTCAAAGTATTATTAATGAAGTATATGAACTTAATCAAATTGACTATGATCCATACATACGTGCTGGAAATATAATTGCTATTTTCCATAAATTTGTAATTGAAAATGAAAAAAATAAAAATGTAGAAGTAAAAAATATTAAATCTATAATTGCAAAAATATATAAAAAAAATACTTGGGTAAATGATTCAACAACTCAACTTGTTTATAGAATTTTAAAAATAAGAGCAAAACAATTAATAGAATTTAAAGAAACTATTGAAGAATATGATGAAAATTTCTTTAAAATAGATTTAAATAAAGATATGTGGAGACATCTTGAAGCATTTGCAAAATTTGGAGGAGAAAATAATGGAATTAATGATACAACAAGACGTGTACATGCTATTATAAGAGTTGTATTAATTAATTAATTTTACGGAAAGAGATATAAAAAAAATTAATTAAGTACAATAAATATGGATTCAATTATTTTAAACAAAAAAGAATATAAAATTCAAAAAAATGGTGAAATCTTTCAAAAAATTTATATTGAAGAATATTGTAATTTACAAATTTATCCTTTAGTTGGTATTCTTGAACGTGAAGCAGGACTGATGTCTGAATTTGCAGAAGCATACCTTTCAGAAAATAAATCACTTGATTACATCGTTTATGGAAGTGGAGAAGATTCATTATTTCTTAAAGATAATCTTTTTCATTTTAAAGAAAATGAAGAAAATATTTTTACATATGTATCAGAATCCATTAAAAAATTTGAACTAATTTGTTTATCAGATATTGTTTTAGCAATTCAAAATGAATTCATGGATAAATCTTTTTTTAAAAAAATACATATCCATGGATTAGATAAAATTCTTTACCTTTCTGAAAATGCTTCAATAATTTTTCATAAATATTTTCATTATTATTTTCAAAATGATACATTCCATTATGATAACCTTATTTGTTATACTATGATTGTTAAAAATGGAGGACCACTTTTGGAAAAAGTACTCACAGACAACCTTCCAATTATTGATCGTTGGTGTATTCTTGATACCGGATCAACCGATGGAACACAAGAAATTATTAAACGTGTTTTAAAAAATAAAAAAGGAACACTCCACGAAGAACCTTTTGTTGATTTTAAAGTTTCCAGAAACAGATGCTTAGAACTTGCTGCAAAATCATGCAAATTTATCATTATGCTAGATGATACATATTCTGTTAAAGGAGACCTTAGATCTTTTTTACATATCGTCCGAGGAGATCAATTCAGTGATTCTTTTAGTTTACTCATTCAATCTGAAGATACTGAATATTATTCAAATAGAATTATTAAATCAGCAACTGAGTTAAAATATATTCATACTATCCATGAAGTTATTACTGATAAAAATAATATAAATGTTACTGTTCCAACCGATAAAGCAATTATTTTTGATAATAGATCAGACTACATGGAAAAAAGAACTATGGATCGTAAACAATTTGATCTCCAGTTATTATTCAAAGAAGTTGAAAACTATCCAGATGATCCAAGGGCATTGTATTATATTGCACAAACATATGGATGCATTGGAGATGAAATAAATAAAGCAAAATATTTTGAACAAAGAATTTCACATCCTGTTCAAGGATATATCCAAGAAAAAATTGATTCTCTTTTTGAACTAGCAAGGTGTTACAATTTTAAAATTAGTTGTGTAACTAAAAAGGAATTAACAGGACCTTTAACAGAAATTGAATGGAAACGTTGTGAAGAACTGTATCTTCAAGCATACTCATTAGATAATAAAAGACCTGATAGTCTGTATTTTATTGGTATCCATTATTATCTTAAAAGTGAATTAAATAAAGCATTTTTTTATTTTAAATTGGCATTTGAAGTTGGATATCCAATAAATAGTCAATATTCTCTCAAACCTACACTTTCTTTTCATTTCCTTCCTAAATTTTTAACTGAACTGTGTTATTATTTTAAAGAATTTGAACTAGGATATAAAGTAGCAACTTTGTTCTTAACTTCAACAAAATTTAATAACCCTCAAGGAGATTCATGGAACTTGATGTCAAATTGGTACAAAATCCATAAAAATCTTTGTAAAATGCCTGTTATTAGTGAAATTCCATCAGTTATGGATAAACCAATTTTTTGTATTGTAACAGATGGTGGATGGGAACCCTGGACAGGTTCTGATATTGAAACAAAAGGTTTGGGTGGATCAGAAACATGGATAGTTGAAATGGCAAGATATATTTCAAGAACTGAAAAATATCACGTTGTTGTGTTTTGCAAAACCGATAAACCACAATTTTATGAAAACGTTGGTTACAATCCAATTGAAATGTTTCATCAATTTATTGCAACAACTGAAGTTAAGTATTGTATTATTAGTAGATTTACTGAATACGTTCCAGTTGCAATTCATGGATATGCAAAAAATATCAGTATTATCTTTCATGATAATCTTTCACCTGAATTAATTATCCCAGTTGACCCCAAAATTAAACATATTCTGGGATTAACAGAATGGCATGCAAAACAAATTAAACAAGTTTTTCCACAATTTGAAAAAATAATAAGTTCAATGAATTATGGAGTCTCTTCCGATAATGTTCCAGAATACCCCGTTAAAACTAAAAATAAATTTATTTACAGTTCCTTTCCAAATCGTGGTTTAATTGTTTTATTAAAAATGTGGCCAAAGATCGTGAAAGAACACCCAGACTCAACATTAGATATTTTTTGTAACCTTGAACAAACATGGGTAAATCAAGTTGCTCCAGAAATGATGAAAGAAATTAAAGTACTTCTTAAAATTAATAAAAAAGGTATAAAAGTTCATGGATGGGTAGCAAAAAATGTTTTAGCAGAATATTATCAAAGTGCTGAATACTGGTTGTATCCATGTATATTTAAAGAAACATTTTGTTTAACAGCATTGGAAGCAGCAGTGTCAAAGGCGTGTGTAATAACAAACGGTTTGGCTGCTTTATCGGAAACGGCAAAATATGGATTAACCATTCCTGGTAACCCATTAACTCAAGAATGGCAAGATACTTGTTTAAAAACACTTTTGGGAACAATGAAAGAAAATGGTAAAAATAATTATAATATCCATGTAAATGAAAATTACAAATTTGCAAAACAATTAACTTGGGAATCTCAAGCAATGAAGTTACTTAACCTTTTAGGTTAACAAAATTTACTTAACTTACTTTCTTAAGATCTCTTTTTAATTGTTTAAGATTAAAACGAACTTTTCTTTTACCAAATGAATTACTATCTTCCCATCTTTTATTTCCTTCTAAATATTTATTACCACCAGGAAATGATTTATGATATTGACCAGGTGGTGCATAAGGTAATTCATCAGTTAAATTTTTTAAAATACTTTTTTTTCTATTTTTTTCATCAAGACTATTACGATACACTTTTTGAATTGTACTTGCTACTTTTTCAATATCAAAAACTAACTTTTTACTATTATCACCATTTAAAATACAAATAGATTGTATTTGAACATCATTGAGGTATTTTATATAAAATTTAAATTGTGCAGAATGTGAAAAATTATAATTAGTTCTTCTAAAAGTATCTCGGTCAAAAAATTCTTCACCTTCATAATCTTCAACACCTTCAAAACCAGGAAGTTTATTATCATATATTTTTAAAATATCTTCGTCATTGTCATCCCAAGTAGTTTTATCAAAAATTGTCAATGTATTCACTTCTTTTTTAAATACATCTAAAATGTAACTTCCAAAATCTTCTTCTTTAGATAAATAATAAATAATAAATGATTTTTTAAAATTAGGTTTAACTGTTATAATCATTTTTTTATCTTTATCAAGAACATCAAAATTTTTTTGTAATATATTTTCAATATTTTTTGTTGTTAATGTATTTTGTTCTTTTTGTTTCATTAGTTCATTTATTTCTTTTGATAAATCACTAATTTGAGTATTAATTAATCTTGATTGTTCACGACTTGTTGATCTGTTAGAAAGTTGATTTATTAATCTATTTCTATCAGATTCTAAACTTTTAATTTGTGTTATTAATTCTGAATTTTTTACTGAATCATCCATTATTCTAAGTTTAAATTTTATTTTAATTTTAAATTAATTTATTAATTCCATATTTGCATATTCTTTGATATACCTCTTTGAACATGATTCAACGAGCATTCCATTTGCATAAACACCATAAAGTGTATATATATTATTGTTTTCTAACGCAAAGTGATACACTGTATAATTTCCTACTTCAGGATATACCTCTGAACGTTCATCTACACATGCAGGTAAACGATATTTATTATTAGTTACAAAGATATTACCAAGAGTTTTACGAGTTTCTTCACGCTGATGTTTATCAATGAAATCATCAACAAGTACACTATGACATCCAGTTATAACAAGTCCACAATCAGGATAACGATAAAGTTGGTCTTTCATACGTTCTTGAACTGCATGGTGTTTAATAGGTCGTTTCCCAATAGATTCAATTGGAAGAAAACCATTTGATTTTGTTTTTACAAGATCGCCTTTTTGAAGTGTTTCTACTTTAACAAGACCATTCTTTGTTTCTATCATTGTTCCTTCAAGAAAACAAGGGATAGAATTATTTAAAAATAACAGTGGACCTGTATACATCACACCAACAATAAAGGAACCATCCTGATTTGTTGCAACTGTTTTCCAATTTCCATAAGGTGAAAGTGGCATTGTTGGAGTCCAACCAGGTGGATCTGAAGTTAAAGTTGTAAGAACTTGTGATCCATTTGCGATATTCATACCTGTGTATGCAATTAAACCATCTCTTGAAATAGCAGTTGCATCAAATGCAGCATCAAGACTGATCAACCAATTTACACCAAAGTCAGTTGAAATTGCAACAAATCCATAACTCATATTATCTGTAGAACACGCAACTAATTTTTGACCTGAAGAACTACTTGAAACTGATTGCCAAGCAACACCTGGATATAGATTTGTAATAATGGTCCAAGTTGTACCAGCATCACTTGAATAATAAAGATTATCACTGTAAGCAGCAGCAATAACACGATTACCTGTTGAATCACATGCAATACTAGACCAACTTGCACTTGATGGTAATGCACTTCCAGTAAGTTCAACCCATGTTGCACCAATACCATCTGTACATTTGTAAATACTACTGTCATTGGCACATGCATAAATAATACTTCCACTGTTATTAATTGCAACTTCAGTCCACCAATCTGTTGTATCACCGGTAGTCCATGTAACCCCCCCATCATAACTTGTTACGATATAATCATAGTCATCTCCACACACAACAATAACAGTTCCATCTCCATTGATATCACACGCTGTCCAAGAATCTATGTCATCGGTGTAACCGGTGTTTTGAGTCCATGTTACACCCTTGTTTGTTGAAATAAAAATACCAGATTCTAAATTTGATTGATTGTTATTTACTGCAACAATAACATTTCCAGAACTGCTGCAAGCAACACCAGTCCACTGGTTTATGGATATACTCAAATTAGAATAATTTGTTCCAAGGTTTGTTGATTTGAAACTTGATTGTACACCGTATCCTCCAATAATAATGTAATTGCCTAATGGACTAACAAATGAATCAAGTGTTTGCCCTGCTGTACCAGGTGGATGTGGAACAATTGATCCTTTGTACGTTATATCACCACCATTGTTAAATTGTACAATAATATTACCTGATATATCGCTACACATTGTTTGAATAAAATTAAAATTGGAACTTGTATTGACTGAAATACCCCATGTTGTACCAGAATCAATTGAGGTTGTAACAGAACCATAGTAATATCCATCAACATTTGACAAAAATGCTGCATTAATAATACTTCCATCGGGAGTACACTGTATTGCACTGTAAATATTGTCATTTACATAATATTGTACACTACCTCCACTTGGAGCACCTGAAACATATACCCACGTTGCCCCGCTATCAACTGATTTGTAAATACCTTGACCTATACTGGTGGATGCAATGTACACAGTTGTACCAGTTGCATCACAACACACATGTCCCCATGGAAATCCAATTGGAAGTCCAGTTTGAGATGCAAACAAATTTGTAAAAGTAGCACCAGAATCAATTGATATATATACAGTATCAGTAGAATTATTTGAACCATAGTACACAATGTGTCCAATTGCATTGCAGCAAAAAGAAGTTGCATTAACAATACTTGTTTGATTCCATGTAAGACCTGTATCATTTGTGTACAACAACGATGAACCGAGATTCACATAAATACATGATGCTGTTTCATTACAAACAATACTTGAAACACCATCAGTTGTGCTATATGATAAATGCCAAGATGAACCTGCATCAAGAGACATATAAACACCTGCTGCACCTGTATTAAATGTACCAAAAGGATAATTACTACCAGCACTATAGATGTTACAATGAGCAACCAGTATAGAACCAGAGAGATCACTTGCAAAACACCTGAGTTTGGATGAATTATTTGGTATATTCGGTATGGACCAACTGAGGTTTGCTGGATACATATAGACTGTATTGTAGAGATATGGAGGATATCCAATATTTGTTCCATTTGTGTATTGAATTGGAAGCAAATCTCCATCATAATGTACTGCCCATTTAGTTGTTGCTCCAATAGAACCATAAGTTACATCACCAACGGTGTAACCAGTATTACTTGCAATGTAACTTCCATTTTGTGCAATTGCATCTGCTTCATTGGAATAATAAAATATCCCAGTTGGTAACCCAACACTATTTCCAGTGTTATCCATAGGACCCATGAGCAAACGTGGTTCAGAACCTGTACCAACTGCTCTATGAAGAACACCTTGCTTAAAGCAAAAAGGTGTATTTGCTTTAATTGGATGACCCACACCGTTCACAACAAATTCTCCATGTGAATCCGTAAGATATACAAGAACTGTACCAGAACCTGTATCAGCATGTTCTGGTGTATCTCCCTTGAACCATCGCATTGGAACATTTGTTGCATTTATTCCAAATTCTTTTTTGAGTTTTAAAGAAATTGATTCAGTTATATCAATTTTAAAAAGTTTCTGCTTTGATTTATTAAGAAATTCTTTTGCGTTGAGTGTTTCGGGGTGCTGTGTGAGATATTCAAGTTCTTCTTCTGTGAACAGAGACATAATATAAATAACTTTTATTTTATTTTAAATTAAAATAAATATTATTTAACATTTTAAAAGTGTTTTAAGATCTGAATGAAGGGTATTTAACTTACCTTTACCGAATGAATTATAACGTGCCTTTATTCTATTATAACCTGGACCATCTGGTTTGTAAGAATAATGTAAATAATTCTTTTTAATAACATTAGCAGCATTTGTTTTTCTTTTAGTAAGATGTGTACGGTATTCACCTTGGATAATTTTTGCAGAATGATTTAATTTTGTTATGTACTCTTGTAAAATTGTAATTATTTCACGTAAACGTTGTTTTCCAATAGGTGAATACCTATCACTATTCAAATGTTCAGTTGCAATGTCAATTGTAGTTTTACCATTATTATTTTTTATATTTGGATAAGCACCTGCTTTAAGAAGAAGTTTTATAATTTCTAGATCGTTACGTTCTACAGCTAAATGAATTAGTGGATTACTACCAAAAAAAATATTTAAATCTGGTTTATATTTAAGAAGTAATTTTGTTAATTCTACATCAGAACGTGTAACTGCATCTATAAGAGGTGCCCATTGACCATCACGGTCATTTACATGCCCTTTTTCAAGAAACTTAATAAGTTCTGGATCATTGTTTATACGTTTATTAAGTACATCAAAAATTGTTTTTTTTATAACACCGAAACGCATTCCAATTTCTCTTTTAGGAAGATTTTTAATTTTATGTTTTATACTTTTTTCAAAGTTTTCTTTTGAAAAAAGGACTCTGTTGTTTCTTTTAATTTCAATATCATAAATTGCATTGTATTCTTTAATAAAGTTTATTGCACCTTCTTGAACTTCTTCAAGTGAATTGTAATATTCATACTCATTTACATTATAACCTTCTTCGTCTTGAGGGTTATATACTTCTTGATCAACAAATTCAATAAATAAATTATTTCCTTGAAAAGTTAATTCAAAATGTTCTGCTTGATTTTCACAATAAATAACAAGATTATCATTTGATTTTATTACGCGGTCTATTTCATACCATAATTCTTCTTTTAATTCGTTGTCCATTTTAATTAACCAAATTATTTAAATATATTTTAATATATTTTAATTTATTTTAATTTATTTTAATTTCAATTAATTTTATTTCTTTTAATTTTTCCAAACATATTTTGCAATCTCTTTTTACACGATCTAAAACAACTTTATTTAAACTAAAATCATTTTCAAAATGAGTTAGTAAATAAAATATAAGTTGTTTTATTTTATGGATCCATGTTTCAATAAAATCGTGGTCATCTTGACTAAGTGATTTTGGTTTATTGTTTCTTGATGGTACACCAAGACCATCATACGGGTTGTGGTAATTAAAAATACCACTATTGTAAAAAACACTACTAATCTTTACTCCATTAATTTCTGTAATTGAATCAGGATAATATGAAGTTATCAAGTCATTTAAATTACTACTAAGTTCAATAAAACTATATGTATCAAAAAATCTATAAATTAAACTTGATTTATTATAATTTCTAGCTACCCTACTAAGAATATTATTTTTTTGTGCTTTTATATCATTAAGTTTATTTCCAAGTTCAATCCATTTACTATCCATAACAACTTAATTTAATTTAATTTTCATTTAATTCTCTAATTATAAATTCTACCCATCCACTTTTTTTAATAAGTTTAAGTGATTCTATATTTTTTTGAAAAGTGGTATCACAGTGTAAATAATAAAAGTTTGATCTTAAAAAATCTAAAATCCCATATTCATCAACTGAATCTAAAAACCACCATGCTTTATTTTCTTCTAAAAAAGCAAAATCATGGATTAACGAAACTCTGTACAAATTATTTCTAATAATAAAAAAATTTCCACGTTTTGGCATAAGTTCGTCTTCAGAATAAAGTTCCATGTTTCTTTTTTATTATTTCATTTTTTATTCTTTTAACATTTAAAATTTTAAATTGGTTTAAAAAATGAAATAAGTTTAATTATACATACAAAAATGGTAACAATTCAAAAAACCAGACCACCAACTATTAAAAGATCATTCATTAAACACAATATAATTCCTTTTAAAATTGTAGAACAAAGTGAATTTAACCGTAATTGTAAAGATTGTAAATATTCTTTTCAAGAAAATAATTACAGTGTATGTAGACTTTTTAAATATCCACTTTGTTCATCAGGAGACTACGATGTAATTACAGATTTTAAAAATTATTTTGAAAGTAACGACAACCACTTTCATTATTATATAGAAACAAATGCTTGTAGATCTGATGAAACATTATGCGGACCAGATGGAGAATATTTTAAACCAAAAAATTAAAATTAATCAAAGATTGTAAGTTATTTAAAAATTTAAACGTTAAAAGAATAAAAAGTAAAAGAATAAAAAGTAAAAGAATAAAAAGTAAAAGAATAAAAGAATACCATTAAAATGAATACCATTAAATTAAATACCGTTAAATTACCCGAATTTAAAATTTTATCAAAGAAGGTAAATGCACCAAAATTTTCAAAAAGACCAGATTGTAATGATTGTTCTTATTTAATAAAAGAAAATGGTTTAAATGTATGTAGACTCTTTAAATATTCAACCGTAACACTTAGTGATAAAAAACAATTTCATTATTATATGGAAACTTATTTATGTAGATCTCAACAAGACTTATGTGGATTACATGGAGAATACTTTAAACCTAAAAATTAAAAAAAGACCTTTAACTTTGTAAGACTGTACTTAACTTTGTAAGACTGTACTTAACTTCGTAAGACTGTAAACAAAGATTCTGAACAATGGTAATAATCAATTCCATTTATAATTTTTTGATTAATAAAAAGAATACCACCCTTTTTTAAAAAATCAAATTTAAAATCAAAATCAACAAAATTCATAACAATATTAAACGATTCATCTTCAAATGGTAAATTTTTATAATTTGAAGTTAAATCTATTCCGTGATCACTAGTATCTTTTACAAAAAACACTTCAGAATCAACAAATTCTACTATATTTTTAAGTTCTGGTATATAACAACCCAATACCAAAACTTTATCACCAGGTTTTATATATTCATTTGCAAAATATTGTAAAAGATCCGTTTTATTTATAAATTTCATGGATATTCTTTTACAAAGAGATATTCCTTTGTGATATTACGTATTCTATTAACCTTTAAACAATACCCTTCTGAAAAACTTGATCCTTCAAATCCTATCATTTTTTCAGAGTCTCGTAAAATTAAAAGGTCAACAAGAGCATTCAGTTCTCTTTCTTGATAAACTAATTCTGGAATATAATACTCCCCTCCATTTTCTACAATAAAATTAATTAATTTTTTAAGGTAAATGATCATTGGATCATGGATTTTCCATTTAGTAATAGAAGTACATATATACCAAGGTTTATTAAAACCTATTTTAGAAATAAGAAGATAGTATTGTCTCATTAAAAAAGAACAATAAACCTTAATTTTATATTGATCCAATGTTTGAAAGTATTCTTTTGCTTGTGTTTTATTAGTATTACAAAGATCCATAAAGGTATTATAAATTTCTTTTCCAAAAACATAATGAACAATTGCATCAATATCTAATCTAAAATGAATTGCAAAATAACTTGGATTTTTTTTATTTATAAATTGAGATTTTATGGATTCTACATTTTGAAGAATACTTCCATGAAATTCCAAACAATTTAAAAATTCAATAGAACTCACTGGATAAATACACAATTTTGGAATAAAAGTTACTATTTCAGGTTTTTCTTTAATTAATATCATTTTATTTGTTAATTTAAATATATTTTCATTTGTTTTATCAATATCAAAAAAAGTGTCTGCATTAATTCTATTCTTTTTAAAAATATCAACGTTAACTTTATCTATAAAAAGTTGTACATCTTTATTATAACAGTCATGTATATGGTTTGTTATAAGATACAATTGGTTACAAAGACCTGCAAATGGATGGTAATAACTTAAAAAGTAAATACTCATTTACTATTGAAATTATTAATAAATTAAACATTTAAACTTAAATTAATACATACAGGGAACAACGTTTCCATATCCATCACATAATTTAAAAAAAAGTAAACGATTATCCTTTAAAATATAAGAAAGAATATCTTGATCTGTAAATATATAGTCTTTATCAACAAGATCATGAAGATATTTTGTATAAATACCAACGAAATTATTAATCATAGAACTATGCATTAAATAACTTGTTCCTGCAACATAGTGGTAATAATTACCTGGTACAAGTTTACTTTCATCATACATTTGTGAACTTGAATAAATAAGTCTATCTTTTGGTAAATTATCTAATTTTACTTTATTTGGATATTTTATTTCAGGTGGTGGGTAGTTACGGTATACACATACACCTGCATCAATCCATTGAAACCATTCTGTTTTAAATGGATTGAGTATACTTGCTTGATGTACCATAAATATTTTTTCATTCCATATCATCTTGAGCTCAACACTTGGACAATGTACTGGGTGTGTTTTAATTAAATCACGGTAACGGTAATTGTAAAATGATTCAATACCACATTCGATAAAATACGTTGGTAAGTCTTTTCTAAATTGTTTAATAAATTCGAC
>Ga0114966_10004557_pt1 | contig 11908 bp, 6 predicted proteins | sample M_130207_XF_Meta_FD_87029 | JGI IMG/M metagenome (GOLD analysis project Ga0114966, IMG submission 87029) | Freshwater microbial communities from Lake Montjoie, Canada to study carbon cycling - M_130207_XF_MetaG | ecosystem: Environmental > Aquatic > Freshwater > Lake | place: Lake Montjoie...
CTAAAGGCGGTGAAATTGCACTTGGTAGAAACCTTAAAGTAGCGTTCATGCCATGGAAAGGATACAACTTCGAGGATGCGATTGTGATCAATGAAAAAGTAGTAAAAGAAGATTTATTTACGTCTATCCATATCAGTGAGTTTGAAACAGAAGTTAGGGATACTAAATTAGGAGAAGAGGAATTAACGCCAGATATTCCTAATGTAAGTGAAGAAGCTACAAAAGATTTAGATCAAAATGGTATTATCAGAATAGGAGCTTCAATAAAAGAAGGCGACATTATTATAGGTAAAATAACTCCAAAAGGAGAAAGTGACCCAACGCCTGAAGAAAAATTGTTACGTGCAATCTTTGGTGACAAAGCCGGAGATGCAAAAGACGCCTCATTGAAAGCGCCAAGTGGTACTGAAGGTGTGGTAATTGATAAAAAATTATTCCAACGTGCTAAGAAAGATAAAAATGCTAAAGTAAGAGAAAAAGCACAGTTAGATAAAATCGAAAAAACACACGAGCAAAACGAAAATGATTTATTGGAACTATTGTGCAATAAATTACAAACATTGCTAAAAGATAAAACAAGTCAGGGTGTTAGCAATACGTTTGGAGAAGTGTTAATTGGTAAAGGAACAAAATTCAATGCTAAGAATATTTCAAGCATTGACTTCCAAAATGTAAATCCATTGGGATGGAGCGGCGACGCAAAGTCGGATGATTTAATCAATACTTTACTGCATAACTATAGTATTAAATTCAATGAAGAATTAGGTAGATACAAGAGAGAGAAATTCAATATTTCTATAGGAGATGAATTACCAGCGGGCGTTTTGAAATTAGCTAAAGTGTACATCGCTGTAAAACGTAAGTTAAAAGTAGGTGATAAAATGGCAGGACGTCATGGTAACAAAGGTATTGTTGCAAAAATTGTACGTCAAGAAGATATGCCTTTCCTTGAAGATGGAACTCCGGTAGATATTGTATTGAATCCATTGGGTGTACCTAGTCGTATGAACCTTGGGCAAATCTATGAAACAGCATTAGGATGGGCCGGTGAAAAATTAGGCGTTCGTTTTGCAACTCCGATTTTCGATGGTGCATCTGTTGATGAAATTGCTGAACAAATTGAAAGTGCAGGATTGCCGAAATTTGGTCATACTTATTTATTCGATGGTGAAACAGGAGATCGTTTTGATCAGAAAGCAACGGTGGGTATTATCTATATCATCAAATTACACCACATGGTAGATGATAAAATGCACGCACGTTCTATCGGACCATACAGTTTAATAACACAACAGCCTTTGGGTGGTAAAGCGCAATTTGGTGGTCAGCGTTTTGGTGAGATGGAAGTTTGGGCACTAGAGGCTTATGGTGCATCTAATATCTTGCAAGAATTGCTTACGCTAAAATCGGATGATATTATCGGAAGAGCTAAAACGTATGAAGCAATTGTTAAAGGAGAAAATATTCCAAGAGCTGGTATTCCGGAATCATTCAATGTATTGGTACATGAATTAAGGGGATTGGGATTAGATTTAAAATTTGAGTAATTATCAAATTCGAATAGAAGAAGGAAAAGAAATTAACTATAACATTTATTAATAAATAATATGGCATTCAAAAAAGAAAACCGCCCAAGGGCAACCTTTTCTAAAATTACCATCGGATTAGCTTCTCCTGATAGCATTCTGGAAAGAAGTTATGGTGAAGTAATCAAACCTGAAACCATTAATTATCGTACATACAAGCCCGAAAGAGATGGTTTGTTTTGCGAAAGAATTTTTGGTCCGGTAAAAGATTATGAGTGCGCGTGCGGAAAGTATAAGCGTATACGTTATAAAGGAATCGTTTGTGACCGATGCGGTGTTGAAGTAACCGAGAAAAAGGTTCGTCGTGAAAGAATGGGACACATCAAATTGGTGGTTCCTGTAGTGCACATCTGGTATTTTAAATCATTGCCAAATAAAATTGGATATCTATTAGGAATGAGTTCTAAGAAATTAGAAACCATTATTTATTATGAAAGATTTGTAGTTATTCAGCCTGGAATTAGAGCAGACAAAGGGCAGACGTATGCTGAATTATTAACGGAAGAAGAATATTTGGATATTTTGGATGAATTGCCAAAAGAAAATCAACTATTGCCTGATGAAGATCCCAATAAGTTTATTGCAAAAATGGGAGCTGAAGCGGTTCATGGTTTATTGCAGCGTTTGGATTTAGATCAGTTAAGTTTTGATTTAAGAAATTCTGCAGCAACAGAAACATCTCAACAACGTAAAGCAGATGCATTAAAGCGTCTAAGCGTAGTAGAAAGTTTCCGTGAAGCTAATACAAGAATTGTAAATCGTCCAGAATGGATGGTTATGCAATATATTCCAGTAATTCCACCAGAATTAAGACCATTAGTTCCTCTGGATGGCGGACGTTTCGCCTCTTCAGATTTAAATGATCTTTATCGCAGGGTAATTATTCGTAACAATCGTTTAAAGCGCTTGTTGGAAATTAAAGCACCTGAAGTGATCTTGCGTAATGAAAAACGTATGTTGCAAGAGTCTATTGATTCTTTGTTTGACAACAGCCGTAAATCAAATGCCGTTAAAGCTGAAGGTGGAAGAGCGTTGAAATCATTAAGCGATGTTTTAAAAGGTAAACAAGGTCGTTTCCGTCAAAACCTTCTAGGAAAGCGTGTTGATTATTCTGGTCGTTCTGTAATTGTGGTAGGTCCGGAAATGAAAATGCATGAGTGTGGTCTACCAAAAGATATGGCTGCTGAATTATTTAAACCATTTATTATCCGTAAATTAATTGAACGCGGTATAGTAAAAACGGTGAAGAGTGCACGTAAATTAGTTGATAAAAAAGAAGCTATTATTTGGGATATTCTTGAAAATATATTGAAAGGGCATCCGGTAATGCTTAACAGGGCCCCAACACTTCATAGATTGTCAATTCAAGCGTTTCAGCCTAAATTGATAGAAGGTAAAGCCATTCATTTGCATCCATTGGTTACCGCGGCCTTCAACGCCGATTTCGATGGAGATCAGATGGCTGTTCACGTTCCTTTAAGTAGCGCAGCTATTTTAGAAGCACAATTATTAATGCTTTCTTCACATAATATCTTAAACCCACAAAATGGTACTCCAATAACACTTCCTTCTCAGGACATGGTGCTTGGTTTGTATTACATTACCAAGGGCAAAAAGACAATGGGTGATGATGTGGTTAAAGGTGAAGGAAAAGCTTTCTATTCTGCTGATGAAGTAATCATTGCTTACAATGAAAAGCAAATTGATTTACATGCTAATATCAAAGTAAAAGCAAACGTTCGTAATGCAGATGGATCATTAACCAATAAATTAATTGAAACAACTGTTGGTCGTGTTATTTTTAATCAACACGTTCCAAAAGAAGTTGGATTTATAAATGCATTACTGACTAAAAAGAATTTAAGAGAAATTATCGGTGATATTATAAAGTGGACTAGTGTTCCTATTACGGCTAAATTCCTCGATGATATTAAAACACTTGGATTCCGTATGGCATTCCGTGGAGGACTATCATTTAACATTAATGATTTAATTATCCCGGCTGTTAAAGAAGAATTAGTTGAAAATGCACAAGTTGAAGTTGCCGAAGTTTGGGAAAGTTATAACATGGGTTTGATTACAAATAATGAAAGATATAATCAAATCATTGATATCTGGAGTAGGGTAGATACTAAGGTAACGGAAACGCTTATTCGTGAATTAGCAATCGATAAACAAGGGTTTAACTCTGTGTATATGATGCTTGATTCAGGAGCCCGTGGTAGTAAGCAACAGATTAAGCAGTTGGCTGGATTAAGAGGATTGATGGCTAAGCCGAGAAAATCAGGTTCTTCTGGAAGTGAGATTATTGAAAATCCAATTCTTGCTAATTTTAAAGATGGTTTAAGTGTATTGGAATACTTTATTTCGACGCATGGTGCTCGTAAAGGTTTGGCGGATACAGCCCTTAAGACGGCTGATGCTGGATACTTAACCCGTAGATTAGTGGATGTGGCTCAAGATGTGGTAATCAATGAAGAAGATTGCGGAACATTGCGCGGAATCGCAACTTCAGCATTAAAAGATAATGAAGATATCATCGAATCTTTAAGTGATAGAATTGAAGGCCGTACCTCTTTATATGATGTGATGCATCCTGTAACGGATGAGATTTTAGTGGGTGCTGGCGAAGAAATTAGCAATGAAACTGCAAAGAAAATTGATGATACTGGAATTGAAACAGTAGAAATACGTTCGGTATTAACCTGCGAAAGCAAGCGAGGTGTTTGTGTTAAATGTTATGGCAGAAACTTAGCATCTGGCGCATTAGCACAACGTGGGGATGCTGTTGGTATTATTGCTGCGCAATCTATTGGTGAGCCAGGTACTCAGTTAACACTTCGTACTTTCCACGTGGGTGGTGTGGCAGGTTCAGCTTCGGTTGAGTCTTCCTTATTGGCAAAATTTGATGGTACATTACAGTTTGATGGACTTCGTACTGTTAACACTGAAAATAATGAAGGAAAGAAAATCTCCGTAGTCATTGGTCGTACAGGTGAAATCAGAAACGTTGATGTAAAATCTGATCGTTTATTAAATACAATGCATATTCCTTATGGCGCAATCCTGAATGTAAAAGATGGCCAAAAAGTTACCAAAGGAGATGTTATTTGTACATGGGATCCATTCAATAACGTTATCGTTGCAGAAGGACATGGTAAAATAAAGTTTGATGCGTTGATTGAAGGAATTACTTATCGTGATGAAGCAGATGAACAAACTGGTCACAGAGAAAAAGTAGTTATTGAAACAAAAGACAAAACAAAACTCCCTGCCATTATTGTTGAAGGGAAAGACAAAAAAATATATAACCTTCCAGTTGGATCTCACATTGTAATCGAAGAAGCCGATGATGTAAGAAGTGGTCAGGTGTTGGTTAAAATTCCAAGGGTATTAAGCAAATTGAAAGATATCACTGGAGGTTTACCTCGTGTCACTGAATTGTTTGAAGCAAGAAATCCAAGTAATCCTGCAGTTGTTTGCGAAATTGATGGAGTAGTAACTTTTGGCAATATCAAACGTGGTAACAGAGAAATAAGTGTAGAAGCTAAAGATGGTGTTGTTCGTAAATATTTAGTTCCATTGAGTCGTCAAATACTTGTTCAGGATGGAGATTTTGTAAAAGCAGGAGCTGCCTTGAGTGATGGTCAAATTGCGCCGGCAGATATCTTGTCTATCAGAGGATCTTTCGCAGTACAAGAATATGTTGTAAATGAAATACAGGAAGTTTATCGTTTGCAAGGTGTGAAAATAAATGACAAACATATTGAAGTAATCGTTCGCCAAATGATGCGTAAAGTAACTATTGAAGATGCAGGCGATACTAAATTCCTTGAAGGAGATACAGAAGACAGATTAGATTTTAATACTGAAAACGACCAGATCTATGACAAAAAAGTTGTTACAGATAGTGGAGAGGGTACTAAATTTAAATCAGGTCAGATTGTTACTTTACGTGATATCAGAGAAGAAAACTCTATATTAAGAAGAGCAGATAAAAAACTGATTGAATATCGTGATGCAAGCCCTGCAACTTCTTCTCCTTTGCTATTAGGTATCACCAAAGCTTCATTAGGAACGCATAGCTGGATTTCTGCTGCATCATTCCAGGAAACGACTAAGGTGTTAAGTTCTGCTGCAATTCTTGGCAAAACTGATGAAATGCTAGGATTGAAAGAGAATGTAATTACCGGACATCATATACCTGCTGGAACTGGATTGCGTGAATTTGAAAATATGATTGTAGGTAGCAAGGAAGAATATGAATTACTAATGACAACTAAAGAAGCCATGAGCTTCGATGAAGAAGAGTAATTTAAAAGAAATAATAATTTCCAAAAGAGCATCATAAAATGGTGCTCTTTTTTTTGTCTAGAATTCGTTAAAAAAGACAAAATAATTTATACCTATTCCTATTTGTATTAATATTGCTAAACAAAATATACTATCAATGAAGAAGTCTGCAATCATTTTAAATATAGTTTTATTTCTTGCTGTCGCTTTTTTGTACTATCAGGTTTATGCTGATAAAAAAACAAGAGAAGTAAAATCAATTTCTTCCGCTTTAATAAATTCGAAATCAAACAAACCATTAATTGCTTATGTAGATTTAGACTCGCTAAATGAAAAAATTGCTTTTATAAAAAATAATAGAAAGGCGCTTGAAGATGAACAAAAATCAATCGAAGTTGAATGGGAAAATGGGTATCGGGGTTTGGAAAATAAAAAAAATAATTTCCTGAAAAAGGGGGCTGCAATTACACAAGAACAAGCAGAAGATTTTCAATCTAGATTATTAGAAGAACAACAGGTAATTGACTCTAGAAAACAATCTTCTGTTCAACAACTGAATCAAAAGAGCTATAAATTTATGGAAGAAATTCAAAAAAAATTAAAACAATTTTTAGAAGAATATAATCAAAACAAGGTTTTTACTTACATTCTTACAATAGGAAATGGTTTAGATTATATGGTTTATAAAGATTCTTCTTTTAATATCACAAATGATGTTATTGAAGGGATGAATGAAAAGTTAAATGCTAAATAGAAATAAATTTCCAAAAGAAATACTATCTTCAATCCCGTTATATCATTAACGGGATTTTTTTATCGTTTAAAACTAAATCTATTTAAATGGAAAATAATAAAACGTCATTCAAGCAAAGTTTGAGTTTATTTGATGCAACAATGATTGTTGCAGGATCAATGATAGGTTCCGGAATTTTTATTGTAAGTGCCGATATGTTAAAAGATTTAGGTAGTGCAGGTTGGTTGCTAACGGCATGGTTAATAACAGGAGTAATGACTTTGATTGCAGCGGTTAGTTATGGTGAATTAAGTGGAATGTTTCCTAAAGCCGGAGGTCAATATGTGTATTTAAAAGAAGCGTATAATCCATTAGTGGGATTTTTATATGGCTGGAGCTTTTTCTCTGTAATCCAAACAGGTACAATAGCGGCTGTGGCAGTAGGTTTTGCTAAGTTTGCAGGATATTTTTTTCCTTCTCTGGCATGGGAAGATTCAAATACATTTATAATAGGAGGTCTTTCATTGCATTATGCTCAGCTAGTAGCAATTGTTTTAATCGTGGTGTTAACTTTTATAAATACAAAAGGAGTACAAACAGGGAAAATAATTCAAACAATTTTCACGTCAACAAAACTGCTATCACTCTTTGGATTAATTATTGCAGGTTTTATAGCATTTAACTGGGATATATGGCATGCGAATTGGACAAATGCATGGGATATTCAGCATTTAACTAAAGCTGCAGATGGAACAATTAATTATGAACCACTAATCAGCGGCGTCGCCTTAGGTGCAATTGCAAGCGCCATGGTAGGCAGTATTTTTAGTAGTGATGCATGGAATAATGTTACTTTTATCGCAGGTGAAATAAAAAATCCCAAAAGAAATATAGGCCTGAGTTTATTGTTAGGTACATTAATCGTTACGGTAATTTATATCTTAATAAATGTTGTTTATCTCGCAACAGTTCCTATACATGAATTAGCATTTGCAAAAGACAATAGAGTAGCTTTAAGTGCTTCACAAGCAATCTTTGGTAATAGCGGAACGGTTATCATTGCAATCATGATAATGATATCTACTTTTGGTTGCAATAACGGATTGATTTTAGCAGGGGCAAGGGTATATTATACAATGGCTAACGATAAATTGTTTTTCAATCAAGCCGCTAGGTTAAATAAAAATATTGTACCAGAATGGGCATTATGGATTCAGTGCGCAATGGCATGTGCTTTATGCCTTAGTGGAAAATATGGCGATTTATTAGACATGGTTTCTTTTGTGGTTGTCATTTTCTATGTGTTAACTATTTTTGGAATTTTTATTTTAAGAAAAAAACAACCTCACACTGAAAGACCTTATAAAGCTTTTGGATATCCAGTATTACCTGTTATCTATATTGTAATGGGAATAAGTTTCTGCGCATTGTTAATTATGTATAAACCACAATTTACCTGGCCTGGATTGATTATCACTTTAATCGGGATTCCACTTTATTATATAGCAGTCGCTAATAAAAAAAACAATTAAATAATAAAATAATATGCAGCCATTTTCATTAGTTATTCATGGGGGAGCAGGAACAATATTGAAATCAGATATGACACCTGAATTAGAAAAAGCATATACAAATGGTCTTGAAATGGCCCTTAACAAAGGATTTGCCATTTTGGAAAATAAAGGCACTTCCATTGATGCAATAAGGGCAGCAATAACATTACTGGAAGACAATATTTTATTTAATGCAGGAAGAGGTTCTGTTTTTACAAAAAAAGGGGTACAGGAAATGGATGCAGCAATAATGGACGGTGCTACTATGGGCGCAGGATCTGTAACAGGTGTAAGAAATGTGATGAATCCTATCGAATTGGCTTATGAAGTGATGACAAATAGTAATCATGTTTTTTTAAGTGGCAAAGGGGCCAATGATTTTGCAATTAAAAGAGGTGTTAAACTAATGCCTGATGATTATTTCTTCTCGAAATTCAGATATGACCAATGGAAAGAAATTAGAGATAGCGATAATTATTCATTAGATCATACTAATCAAGATATTGCTGAACTTATGAAGGATAAGAAATTTGGAACGGTAGGAGCTGTTGCCTGTGATCAGTATGGAAATATTGCAGCGGCTACAAGTACTGGTGGTATGACTAATAAAAAATATGGAAGAATAGGGGATAGTCCTATCATCGGAGCAGGAACTTATGCAAATAATAAAACCTGCGCAATTAGTTGCACGGGTCATGGCGAACCATTTATCCAGGCAGTTGCTGCACATGATGTAAATGCACTTATGGAATATAAAGGACTTTCACTTCAGGATGCAATGCATGAAGTAGTCCATCATAAATTGATAGATTTAAATGGCGAAGGCGGTATGATTGGTGTTGATGCAAATGGGAATACTGCCATATTGTTTAATAGTGCAGGAATGTATAGAGCTATGAAAAATAGCAACGGAGAATCTTTTGTTGGTATCTATAAGTAATAATATTATTTGAAAATAAAAAGTAACAAAGGGTATCATGAAAAAATATGCGGTATTAGTAGCGGGAGGAATTGGTACACGAATGAATAGTAGCATACCGAAGCAGTTTTTATTAATAAAGGGGAAGCCTATTTTATTTTACACTATTAATACTTTTTTAAAAGCCTATCCTGAGATAGAAATAATTCTTGTATTGCCTAAAGCGTTTATTGAGCTAGGTCAAAAAATAATTGATGATTATTTCTCCCAAAGTAATATCTCGATCTCAATAGGCGGAGAAACCAGGTTCCATTCTGTTCAAAATGGATTAAAAATGGTTAAAGAAGAAAGTGTTGTGTTTGTGCACGATGCAGTAAGATGCCTAATTTCAGCTGACTTGATAAAAAAATGTTTTGAAAATACGATTATTTACGGTAGCGCTATACCTGTTGTTTTTTCTAAAGATAGTGTTAGAATAGTAAAAGAGAATAATCATGAAATCATAGATAGGAAAACAATAGCTTTGGTGCAAACCCCGCAGGTTTTTTTAAGTAAGCATATTCTCTCTTCATTTGAAGTTGGCTATCATGAAAAATTTACTGATGAAGCAAGCGTAGTTGAAGCCAACGGGATAAAAGTTCATTTAGTAGATGGAGAAGAAGATAATATTAAAATCACAACACCCTTTGATTTGGTTTTTGCTGAACGGTTTTTGTAAAAAAACTATCGTTTAAATAGATTTATTGGGAAGGGCAGATTGTTCCATTTGATAAATGTGTATGTTTGGTTCAATTCAGTAAATTTTCTAAAGAATTTTTCAATCCCTGAAATGTCTGATCCTTCAAAATCAATTAATAGGCCCTGATTTGAAAACTCTTCTATCAAACTATTAAAAAGAAAATAGTTTGCAGACTTTATTTTTCCTTGAGGTGTTATGCATTGCATCAGGTTAATTAATCTATTGTCATCTTTAATGATAAGCACCCCAGCCAAAAACTCATCATCACTAGTATATACATGCCTAATGACTAATCTCTTTTCTTTTGATAAAATTGTACAAAGGCATTCGAAGTTATTATAATCAAGGTCAGTAAGGTGAACTCTTTCTTTGTATAATTTCCTGAAGAGCTGAATGATTTCTTGATAATTTTCTGATGTACTATACTTTAGTTCAAATCTAGAAAAACGCTTTATTTCTTCTTTTAATGAATTTTTATATTTAGCGGCTATATTTTTAAAAGTATCATCTATTGGTAGGATAAAATTGTTATGCTCTCTTTGAATAAATATCTCATTAGCTTTCTCAAATTTGTTTGAATAATTAAGCGCTATCTCCGCAAATTTAAAATGAAGCATCGCTAATTGTATAAATTCTTTTATTGTATTCGAGTCAACTTCCTTCTTACTATAAATTCCGCATTGTTGAATAAAAGCAGGCTGGTATAGGTATTTTATGCCAAATTTTATCCTCCAAGGAAGTGGCATTGCAGCTTCATAATCATTCAGTATAATGCCATCCCAGTTAGTGGCCATATGATCAAGGTATAAAGTCTCCCCATATATTAATCGGTTGGATGATTGCTTAATGCATTGATCCCACTTAAGTTTATCGATTTCTTTATATGGTAAATAGTATATTGACAAATTAAAATGGGCTTTGTGGTATAAAAGTTTTTAATGAAATATTTTGAATATCAATACTAAAAGAAATAGTTTTAATAAATCGATTTTTAGGAATGGTAGATTTAAAATAATCACTATAAGGTTTGCTGAATATTATTGGGATATAAATATTTATGCTGTTTTTAAATAGAGACAATTGGAATCCTCCATCATAAAGAAATCTTTCTGTTTGATGTTGATTATCCCAAGCCTCTCCATAGGTTCCAAAATCTGCAAATAATTTTAAAGGTATTTTAATGGGCAAAACACCTAACGGATTCATTTTATTTGGCACTGTTGTAGTTAAATTAATTGCAGTGAGCCATTTGTCAGATTTGCCAACCTTTTCACTCAATAAACTAGTTCTTACTTTAAATGCTCCATCTTTAATCATCAATTGCTGACTTGAAACACCATCATACTCATTCCTTCCCAGAAAATAATTAGTATAAGAATAGTCTTCGTATCCATCTGCACCACTCATATTATAATGATAACGGTCGGTTTCGTAAGTTAAGAAGTTGTTTATTTTAGTTGTATATAAAAAATGACCAAAAAATAATCTGCAATTTAACCCACCCCCATCAACATAATTTAAAAAATAATTACTAGATATATTTAATTTCATGAATTCAGGCCCCTTCTCTCCAAATATAGAAATTTTATAAGGATACAACACCCTGTCATTTTTAACAACAAATTCTATTTGATTTAAATAAGTGCGTTTTATTGGGTAGGAAATATATTCAGAATGATCAACGCTATTGGTTGAGAATAAGATCGATTTTTCTTGTATTTGCATACCTTTCCATTGAATGTACTTAGAAACAGTGCTTCTTGGATTGTTTTTTGCAAACAAATATTTGATACCTGGAGCGATTTTATAAGTCCCTAAAAATTTATTTTTATTGCTGGAATCTATAAAAATATTATTTGAAAAGGAGGCTGCACCTACAAAAAAAACTAACTGTTCTCCTTTGCTGCCAATTAATGCCCGATAGGATAGTCTTCCAATACCATGTAAGGTTTTAGATTGCATAGAATAGATTGGTGCAGCAAAAATCTGAAATTTGTTTATAGGTAAAGTGTAATTATGTAATAAGCAGCCAATCATTAATTGATCATATTTGTTGTATCCGATTGCTGGAGCAACAAAAAGATA
>Ga0114966_10004559_pt1 | contig 11907 bp, 12 predicted proteins | sample M_130207_XF_Meta_FD_87029 | JGI IMG/M metagenome (GOLD analysis project Ga0114966, IMG submission 87029) | Freshwater microbial communities from Lake Montjoie, Canada to study carbon cycling - M_130207_XF_MetaG | ecosystem: Environmental > Aquatic > Freshwater > Lake | place: Lake Montjoie...
ATTTTATTATTCTTTATTTTTTTATGAATCTTATTTTTTATTTGATGTTTAATGTTGGTTTGTAATTCATAACTATATATATTTTGTAAAATAAGAGAAAGTATATCATTTTCAGTCAAAATTCTATAATTCTCTGTGTACTGAACATATAATTCGGTGGTTGATATATAATAAATGGTATTATTTGTAAAAAATGTATTTAAGATATAATAAAATAATTTGCTTTTTTCTGGATTGTAATTTTCAAAATCACATAATTTATTAAATAACTCTTCCTTTATGTAGACATTTGAACTTTGTAATAGGGTATTAACCTTATTGCTAATTAATAAATCATAATCCATTAACCTATTATAATACTCTTTTTTATATAAAAACACAAAATATAGTTATATATATGGAATCAATAGAGTTGCTTAATACAGATATAACAACTTATACAATAGATGAACTGTTTTCATTGTTAGACATTAATGTAGATGAAAACAGTACAACAGAATCAGTTAAAAAACTTATTGAAGATAGAACAAATTTGTACATTAAAACTTTTACGGAATCTGGTCGCGTAAATTTAGTACACTTTTTTGAAAGTATTAAAAAACAATTATCAGGCAATAACGAGAAACTTACTATAGCAGAGGAAGAATTGCTTAAATATGAAAATAAATTTGACCCCTTCAATAAAGAATCAAAAAAAACCGGTGATGATATGTTTAACAGCAATAACGGGTCTGGAAATCCAATCCATCGTAAAACCGTTTCAAAGTTATTAAACGTTGATAGTAAATTTAGGTCAAGTTATTTGAACACTACTTCAAGTGATTTTATTTTGGATTTACCGTATCCTATCAACAACGTGATAGAAATAAAGTTCTGTGATTTAGAACTTCCAATTACTTATTATCCATTTACTGCGGCGAATCAAAATAATTATTTTTGGTTTGCAACTTATACTCAATCTCAGATAACAACTAACACTCCATATCTTTATTATTTTTCTATTCCTGATGGAAACTATTCATCCGACAATTTAATAAAATATATGAATGATACTTTTAGAACAATTAACACACTAGATATAAGTTCATCTACAGTTCCATTAAAGATTTTTCACGATTTAAGCTTTAATGCTTTAAATATAGCAAATGGAACAGGAAAATTAACCTTTACTATAGATACAGGATTGAATGCTTCAAATATAAACAAAATTGTCAAGGTAGAAATTAATTTTAATTGTCCTGCCTTAACTGTTGGTGATACTTTATCTAGAAGAGTTACATCAGAGAATGAGAAAAATGTTTACTATGTACCCACCAATATACCCATATTTCAAAGAATGGGTTGGATGTTAGGCTTTAGAGATAGGTTTTATACCTTTACAAGTTCACTTATAACCGAGTCTGTTTTAAATATTACAGGACCACGTTACTTGTATATTATTCTAGAGGATTTCAATAAAAGTAGTAATATTAACTTTTTATCCTCTTCAAAATATGGTTTGTTACCCGATAATATTCTTGCGCGTGTATCTTTGATAAGTAGCGCATTTAACGTTTTGAAACAAACTGATTTTAGTGTATATGCAGAGCCTAGATATTATTACGGGCCTGTAAATATTAGTAAATTGCGTATACGAATAGTGGACGAGTTTGCTAGAACCTTGGATTTAAACAGCGATGATTTTTCTTTTACTTTAAGAATGACGACTATTTATTCTGCAACCTAGCTCTGCAACCTAGAAAATATTTTTTTATAATTGAAATCATTTCTACAAATATCATAAATATCACACAATATATCATCGTAATAAAGGCGTAAATTTATATCCTTTCTTTCAATATCTGTTTTATCCCACGGTAAAAATCCATATTTTAAATCAAGTATCATATAAACTAAAGAAATAACATCATCTTTATAATCATATACATATTCATTTTCAAAACAAGTATAACTTGCATAACGCCTGTTTCCTACAAATGATTTTATAATACGTGAGGATGCTTTACAAGACAATCCTAAATCAATCAGATAAATTTTATCATTATGACCAAGAATAAAATTATCTGGTTTTATGTCTCGGTGAACTATTTTCATTTTGTGCAAATGAAATAAAATAGTAAATAAATATTCAATGTTAATAGGTTTTGTATATTTATCAATTGTCTTATCTAATAGTTCTAAGACAATATACATAAATCCGTCGTGCATACCAGACCCCTTTATTTTAGGTATCTGAACACTGGAATCTTTTAATAATAAATACATTGATAATTCGTGTTTTAAAAGTTTGGGTGAGGTTAAGCATTGTTTTATAATAACCTTTGTTTTCTTTAAAATATGTTCACACTCATAAACAATAGATAATTCTGTGTTTGTGATTACTCTACATATCTTATACTTGTCTCCGATTACAGTATCTGTATCCATATAAAGGTATCTTACCTATTATAGTAAGATGATTTTAAGTGAGTTTCAGAAAAATGCGATTGAGGCAATTGAAGCAGGACATCACGTTTTAATAACCGCTCACACGGGTTCAGGTAAAACGTTACCGGCAGAACACGCGATTACCTATTTTACATCAAAAGGTAAAAATGTTATCTATACCTCCCCTATTAAGGCCTTGAGCAATCAAAAATTTAATGAATTTACAAATAAATTTCCTTCTTTAAGTATAGGAATTTTTACAGGAGATAATAAACACAATCCCAAGGCAAATGTTCTTATTATGACAACGGAGATTTTACAGAATAAACTATTAAACCCTACAGCAAGTCATTTAGATTTTGATTTAAATGACTTGGGGTGCGTCATCTTTGACGAGGTTCATTACATTGATGATGAAGAACGCGGGACCGTTTGGGAACAAAGTATCATTCTTTTACCTAAAGAGGTTCAGATTGTGATGCTCTCTGCTACAATCGGAGACAAAGAGCAATTTGCTGGTTGGATAGAGCGTATCAAAGAAAAAAAGGTGGTTATTTGCAGTACAAATAATCGGGTTGTTCCTCTTTCTTATTATCAGTATTTTAGTACAACGCAAAAATCAATTGACTTGGCTAAACCACCCTTCAAGGCATTACTAGAGCAAAATAATGATAAATTGATTGACTATTTAACAGACCGGAATATAGAACAAACTAAGAGGTGTCTTACTTATTTAACCAATCAAAATATTAGGGTTTCTAGAAAGCACGTATTAAATCAACTATGTTTTAAATTAAGAGAGAAGGAAATGTTCCCGTGTCTCTGCTTTGTATTTTCACGAAAGCAAGTGGAAGAAATGGCGAAAGAAATTACAACACCCTTGTTTGAGACTGGCGAGAAGGATTATGAGATTGAACCCATCTGTCGTCAACTTCTTGTCTCGCGCGTAAAAAATTGGAAGGAATATCTAATGTTACCAGAATACAGTTTTTATTTAGACCTTTTGCATAAAGGGATTGGGGTTCATCACGCGGGTATGTTGCCTATTTTCCGAGAGATGATTGAGATTCTTTACGATAAAAAATACATACAACTCTTATTTGCTACAGAAACCTTTGCGATTGGTTTAAATATGCCTACAAAAACAGTATGCTTTTCAAGTCTATATAAACACGACGGATATTCACAGCGGGTTCTTTATCCACACGAGTTTATTCAAATGTCGGGTCGCGCTGGGCGAAGAAATATTGATACCATAGGTCACGTGATTTTATTGTCTAATTTATTTGACCCGATTGAGACAAGTCACTACAATAAACTTTTATCTTCGCCTCCGAAAATTCTAAAGTCTAAATTTAAGATTAGTTATTCTTTACTTCTACATAATACAAACAAGGAACAACTCATTGAATTTGCTAATAAAAGTCTAATGTCTAAAGATATTATAAACCAAATTACCTATTCTGAAAATAGAATAAAAGAATGTATTCAAGAAATGGAACAATATTCCATTAATAAAGAGGTTTGTATAGAGTATAAATCATATAAGGACCAACTTCCTCTTTTAAAAAACAGTAAAAAATCTCAAATGTATAATTTAATAAAGAAGATAGAAATGGATATACCTAACATCAAAACTCAAATGGATTCCTTTGAAAAGATTCTAACTTTGGAAAAAGAGGTTGAAACAAATAAACATAATAAGGAGTATGCTGAAAAATATGTTTCATCTCAAATCAATTGTATCTATAGCATATTAAACGAAAATGGATTCTTTGAAGAAAAAAATATAGCAAAGAGTATTAACGAAATACATCCATTGGTATTTACAGATGTCTTGATACATCTTGACTGGTTTGAGAATTATTCAACAAGTGATATTTTTTCAATTCTCAGTTGTTTTTACGATGTAAAGATTCAAGATGATTATAAGTTATTTAAACCTATTGACTTCAAAGAAGAATTACAATTTATAAATGAAAGAATTCATTATTATATGGATAAGGAATTTCAATATGGCTTGTCTAGTTATACTCAAGAATGTATTCAATATGATATGATGGAATACATTCAAGGATGGATGAATTGTCACGATGAACAAAGCAGTCTTTCTTTGTTGGAAAAAATAAAAGAAAAAAATATATTTTCAGGAGATTTTATCAAGTGTTGTCTCAAACTTGTAAACGTAGCAAGAGAGATTGATTCCATTTCTGACCTTCACCTAGGTCTTAAACAAAAGTTGAGAGAAGGTTCTGACCTTTTATTGAAATTCATTTGTACAAATGAATCGCTCTATTTATGATTAAGGCAGTGGAACAAAACAACCGCTGTGATCATAACGATAATCATCTCTTATGTTTACAATTAAGTTGTTTAAGATACCTCCGCGTCTGTGGCCATATCCGTGTCCGTGACCATAACCGTGTCCGTGACCATATCCGTGTCTCCGTCTTCCGTAACCATCATCGTATCCAAATCCAAAAGGGAACATTATACATTTTTGTTATACAATAAATAATACAAATTTTTTAATTATAATGCTAAATGCTATGTCAATTGGAATCTAATCTTTCTCTTAACTCTTTTTTCGTCTTGAAACACATATAATTTTACTTCTTTTTCTATAAAATTCTCATAATCATTCTCTGTTTTAACTGTGCTTGTTAACCTTAGTTCAGGAATATATATTTTATAATTAAATAAATTAAACTTATCCTGTTCCGTCTTTTCAAAAAGAATAGCATTAAATAACTTATCCTGTTCACGCGTTGCAACATCTAACATTTTACATTGATTTTGTGCCTTTCTAATACGCCTTAACGAGTTGTTTAATAGTTCTATTTCATTGTACCATTTATCACAAAAGGTTGTATTAAAGTCTAACAGATTTTGTTCTATGCATAAATGATACATATTAATAATATCAACCAATCTTCGTATAGGCGATGTAATTTGTAAATAGTCTCCTTTGTATTCATACTGTGAATATTGTTTATAATATACGGGTAACAAACTATGAGGTAATTCATCAGGTTTTACGGTAACAGTAAATATACCCTTTTTTAAAATAGATGCACAATAGGTGTTGAATTTTATCATATAATATTGCACAAGTTCGTGACTATTGTCACAACCAGAAATAGATAAAAGTTTATTATAGTCTGCGTATTCATTCAAACTTGTCTCGGCGTAGGAAAAGTTCCTAGAGACCTTCACCTTGCATACGGAGAGAGTAGTCTGTCCGCTAAAATAAAAGTCAAGGGCGAGACACGCTCTCTCTTCTTTTTCATTTAGTGAACAAAGAGAAGAGATTATGTTCGGTAACATTGTATGACGTCTGTCAGGTAAATAAATATTGGATATCCGAGAGGTAAAAGAATTCCACAAATTCAATTTATCTATTACATAAGGTACTAGACTAATATAGACACTAACTTTTTCAGAATCTATGCTTAAGGCATCATCAAGGTCTATACTTTCGGGTCCATCTATAGTAAATACATTTGCTTTTCTCAAAGGCAAATCACACGAATACTCGTGAACCTTTTTTGTTGCTACATTCGTAAACTTTTTAATAGAACAATTTAATTCATTACAATATAAACTGTATTCATAATAATGAGAGGGTTCCTCTATAGAGCCAAAGTTCTGAGTTATATTTCCTACAGGTAATTCCAGGTCCCAGTGTTTAAAAGAAAAGGTAATGTAAAGATTTATCCTTTTCTTTTCAAAATTAGGAGGTATTTCATAGGGAATATAAAAGTAAGGTAATTCTTTATTATCAGGTTCACATAAATACAAGAACTTATTTTTTTCTTTACCAAAGGTTCTCTGAGTGTTTAATATACCCGGTATATACATTTCCGTTTGCATCTTTTCCATTGTATTCACTCTATCTATTTATATAAAATTGACTTCAATTTAATGATGATATAATACTTAAAAAAATGTCTAGAAGGTTGCAACAATTTACGGAAGAGTTCAAAAATGTTAAACTTGAAGAGTTTTATCAATTACCCAATACGACTTCTGAAATACTAAGGGTTAATTTCAGAAGTGAAACTACCCATTCTCTAAAGCTCTTTATTTATTATGAAAAAGGTTATGCGTGTCCTAATTTTGATTTACCAAAAGAATTATTGGATTACATAAAGGGGTATCTACCAGATATAGTACAGATTGAACTCACGCTTACCATTCCAGAAAATAATTACCCCTTTAACCCTCATATTTGGGAAGTTGTAAGGGCTACAAGTACTAAATGTAAAGTTGAAACCTACTCTAACCTTATAAAGGAACATAATGCGTATAATAACGCGGATTGGTCACCGGTAATTTCAATTCAATCAGATGTCTTATGTATAATAGAAAAATTATATGATTATCTGTATGTTCCCGAAAATAAGTTCATTAATATTGATTTAAATACTATAAGGTTAATTATTTATAATGAAACTATTATTTAATAACTTTTTTTACGACCAAGACCTTTTGCCCTTTTTATATTTATTTAGATTAGTCTTTAATGAAAACATTGAAATCGGTACATTAGAAGATAGCGACCTTTTAATTGAAAGTATCTTTGGTAATAATACCTTTTTGTATAAAAAGAAATGGTTATATTCATTTTGTTTTATTGGCGAGTCTGACAGGCGTATTTCTATTTTTACACAAAATAAAATATTCAAAGATTACTCGTGCGTATTAAAGGGCGAAATAAACAATAACCTCGTAAACTTTCCATTGTTTGTCTTTTATAACTATTGCTATAAATTTGTTTATGAATACAAAAATAAGCCTCTACTCAGTAAGATTCCTCCAAAGGATGTATGCGTCATTATATCTAATAATGATTCCGAAGGAAGGAATTATTTTTTAGAAGAATTGGAAAAAAAAGTAAAAATAGATTATGCAGGCAATTATAAAAATAATGTTGAAAGAATTCAATATCCTCATTGTTCAAAGGAGTTTGTTGATTTTGTCTCGCAATACAAATTTATTATCTCTATGGAGAACTCCAAGAATAAAGATTATATAACCGAAAAGATATTACACGGATTTTCCGCAAACACAATTCCTGTTTACTGGGGGTCAGATAATATTTCAAGTTATTTTAATGAAGAACGTTTTATTAATGTGAAAAGTTTCAGGGACACGAATAATGCAATTGAACAAATTATGGTTCTTTTAAATAATCCAATGAAATATTTGGAGACAATAAATAAACCTATTTATAAAGATGACTATGTTCCTTTAACTCTTACAAATATTTCTCATAATATTCAAAATTTTTTACAAATAAAAAATACACAACTTAAGAAGTTTGTTACCTTTGGAAATGAGATATATTACAACAGTGTTAAAAGAATATGCAAGGAAAGTCAGAATCTTAAATTTTTTAATGAAATCTATGGGTTTTCTGATAAATATTTGAAGACTGAGAAGGACTTCTGGTTAAAACACGGAGATTTTATTGAAAATAACAACAGAGGATACGGCTATTGGTTATGGAAGCCCTATTTAATAAAGAAGGAACTGGATAAAATGAAAGAAAATGACATACTTATCTATTGTGATTCAGGTTGTCAAATCAATGAAAATGGTAAAAGAAGATTGTATGAATATATAGATATGTTAAATACAAGTGAATACGGGGTCATATCCTTTCAATTAGAACATTTAGAGTCTTTATACACAAAAAATAAAGTATTTGAAACCCTTGAAATAAATAAACCTTTTTTACAATGTATGGCGACTGTTATTCTTTTAAAAAAGAATTTGCATTCTACTACTGTTATAGATGAATGGTACACACACTGCGAAAATTACGAATTAATTAATGATGAACACAGTAAAGAAGAGGATTGCTTTATTGACCACAGACACGACCAATCTATTTTATCTGCCATTGTCAATAAAAGAGGTTCTTTAAAACTAAAGGACGAGACCTATTTTTCTAATTGGATTGATGGTGAAAATTATCCTTTCTTAGCAAAAAGATTGCGATAAATTTATTATTATTATTTATAGGTATACATTATGTTTATTGTATTAGTATCTTATAGGTCAAGAGGTATTCAAACCTTTAGAAGAGAACAATTAATAAAAATGATTGATAATACGATGAATTATTTTAAAAACAATGATATTGAATGTAAAATAATAATTGCTGAACAAAATAATAATAATAAATTCAATAGAGGATTCTTGTTAAATGCTGCCTTTTTAGAAAGCAAATCATTTAATTGCAAAAAGTATTTACATATGAATGTAGATTACTATTTTGATTTAACAAAAGAGATGCCGCCAGAAGTTTTAAATTTTGAAGGATTTGTAGAGTTATTTAAACCGTCTTATCCTGTTTTAGGTTCTGCGTGTTTCTTTGATTACGATTCTTATGAATCAATAAACGGCTTTCCAAACGACTTGGAAGGTTGGGGTGGAGATGACTGGGCCATTTACAATAGAATTAAAGCGAAAGATATTAAATTACTTCAAACGCCAAATCATATCTGTAATAGTGGTATTATTACAGAAATAAGTAATCAAGGATGCGTTGACCAATCAAACAATGAAAAAAATATAAGATTATCCTTTAGAAACGACATCCATACAAATGGATTAAATTCTATTCATTATAGAATAGATGGGTACGGAGAATTTCATAATGGAATTGATATAATACATTTATTACTAAACTAAGAGTAAGACTCTAAGACTCCCACAGAGCATCTGCTAGACCATACTCAATAGATTGGTCCGAGTTTAGCCACAGGTCATGCTTCAACAAACGCTTCAATACATCCTTTGGAATTGTAGTATTATCCTTATAAATAGACCTGATTCGTGTCATAAGTCCCTTCAAGTTCTTATATTCATCCTCAATTTCGCTCATCTTTCCCCAACATCCTGATGAGAGTTGATGAATTAGCATATAAGCACTTGGGCGAATGTATCGCTTCTTACCAAAGACGCTGATTAGTGTACCAGCAGATGCAGTGGAACCCTCTATAATAGTATAGATGGGTACAGTGCAAGCCTTAATGTAGTCAATCGCGTTAAAGGCTGAAAAAATACAACCACCAAAAGAATTAATATGAAGATAAATAGGAACCTTTTTAAGATTTAGACGACGCTTCAATTGGATACAATATAGTTCTGTTTCGCGTATAATTTCAATGAGTTCGCGTACAGATTCACGGTCCACTTCAGTGTAAAAATAAATATGATTCTTTTCTGCCTTTACAGAACTGGGAGGCTTACACGACCCCCCATCAAGAATATTTGCGAGTGCATCTGTCATTACAAATATTAAAAAAATAATCTTTATATTAATCTACTTCATTTATAAATTTTAATCTCCGTTCCATTTCTATTAGACTGGTCTTTAGTTGATTTATATCCTTCTTTAATTGAGAGTTTTCACGTGTAAGAAGTTCAAAATTTATTTGATTTTGTTTTATGATATTAATATATTCTGTTGTTTCTTTTACCCGGTCCAAATAATTTTCAATGAATAACTTATGACCCTTATTTTTACGATGAACATTGAATTCAGATAGGCACGTGAAGAGTGTACCTTCATTTGTGCATTTACATTTATATAGAAATCCTTTTGCGCGAGGCGGGATAGGACATTTGTCTTCGTATTTTTTAGTATCAATATTAAAGTCCGGGATGTACGTTTGCGGTTCCGATATGATTGACATTTTTTACAATACTTTGTTTATTAATTAACATTCAATTTTTTTTACAACTATAATATAATGATTGCATCCCGATGTTTTGAAGAATATGAAATTGACGAAGAAAAATGTGTTATGAGAAAAAAGTGTCCGCCAGGAAAAGAGCGAGTTAATGGTAGATGCGTAAACATAAAGGAAGACCCCGAAACTATTATTAAAAAAAAGGTAGAAAAGAGAAAAGATCTTTCAAGAAAAAGATTAGATGAAAGAACTCAACGTTTAGGTAATAGAACAGTTACATTTTTTAGAAACGGAAATGCCTCAAATGATATTTCTAAAATAAGAGATGCTCTTAGGCGTTTAGAAAAACAAACTGAAAAAGGAGGTATGGACGATTTAACTGATAATGTTAGAAGAATGAAAAAACGTATAGAAGAACATATGAAATCAAATAAACCAGACAAGAATATGACAAGGACTGCGAAAAGGACGAGGAGACCACGAAAGAAGGCAGATAGTATAAACCTTGATGAATTTAATAATTTTGAAGAAGAATTAAGACCAAGTTCCTCGCCACAAGGTTCTATGCAAGGTAATGAGGTTGAATTAAATGAACGCGCTAGATTAAATTCGCCCAATTCGCCTATGGAACCTACTGAACAAGAAAAATTAAATTCATATGCAAAATCTGTATCTAATATGATGTCTATGATAAACTTTGAAAAACTTAAAAGGCCAAGGGGGCGTAAAACATTACAATCACGAAAGAAATCCCAGATGGGAACTTCTTTGAATGGTCCGTCTTCAAAACCTAAGTCTTCAAAACCTAAGTCTTCAAAAAGAAAGGTCAAAAAGGCTCTTTCACCACCTAAAAATATGTCTGGAAATATGTCCAATGTTTCGCTTTAACGTAGTATATACAAAACAGCAACTAAATTAATAATAGATGATATAAAGTATCCAGATTGCAACCAGGATACATCTCTTTCGCCGTTATATTTGAATAAATAAAACATAAAACTAAATGCATACATTAACAATACCGAATAAGAAATTAGTTTCCATCCTGAAAAACTATCTAGACAAATCATATTATAACTCCACACGCCTCTGAGACAATAATTGATATAGACGCATAATAAGGCTGTTATTATAAATACAAGACAGTTTGTAGTTTCTCTAAATGTATATTCTTTTATATACATCAATTCTCCAAATACTAAAAAGATAATCATAAAATGCGAAAAAAAACTGGAAAAGGATAATTGATGTATTTTTAATTTTTGTTTTGGATATAAAAAGTAAAAGTAAAGCACGCTAATTGTCAATGCAAGTGGTGCTATTATTTTAAAAAACTTAACAGACCTAATATTTAATAATGCCATAAAAAAATAGGTAAACATTAGAAATAGTGTATGATGTGTTAATTGTGAAAAATACCAACATAACTTATCTACAAAGGAGTCATCTATAATAAATTTACCCTTATAGTATCCACCTTCAGGGAAGAAGTCAGAACCATTTGTTTTTATATGAAATGTGCTAATAATACTTAGTATAATCGTTGTTAATAAAAATATCGTTCCTATTAAATAAAATGGTGTTCTTTCATTTAAAAAACTCATTTATTATTACATACTGTATTTCTTTATACAATAGAACGAAATAAGTATTTAAGATAAATTATAATAATATATATATGTGCGATATAATTAATCTTTACGATTTCATAAAAGAAAGAGAAATTATACATCATCAAGAAATACTTTCATATACAGAAGGTTTGGAATTATTA
>Ga0114966_10004561_pt1 | contig 11906 bp, 12 predicted proteins | sample M_130207_XF_Meta_FD_87029 | JGI IMG/M metagenome (GOLD analysis project Ga0114966, IMG submission 87029) | Freshwater microbial communities from Lake Montjoie, Canada to study carbon cycling - M_130207_XF_MetaG | ecosystem: Environmental > Aquatic > Freshwater > Lake | place: Lake Montjoie...
AAATATCAACAATTGTAATAAAAATTATAAATTTTGTTTTTTTAATGAAAATTGAAAAAAAATAAAAATCTGGGTTTGAAATTCGCAAATCGGTTTTGGACATTTATAAATGTCCAAAAGTCAAAAGCGGCCGCCGGCCTTTGAAAAAAAACGAAAAAATGTGTTGTGACCATTATGCTCTCGTTTGGATTTTGAGAAATTTTATTTTGTGACGATAATTTTTTTTCGGTTTTTATATTTTTCAAAAAAGGGTTTAGGCATTTTTTTATTATATCCTAAAAGGATATAAATGGATATAAAAAAAATGCCGGAAAATGCCGAAAATTATGTCTGTGAAAAATGTGACTTTAAATGCTGTAAAAAAAGTAATTATGACAAACACATGGCCACTAGAAAACATAAAAATGAGTCAGAAGGATATAAAAAGGATATAAAAAAATGCCGAAAAATGCCTGAACATAATATGGAGTGTTTTTGTGAATGTGGCAAAAAATATAACTATCAATCGGGCTTGTGGCGACATAAAAAAAAATGCCATTTAGCAATACCAGATACAAATGAAGAAAATCATATTATTGATGTCCTAATTAATGAGAATAAAGATTTTAAAAATTTAATATTGGAATTAATGAAGAACAATGGCGATTTACAAAATAAAATGTTAGATATCTGCAAAAATGGAAACGGAAATATTACGGGCAATACGATCAATTCGCATAACAAATCTTTCAATATGCAGTTTTTTCTGAATGAACAGTGTAAAGACGCAATGAATATAAAAGATTTTATTGATTCTTTTCAGCTCCAACTCTCGGATCTGGAGCGGGTCGGCCAAATCGGCTACGTAGACGGCATCTCGGATATTATTATTAAAAAACTCAATGAAATGGACATTTATAAAAGACCAATTCATTGTTGCGACACCAAACGGGACATCATGTACGTCCGCGCGGATAATGTCTGGGAGAAGGAAACCAACAGCCACGACCGCGTCCGCTTGCTGGTGCGTCAAGTCACACATAAAAACATAAAATTACTGCCTTTATGGACGGCAGAATATCCCCAAGCCAAAGATATTCATCATTCGTTAAATGATACTTATATGGGAATGGTAGGACAGGCGATGGGCGGACGCGGTGATATTGAAGAAAATGAAAATAAAATCATAAAGAAAATAGCCAAGACGGTCTATATTGATAAATATATTCAATAAAAATTAAAGCATCATATAAAATTAAAGCATCATATAAAATTAAAGCATCATATAAAATTAAGGCGCAACTTCCAAATAATAATTTTCGTCACTATCCGAATATTGAGGCGGTGGCATTGTTTTTATCATAAAGGAACGGGCATTTTCTTTAACGACCGGAGAAGAAATGGTTGACGGATCTTCGTAATAAGGCGGTGGCTGAGGTGGAGTATTATACAATAACATCTGATTAAAATATACTCTATATTTGAGTTGTATTCCAATGAGAACACACCCAAAAAATACTAGGGTGCTCAAGATGATATAATTTGTGATGTTGATACCATAATTTTTTACATATGGTGTAGTTGTTGTTGTAGTAGGAATATCTTCTATGATAGGAGAATAGGTCATTGTTGTATAGATAGTCGTCGGTGTCAGCGTTGGCGTTGTCGTCAGTGTCGTCGTCAGTGTCGTTGTCAGTGTCGTTGTCAGTGTCGTTGTCAGTGTCGTTGTCAGTGTCGTCGTCAGTGTCGTTGATATTGGCAGGCTTGTTGTTGTCTCGGGTAAAAAAAAAGATAAACACGAGAATAGCAGGAACTTTAACATTTATATATATAAATTGGAATATATTTATATATATTTTTAAAGAATGTTTCGCAGTGATTCAATCTGGGCTTCCGTTAATTTCTCTGGAAAGTTTACCTTGAAATTAATAATGAGATTGCCTGTATGTTCTTCACGTTTCATACCTAAGCCTTGTATGACTTTGTTGTAATTATGCGTGACAATATTTCCGGCATTGTTGTTCAACTTAAATACGCGTCCATCCAAATAATTCATATCAAACACAAACCCACAGAGCGCATCTTTTAATGAAATGGTTTTATTTAAAATTAAATCTAACCCGTTTCGTTCAAATTCCGTATCATTCTGAATTTTAATAAACACCTTGATGTCGCCTTTATTATGTTCACTTAAACTATTGCCTTTTTCGCGTATAATGATGATCTCGTTGTTGTCTACGCCACGGGGGATCGGCAGATAGATCGTCTCGGTTTCTTCGCGTTTAAGATCATTCTCTACAATCCAGCGAGTGATTTCAATCGGCATATTGTAGCCGGTATAAGCTTTACTTAACGTAATGGTTTCGGATTTAATAATGGGGGTCGGTTTAGCCAACTTTTGTTTAATGTTTTCCATATTAAACATATTTCGAATACCGCCACCGCCGCCACCGCCGCCACCGCCAGGACCGCCAGGACCGCCACCGCCACAGAAAATGTTTGAGGATAAAAAACTGAAAATATCAGCGGGATCAATATCAACATTGGTTGTAAAAAAAGTTGGCATTCCATTTCCTCCCATATTAAAATTCATTCCGGGCGGAAATGGCATACCGTTGGGAAATTGCATTCCGCCATTTGTCATATGCGCAGGCATACGGAGTTGCATATCGTAATTTCTGCGTGAATTGTCATCACTCAGTACTTCATATGCGGCACTGATGTTTTGAAATTTAGTAGTGGATTCGGCTGAATTATTATTACGGTCGGGATGATATTGTAAGGATAATTTGCGATATGCTTTTTTAATTTCATCGGCGGTAGCATTTTCTTCTACACCTAAAATTTCATAATGATTGCTCATATTTATTTATATGATACAATATAAACTTAAATAGTTATTAACGAATATTAATATTATCCCAAATGGAAAAGTCTTTTTTATATAAATATCAACCAATGTGGTTAAATAATTTTGAATTAGAAGATGAATTGAAAATTCTATTAAATACAATGATAGAAATGAATGTGCTAAATATAATGTTTGTAGGGGATTCTGGTAGTGGTAAAACGTCTTTAATAAACGCCATTATTCATGAATACTATGGAAATATAAGTGATTGTAATAACGAAAATATTTTGTATATTAATAATTTGAAAGAACAAGGCATTTCTTATTATAGATCCGAAGTAAAAACGTTTTGTCAAACGGCAAGCACCATTTCGGGCAAAAAAAAAATTATTGTCGTAGATGATATTGATTTTATAAATGAACAAAGCCAACAAGTGTTTAGAAATTATATTGATAAATACAGTCATAATGTACATTTTATTGGTTCGTGTTTAAATATGCAAAAAGTGATTGATAGTTTACAATCACGTTTAACTATTATTAAAAAACTAATGTTGACAGATGATAAATTACGAAAAATCATTGACAATATTTGTAAAACTGAACATATTCAGATTTCATCAGATGTCATTGATTTTATTATATCCATTAGTAATAATTCTGTGCGTATCATTGTGAATTATTTAGAAAAATTTAAATTATTGAATCAGCCAATCACACTTGATCTCGCGAATAAGGTATGTACAAATATTTCGTTTTATGAATTTAATCAGTACACAAAATTGTGCAAAGAAAAAAAAGATTTGCGTGGTGCGATTAAGTTAATTTACACTTTATACAATCGTGGCTACTCTGTTATGGATATATTAGATAATTATTTTGTTTATTTGAAAATTACCACATTATTGACCGAAGAAGAGAAATACCTCATTATTCCGCAAGTGTGTAAATATATTACGATATTTAATAATGTTCACGAAGATGAGATTGAACTGGCACATTTCACAAATAATTTGGTTAATATTTTTATCTAATAAATGGAACATATTTTTTTTAGAAAATATAAAAGTATTACTTTAATATACATGAAAAATCAAACATTTAAAACCCCTGTTCCAGCTGATATTTTATGGGGTTTTTTAAAAAAAAATGCGGAAGATCACGACAGTTATTATTTATTTTCCAAAGCTTTGTATAAAAAAGCAGTATTACAAAATTTAATTCAACCGTTATTAATTATTATAGAACCTTATTATTTTATGTCCAAAAAACAATATGTGACCCGAAAAATAGATTATAATCGTTTTATTACGATTTTGCGACAATTATGTAATTTAAACAATGTTGTATATGAAACAAAAATGGTATATAATAATTCTACTTATGAAATAGTGTATTATATTTATAAACTAACGCCCGATCAACAAATACTTACCAATGGTAGTGTCGGATTCTAATGCTTGTTTGGCGGATAAGCGCGCAAACCACTGATATTTAATGCGTTTAAGAATTTCATCTGCCGGAATATACAGACCTTGTACATTGCCCGTGAGATTTAAAAAATTATTATTCATTAACATGTCGATAGTAACTGGTTTTAAATTTATATCTCGCGCGCCAATTAAATCGGCTGGAATCATATTTATTTCGTCATTTATGACTTTTTCAAAACACCAGCGCCCAAACGCATCCACAAAATGACTTTCGGCGGTGAAATCAGTGCTTATAAGAGTTTCTATATAATTAATATAAATGGACATCATTTGGCACCCTTTTTTACACCCCATAAATTTCGTGCTCGGGAAAAAGGTGATTTGGTCTGATACGCTCTTACGATTTAACATTTCGGCTACAAACATTTTGCCACCGGCGGTGAGCGATTCATAAAGCGGATATAAATTCTGAAAACATAAAAAGGAACTAGGTAAGAGAAATCCCCCGTAATTATATAATATACGGGCTAAAGCTAACTCTCTGATTTTGGTCTTAATGGGATCTGCTACTATTGTCATATCAATTGTCCAGCCAGGAATAATATTGGTAAAAGTGTCGTCATCAATAAGGCATACATTAAAATTCTCTCCGCATTTATCAATAATTGATTTTATCGTGAGATATTGATAGGGCTGATTTAGATTATCGGTATTACGGGAAGAAAAACTTGGCCACCAGCGGGCATTAACATCATAAATCATATGAATCCACATAATGGGTTTTTTGCTTTTGGCTAAGGAAGAGTCGTTGAGTAAATACTTTTTTACTAATTTGTAATTTTGCATATGCTCATCATCATTTTCGCCATTTTTATACCTATTATAAATAAAACTCAAAATTAAAGTGACACTTAGGGGATATAAATATTTAGTCAGATTGTCTAACTTCATTTATATATATAAATAAAAATATATATCTAAATATCTCTATTAGTTAGCCCGCTGACAATTGTTTAAACCCGCTCATCCATCCTTGATTGGCTTTGCGGACGCTTTCATCTTGCTGAGCCAGTTTATAAGCACGTTGAACGTCATTTTTCGCTTGAAACGACTGGCGTTGTTGGAAATATTCTTTGGCTTGCGACAGCGATAAGGGTTTTGTGTCCTGATAATCGGGATGTTGTTGGAGTTCATTTACGTTTCGGAATTTTGGCCGAGCTTGATAATCTTCTTGGGTGATTGGAATCACACTCTCTACATGGGCTTTTTTCAGGTCTTCGTATTGTAAATTGCTAAAGATAGCAGAGGAATAATAGGTAGGACGTTCGCGGGTTAAATCAAAATGACCGGACGTGGCATTGACCTCTTCAATTTCTTGGAAAGGCACGAGTTCTTTTACTTCGCGTTTCTTTTGTTCAAACGTGGCATTCATTTGACTCATTGTAGTTGTGCGGGAGTCCATATTCTCATCGGATTTTATCCAATCGCCATAGCCATCAGCCGTTTCTTCATCCTGAATCTTATATTTCTCAAACAGTTCATTAAAAATGCGGTTAAAATTCGGTTGGGTTTGGATTTTTTTCAAGAGCCGTTCTTTCGCTTCGTCTTTTTCCACGGTATAGGTAGTAGATTGTTTGGCAGAACTTTTATGTCTAAATTCGTGAATAGACAAAATGATTTTATAAGCCGAGGTGAAGAAGAGGAAGTATTTTTTATCTAACCCGGATTTATCGGGATGGGTTAGTAAGACCGTCTTTTTTACTCGTTTTAAATCTTCTTCGGCAAATTCAAAATCTATCTTGAAAAGGGCTAACAAGTCATTTAAATCATAATTTTCAATGTTTAAATCTAGACTCTCCATTTTATAGTATAGGTGATAATAATATAAAATATAAAACGCCACTTATTATGTTCTACGTGCCACTGCTCTTGAATTTCGCACAGTGGAACCGATACTGGCTGACAAACTATGCGGTTTATAATTCACGGTATTATTAGAAAATACCGAGCTGACCATTCTATAAAATGGCTGATTGGACGGTGGTGGTGGTGGCGACGGGACTGCTGTTATAAACTCGACGCCTGTATTAACTACATTAGTACCCAATGTCCCTAAGAAACTGGGCATTAACGAAGATGAACTTAACATAAGCACGGTGCTATCGTCGACAGGTGGATATGTAATTGGCACTGGATTAAAATTGGCAGTATAGCGGGCATACCCCTTATTCCAAGCAAAATAATACATATAACCCCCGAAAGCAGATTGAATATCCGTTAATTCTGGTTCATCGCCAATGATTAAAGCAAGACTACTGGTATAGTCCACTGTGTCAGCAAAAGAGACTTGCGAAATTCCGTTCATATATATGGTAGTGATGCCAGTCTGGCGGACAACAGCAAAATGAAACCATTGGTTGTATAAAGATGGTATGGTGAAACTTGCTCCAACGCCGAAATTTGACCAGAAATAAAAAGTGCTTCCTTCTATTGAGACCGCAATTATATTATCGCTTCCGCCATAACTCCCTCAAGAAAAAGGGCGATAATGACTATGCGACACGGTTTCGTATTGATACCATTCTATCGTAAAGTCGTCCAATCCGAAATCCAGTTGACTATCATACGGAAAAATTAAATGTGAGGTATTGTCTCCGAGAAAGCTCAAACTCGCGCCCATAATATTATACTATATATATATATTATATAAAATGACGGCGTGTAATAAAGCGCTAATGTGTGATTTAGCGTTAAATACGCCAGAAGAAACAAAAAAATGGTTAATTAAAAATCATCCAGATAGAGGTGGGGATATGGATATAGATGTTGTACACGAGGTCATAAATTGTTATAAAAATCGGGAATATTGCGCCAGTGCCAGTGCCGAAAGTGCAAGCGCCAGCAGTCCTGCAAGTGCCGAAAGTGCCAGCAGAAGCACCGAAAGCGCCAGTAGCAGTCCTCCCGTACGCACCTTAAATAAAGCCAAACGGAATAAAATTTACACGTGTATGCGTCAAACTGAAAATTGGAGTAAAATTTTACCCGAGCATAAATTAGATAACCGAAAATTTGATCCGGAATTAGTAATGAATGCTATCCATAATGCCTCCCCCAAATTAGAACAACTTTTTAATATTATTAAACAAGTAGATGAAAATGATATGAAAACACACGGCAAATATTTTAAACATTTCATCTTTTCGGATGTGAAAGAAGAAGGGTATGGCGCTAAAATTCTTGCTTCGGCGTTCATCGCCAACGGCTATAAAAATTTAATTACGACCCGTTCGGTTTTAGGCCAAAAAGCCTTAAAATTAACGCTCCAAGACACCGGCACGGATGGGAAAAATAAAGCTTTTGGGCTCTTGTCTTCTTCTGCGCTGTTTAATTCCGAATTTAACCAAAAGTTTAAAAAAGAAGTGCTGCAACTGTATAATAAACGTCCGGACAATGTTCAAGGCGAAAAGATGCGTTTTATTATTCTGGATAGTGGCTTTAAAGAGGGAATTGATTTATTTGATGTGAAATACGTGCATATTTTTGAACCGTCAATGACCGTGGCAGATTTAAAACAAACAATCGGCCGAGCTACCCGCACGTGCGGGCAGAAAGGTCTGAATTTTGAGCCGAATGTAGGGTGGACGCTGTTTGTTTATAATTATTATATTGTCGTGCCCGAGGAAATACAGGAGAGTTATAAAGCCACCGATCTAGATTTATTGGCAAATCCAGCAGAAGAAGAATACGTTTTTCGCAGTGGAAATAAATTAAAAGACGCTACGATATTGTACAGCGAATATGATAAAACAATGACGAGTTTAGCCGAACAACTCTATAAATTGGCGCCGATTTTTTCCGTGGATTTTGGGCTCACTCAGAACATTCATCGGTTAGATGATGCGGCTTATTTATATGATGTCCAACAACAACAAATTGAGTTGAAAGGGGGACGGCCTTTACTAAAAAATAGAGATGATATCAAATGTGCCGGGAAATGTGGACTGCGTTCTACGAAGGATATACCGGCTACGGTGAATTTTTTAACTAAAGTATACAAAAAATACCGCCATAACCGAAACGCTATACCACCCAAAGGCGTGCGAAATTATTTATGTACTTATATGAAAAGTAGTCCGGATTATTGTGACCAAGTGAATAAGGAATGGGCGAATCGGGCGGCGATGGTGCCGGCCGAACTTTATAAGGCGCAAAAAAAGGTCAAGACACAGAAAATTAAAAAAACACCGACCCAAAAAAGTAAAAAAACAAGCACCCGCAAAAGCCTTAACAAAAGCCTTAGCAAAAGCCTTAGCAAAAGCCTTAGCAAAAGTCGTAGCAAGCCCTCTTATCTGGATGTTAAACCTGAGAGTGATACACCATATTTAGAAATAGGCACTAGCGCCAGCAGGACAAGCGCCAGCAGGACAAGCGCCAGCAGGACAAGCGCCAGCAGGACAAGCGCCAGCAGTATGAAAATCGCCGATGAAGTAATGCAGCAATTAGATTTAGTGCCGTATAACCCTCCCACCGACAATCTCTCTTATGCTATTGTAAAATATACTGGGAAAACCGATCCACAAATGAAACAAGATGAACCTAAACCGCCGAAGAAAAAACTGAATTTCGCCCAAATGCGCGATTACATTAAAACGAATTTTTCAAAAGGCTTTACGTGGGACCCGATTGTCGTAGAAAATAAATGTGTGCAAAGTGGTGGCGCCTCGCGCATTATGAAATTAAATCCGACCCAAGATTTTATTCGGACTTTTTTCACGCCCGCCTCGCCTTATAAAGGCATTTTGCTATGGCATTCGGTCGGTACGGGTAAGACTTGTAGTGCTATTGCTACAGCCACTTCCAGTTTCGAGCAAGCAGATTATACGATTTTGTGGGTTACCCGCACGACCTTAAAAAGCGACGTGTATAAAAACATATTTGATGATGTATGTCATCAGATTTTAGCTGAACGAATGAAAAAAGACGGATTTAATATACCCGAGGATCCCGCCCAACGCAAACGGCTCTTGAGTAAAAATTGGATAGAACCAATTAGTTATAAAACGTTCAGCAATTTATTAACGCCAGGAGCCCATAATGAATATATGGATAAATTGGTTGCCCGAAATGGGAGCGAGGATATTTTGCGAAAAACCCTGATTGTCATTGATGAAGCACATAAATTGTACGGTGGCGATTTAAAAGCAGCCGAACGCCCGAATATGGACGTGATGGAACGCCTGTTGCAGAAAAGTTATGATGTGTCGGGTAAAGATTCAGCGCGACTGCTGATTATGACCGCCACGCCTTTTACGAATAGCCCGATGGAATTATTTAAACTCATTAATTTATGTAAGGAAACCCCTAGCGAAAAAATACCGACGGACATTAAAGAATTTAAACGGAAATATATGCGAAGCGATACGAATATGCGAAGCGATACGAATATGCAGAGCGATACGAATATGCAGAGCGATACAAATATCTTAAGCGAAGCCGGCGCAAAAAAATTAGCAGATAAATTAAGCGGCTACATCAGCTATTTAAACCGTGAACAAGACCCGACGCAATTCTCTCAGCCCATTATGATTGAAGTGCCGGTCATTATGTCGCATATAGAAGACTCTGATATGCGGCAAGAAGTGTTTACGAGTAAACCCGATAAAGAAACAGAAAAAACGAAAAAAGCAGACTTAAAACAGCAATTAGATACGATAAAAAATTTAAAACAGCGGTTAAAAGAAACCCAAAAGCGGTCAAAAGAAGCCCTGAAAACGAGCCAAGTCCGTTGTAAAACCATTAAAAACCGGCAAGAAAAAGCGAAATGTATGGAAGAAACCAAACGAGAGATTGAAGCCGAAATTAAAGAAACGGTGGATACCATTAAAGCCGAAATTGCCGAATTAACGCAAACGGAACTCACGGGAAAAACGGAAAGTAAAGCTCAACAACTACGCTTAAAACAAATGAAGGCGAAAATCACGGCTTTGCGCGAGAGTTTACTTCAAGAAGTGATGCTGGTGGAGAAGTGCAAACACCTGAAATTGGCGTAAATTCTTTAAGTATAATAACTATACCCCGTCCGTGTACACCTGTCAAAAAATGCTTTCAATTGGGTTTCATCTGCTCCGACCATTGAATCATCGGGAATATACCAGTGATCTCTCTTGACATCCCCGAAAAAAGCTAAAAAAACTGGCACGCCTTGTACCATTTTTTGTTTTTTTAAGGCTATATAGAGATCAATGTTCGTGTCAATGTCAATGTCGGCGAAAATAAAGTTCGGCGAAGCAGAATTAATAAATTCGTAAAACAAGGGGGCGATTTTCTTACACGGACCACACCATTCGGCCCCAAATTTAAGAATCAATACACGATTTCCCATATTCGTTTGCAATAACTTTAATTCATCTACGTTCAGATTAGTAATAACCGGTTTTGTATGAAACATATAATATATAATATATAATAAACATTGTGTTTAATATATATTTTCCAGAACTTTTTTATTCTGTAATGTTTAAACCTCGCTTGTGATTTTAAGCTGACGAGAAACCAGCGCATTATGACGCGGAGGCGGAAGAGGAGGAGGAGTTTGGGCCTGAGCACTAACACTAGCATTAGCCACCTGACATGTAGGCAGTATATCCGCATAAATAGAATTTTTTATACTAGCATAAATATGCGGTGGAGGATTTTTTATACTAGCATAAATATGCTGTGATTCTCTTATAGGTTTTTCATATATATGTTCAAACGCCCTTTTATATAATTGTAATTCGGCTGTAAGCCTTTCAATTTCTGCTTGTTCCTTGCTATGATGTTTATGTAGATGAAATTTCATTATAGTATATTATCGGTATATATACACAATATATTTTAATTTTTACCAAAAAAAATATATTATTTTAATTTTTCACGACTTGTTCCAACTCTTTTATCGGAATACGCGGTAAATCCACGTGGGCTTCCCAGAAAAACTTGCAAAACGCCCAATGAAACACGTAGTTGCCGACGTACCATTCAGGTTTTGTTTTTAGTAGCTTTTCTTGTAAAGCGGGTGGCAGGAGCACCATACTGCTCGGTGGCAATACATAACTCAGTTGGACTAACGGCTCCACGGGCTGTTTCGGTTGCTTGGGTAATAACGTCGTTTCAAAATATGGCACATATTTCAGCAAATCGGCAAATAAAGGCGGGTAATAGTAATTATAAGACCACCGCCAATCCACACAACCCGTCGAATAATAATTAAAGGTCCATTCTAATCCTTCTAAAAAATTCACACTGATTTCCTTCCGGCGTTCGTCATCAATCTGCGTTTCAAACAAAGCGCGGTAATAGCGCGTTTCCCAACCGGCTTCGTGTGGGTTAATGTAAATTTCCACTTCGCGTTCTTTTAAGGGCAACAAGAGCGTATCATCCGTGTCGTATAGGGCCCGTTTACTTTGTTTTTCGCGCAAGCTATACTCTTCTTTTAAATAGGCCAATTCATTCAGGGCAAAGACTTCTAAAAATTTGCGGACATTTTTCCAGCTGATCACGTGGTTTTTAGTTAACGTCTCCCGGTCACCCTTTTTCAGATAAGTATCAATGAGCCGATTAATGCCCGACGTGCGAATATTTAAGGCCGGAAAATGTGGCAA
>Ga0114966_10004564_pt1 | contig 11902 bp, 12 predicted proteins | sample M_130207_XF_Meta_FD_87029 | JGI IMG/M metagenome (GOLD analysis project Ga0114966, IMG submission 87029) | Freshwater microbial communities from Lake Montjoie, Canada to study carbon cycling - M_130207_XF_MetaG | ecosystem: Environmental > Aquatic > Freshwater > Lake | place: Lake Montjoie...
CGTTGATCGCGTACTTCTCACCGACGGTCTCGTCGCCGACGATTTCGGGCATCAGTTCGAGCGCGTGCTCGTCCTGCAGGTCGAAGTCAACCTGCGTGAACGGGAACTCGGTGGGGCTCAGGGTTGCCTGCGCGTTCGAGGGAATCTCGTCGACCTCGTGCAGAATCGGCCGGTGCGCGTACGAGCCCACCTCGAGGCCGCTGCCGTGCTGACGCTCGTACATGTTGGTGTCCATGTCGCGCACGATGGGCCACTCGATGTCACCCTTGGCGTCGGCGAAGCGCGGCACCGGGCCAATGTCCTTCATCTGGTGCACCGCGGGTGTGAGCGGAATGTGGGCCCCGGCCATGCGGGCAAGCTTGGGGCTCCAGCAGCCGCAGGCGATGACCACGAGGTTGGTCTCGATGCGTCCCTTGTCGGTGACCACGGCTGAGACCTGACCGCTGGTGACTTCAATGTCGAGCACCTCGGTGCTGGGGCTCACGGTGAGAGCGCCGAGCTCCTGGGCGCGCTCGCGCATGATCGTTCCGGCTCGTAGTGAGTCGACCACGCCGACGCTCGGCGTGTAGAAGCCGCCGAGAATGACGGTCTCGTCGATGAACGGCACGAGTTCCTTGACCTCATCGGGCGTCACGATGCGGGTGTCGTCGATGTCGAACGACTTGGCCGATGACATGCGGCGCTGCAGCTCCTGCATGCGCTCGGGGGTGCGAGCCACCTCAATGCCACCGCACTCGGTGAACACGCCCATTTCCTTGTACTGACGCATGCTCTCGTGCGTGAGCTCGGTCATCTCCTTGGTGTGGTCGACCGGAAAGATGAAGTTCGACGCGTGGCCCGTGGAACCTCCGGGGTTGGGTAGCGGTCCCTTGTCGAGTTGCACGATGTCGCGCATGCCAAGCCGGGCGAGGTGGTAGGAGACGCTGTTGCCAACGATGCCAGCGCCGATAACGACGCAGGTGGCCTTCGCGGGGAGGCTGCTCATGGTGATCCCTTTCAGTGGTCGGTCGTGAGGTGGCGCAGGGGTGAGAGGTGGTGCAGGGGTTAGAGAGCCCGGCGAATCGCTGACTCGAATCCGCTGATGTGGGCAGCCATGGAGTCGGCGGCACGCTGCTCATCGCCGTCGCGCACGGCCTCGAGAATCGCTCGGTGCTCGAGCACGGCGTCGTCGAGGTGCTCGAGTCGGTCGAGTGCCAGGAACCAGATGCGCAGTGCGTGGGTGAAGTAGTCGTCGAGCACACCTTCGAGGAACGGGTTGCGCGCGCATCGATAGATGAAGCGGTGCAGCCGCTGGTCGAGCGCCATCAACTCGCGGCCCTGGGGGTCTCCGGCGACGGTGTCGAGCTCGCGCAGCAGTTGGTCTAGCTCGATGCGGTCGGCGGCGTTGAGTCGTTGGGCCGCGAGTCGGGCGGCCGAGGGCTCAAGAAGCTCGCGGGCTTCCGACAGCGAGGCGAGGTCGCGAGCATCGACGCTGGCCACAAACATGCCACGCCGGGGATACACATCAACAAGTCGCTCGTGTGCGAGAGCACGTAGCGCCTCCCGGATGGGGGTACGGCCCATGCGCAGGCGCTTCATCAGGTCGGCCTCGCTGAGTACCGATCCGGGCGGCAGATCAAGGGTGACGATCAGGTCGCGAATCTCGCGCCGGGCCTGCTCAGACAGCAGCTCGGGCGGCGCGGCATCGGCAAGTGCGGTCATGGCAGGAAATATATCAGTTGTATGATGACTGTCACACAGGCTGTGGAAGCGGCGTCGTGGACCGCCCGTAGCGGACGACCGCTCGGTAAGGTGAGGGGTCTGCTGACGGTAGGGAGGGGCAATGGCGGCGTTGAACGACTCCGACGCAGGTAATGTCGCTCGCGCTCAGCACTCCGACCCGTTGCCCGCCGTCGGGTCCTCGTCGGGCGTGTACATCCTGCAGGCGGCGCGCATGGTGGGCACCAGCAGCGCCACCATCCGAATGTGGGAGAAGTACGGTCTGATCCATCCCACGCGCACATCGGCCGACTACCGCATCTACTCCATGGAGCAGATCGCGCGGCTGCGCCAGATTCATCGGCTGAGTCTCGAGGGCGTGAATCCTGCTGGCATCCTCCGAATCCTCGAGGAGGACAACGCCCTCCACGTGCAGGTGGCCCACGATGGTGGAGGCCAGCGAGGCCGTTCGGTGGGCGAGACCCTGCGCCGCTTGCGCGCCGACTCGGGCAAGACCCTCCGCCAGGTCGCCACGGAGACCGGTCTCAGCCCTTCGTATGTGAACTCGGTGGAACGATCACTCGCAACGCCGTCGCTCACCTCGCTTCAGAAGCTCGCCGTGGCGTTCGGCACCAATGTGCAGGGGCTGATGAGTGAACCGGGCGCTGCACCCGACACCGTGCTGGTGCGGGCCGCCGAGCGACGCGTGCTCGACAGCGGCCACGGGGTCACCATCGAGGACATGTCGACCGCCGCGAGCAACCTCGAATCCCTGCTGTTCACTATTCAGCCGGGGGCTGGCAGCGACGGGGCCTTCAACCACGAGGGAGAGGAGATGCTGTACATGGTCTCTGGACGCCTCGTGCTCCAACTCGACGGCACTGACGACTACGAACTCGAGGCCGGTGACTCGATGTCGTACGACAGCTCCCGCCCGCACGCGTGGGAGAACCCGGGAACCGAACCCACGGTGCTGGTGTGGGTGAACACCCCCCGCACCTTCTAATCAAGCGTCATCGACGCTTACTGCTCAGGCGTGTGAGCTTCTGTCTTGACACATTCTTCACCTTGAACTACTTTTCGAATGTTAGAGAACAAGCCTGTGTTTCTCTCCCCGTCGCCTTCCGATCGGAGACCCGATGAAGCCCGCCGAGCAATACCAGCGACTCACACACTCCCTGCACTGGGATCCCACGTACGTCAGTGGTGACGCCTACATCCCCGAGGAGTGGCGCACGGTCTGCACGATGGTCGATTGGAAGAAGTTCAACGACCCCTTCCAGATCCTGTTTGAGGACTACATCCGGATTCAGGCCGAAAAGGAAGAAAAATACCACGCTGTCCGCGACGCGGGTGCGCGATTCGGACACATCGCGCGGGTCGACCCCCGGTGGGTCGAAGGGATGAAGTCGCTCAACACGGGCATCACCTACAGCGAGTACTACAACTACCGCGGTCACGTGCGGGTCGCCCGGTTCGCGCCGGCGCCAGCTATTCGCATTGCCTCGATGGTGCAGGCCATGGATGAGCGCCGCCACGCCGAGGAGACAATCTTCCAGGCTAAGGACTACGCCAAGTACCACTCCGGCGGATTCACGCTGCCCAAGGACCGGATGGCCTTCTTCGAGCGTCACTGGGCCCTGCAGGGTGGCCGTTCATTCTTCGAGGATCTCATCACCACCGATCCCATTGAGGCGATCATCGGAACGAACCTCGTGTTCGAGACTGCCTTCACCAACCTGCTGTTTATCGCTGCCCCCGCGGCGGGTGTGGCCAACGGCGACTACGGCTTCGGCCAGGCGCACCTCACGATTCAAAGTGATGAGACGCGGCACATGGCGCTGGGCCAGGCGGTCGCGCGGGCTCTGCTTCAGGGCGACGAGCGCAACCTCCCCCACATCCAAGACTGGGTCGACAAGTGGTTCTGGCGCTGCCACCGACTGCTGCAGGGAGTCGTGGGTCCGACGCTCGACTACTTCGCCCGCGTGAAGCCGGTCTCCTACAAGGAGGCCTTCACCCGCTACGTCGTCGAGGACTTCATTCAGGGCTACGTGTCGGAGCTTTCGCAGTTCGGACTGCAGGCGCCGCGCCACCTCGACCAGGCGCTCGCCGAGGTCGAGCATGGCTCGCACACCGCGTGGCGGGGCATGTACTCAAGTCGCAACTCGCTCTGGTATGACGTTCACCAGCCCGATGACGCCGACCTTGAGTGGCTCAACGAGAAGTACCCGCTCTTCGACGAGACTCACGGCGACTTCTGGCGCTCGGTGAGGGCGGGGGAAAACGTCGACTCTGACTCGATGCCGATGACTTGCGATGTCTGCCACTTCCCGTGCGTGTACCCACACCCGGCCGCCGCGGTGGCCCACCCGGTCGATTACGACGGAGTCCGCTACTGGATGTGCTCCGACGGCTGCAAGTGGATCTTCGAGCGTGAGTCAAACAAGTACCGACGCACCCAGGAGCCGTCCGCCCTCGTGCTGGCCGACAAGGACCCCCTGTGGGTCGCTCAGTTCCTCAACATCACTCCAGACGGCAAGTCACTCGGTGGCACGCGCGCCCCTGAGGGCTTCTTCCCGGCTATGCCGGTCCCCGCGCCGTTCTGACCCGGAGGAGAACAGATGTTGGTCTTCACCCGAATTCCACACGAGTCGGCCCCCGAGGCTCACCTGCTGGCACCTGAGGGCGCCACCGTGGGTGACCTGCTCGACCAGGTGCGTCGGGCTCGCTCTGCCCGGGGCCGAGAGGTAGCGCTCGCGGTCGCCTCTGCCGGCGAGGCGACCCTGCTGACCGAGTTGGGCATCTCCGACGGTGATCTGCTCGACATCACGGTGTCGGGAACTCCTGTGCCGATGGGTCCCGACGAGCCCGTGGGCGAGCCCATCGACTTTTCCTCGCTGATCGTGACGCCCACCGCGGGTACCAAGAGGCTCACGGAATACGAGGAGATGACGCAACTCCTCCAGTGGCACGAGCCCTTTCATATTGAGGGGCCCCGACCGTCACAGACGGTGTGGTCGGAGTCGAGCACCGTGCTGCAGTCATCGAACTGGGAGGCGTATCGCACTCCCGACAAGATGTACTACCGCACCTATGTGGCCAAGCAGGCGCGTGCCGACCGCAGCGTGAGCACTGCCTTCAGGTTCGCCGAGGAGTCAGACCAACTCGCTCAGGTTGATCCGCAGCACCTCGAGATCATGCGCAGAATTGTTGGGGCGCTGCAGTATCCCGACTGGGGCCTGTGCATGCTGCACCAGCACATCACTCGTTTCGCGATGTCGTCATGGATCGCGGGGGCTTCGTCGTTCATGATGTTCGACGAATTGCGCCACGCCCAGTTGTACGGCCGGCTCGCACTCACGTACGGCGAGGTCTACGAGGGGTTCGAGGATCCCCGTCCGCCGTGGATGGACTACCCCGAGTGGCAGGGAATCCGACGACTTATCGAGGAACTTCTCACGATCCTCGACTGGGGCAAGGCCTTCGTCATCGGCGGAATGATCGTCGAGCCCGTCTTCACCGCCACGTTCCACTCGTTGATCGCTGGTGCGCGGGGGCGTGACGGTGACACCCTCACCCCCTTTATCTGCCAGTCGATCGCCGAGGACAAGGTCCGGCACCGTGAGAGCGTCACTGCCTTCATCGAGATGATGGTCACTGACCCCGAGCACGGACGCACCAACAGCAGTCTGATCGAGGCGTGGGTCGAGGAGTGGCTCCCGGCTGCCGTCGCTGCTGCTCGGACTCTGGCGGGCGGCGACGAAGCGACGCTGACGATGATCGAAGACGCTCATGCCAGAGTGATCGACAGCCTCGCTGCGATGATTCAGGCAACCCCGGAGCTGTCATGAGCCGCACGGTTGATCGGTCAGTGGTGGGTATCGAACTGATGGCGGGCGAGGAGTGCGATGCTATTGTCGCGGCCGTGCTCGAGTACTTCCCTGAGGCGGTGGTCGTGGTGCTACCCGGGGTGGTGCAACTCGACGTTCCTCACCGCATGGTCATTCACGCAGCGCTGGTCGAAGACTTCCTCGGTCGCGAGTGGGACTCGCGTGATCTCAATCAGGTGGTGTCGGCTTATCGCGGGTACTTCACCCGCTGGGACTCCGAGCAGATTGTTCTCAGCTGGGAACACGGCGACGAAGGAGACCCGAACCATGTATGAGGGGTCCGCGTCTGCGGAACGCATCATTCATGTATGCGTGAACATTGACTGCGCTATGCGCGGGTCCGAGGGCGTGCGAGACCGTCTGCAGCAGGTGGTCGATGCCACGGGAGCTGACCTCGAGATCAACGACTACGTGTGCTTCGGGGCGTGCGAGGAAGGGCCCAACCTACTCATTGAGCACAAGCGTGCGTTCTACGGCGAGGTGTCTGAGTCCGACGCTGAAGGTATCGTCGCCCACGCGCTCGACGGCCTGCCCGTGGAGTCGATCGACAAGAGCTCGTCGTTCATGGCTCGCAAGATTTTCAACATGCTCGATGCCGGGTTCAAGCCGGGCGACCTCAGCCTGTCGGACTGACGGTGGGCGATGCCATGTGGCTGCTACCCGAGACTCGTGAAGACCTCGCGGCGTATCGGGCACGTGGCGGGTACGCCGCGCTCGTCGATGTGGGGTCGCGGCCGCAATACCTGCGCGACCTTCTCTCCCGGTGGCCGTTGACCGGGCTGGGGGGCGCGCACTATCCCTTCTTCTCCAAGGTGACGAGCGCACTCGACACCCCTGGGCCGCGCACGGTGGTGTGCAATGCCGCTGAAGATGAGCCCGGAAGTCTCAAGGATCGCGTGTTGGTCGAAATCGTTCCGCACACCGTGATCGAGGGTGCCCTGCTCGCGGCCGTGGCGGTGGAGGCCGACGAGGTGGTGTTCTATGTGCGTGAGACGCTGCCCGAGGCCATCGCGTCGCTGGAATCGGCATTGGCCGAGGTGCAGCGCGAGTCGTCATGGCCCCACTTTCGTATTCGAATTCACTCGGCGCCCACCACGTACGTCGCCGGAGAAGCCTCGGCAGCCATCGCCTCGATCGAGGGGGGCGACGCGAAGCCGCGCACCCAGCCGCCCTATCCGACTGAGTCGGGGGTTGACCGACGGCCCACTCTCGTGAGTAACGTCGAGACGCTGGCGAATCTGCCGCGCATGGTCGCGGCTGAAGCCCCGGGCGGGCTCACTCTGACCCGCCTCGCCACAATCTCGGGCGATGTCGAGAACTCGGGTGTATTCGAGGTCGACCCCACCACCACCAGCTTCGCCGATCTCATCCGGCTGGCGGGAGGGCTGCCCGCGGGAAGAAGTCTCAAGGCGATTCAGCCCGGAGGACCGTCGTCAGCCTTCCTCCCGGCGGCACTGAGCGACACGCTGATGTCGAACGAGGCGATCAGAGGGGCCGGATCCCAGCCGGGCTGCCTGGCGGTACGCGTACTCGCCGACGACCGCTGTCTGGTCGAGGAGGTGGCCCAGATCGCCGCCTTTTTCGCGAGTGAGCAATGTGGTCAGTGCCCTGGCTGCCGCATGAAGACCTCCACCTACAGCACGATCCTCGCCAAGGTGCGCGACTCAGCAGGATCATGGGACCTGCTGGGCCAGTTTGCGACGATCGACGAGTTCGTGTCCGACATGCCCCGCCGATGTGGTCTCATCGATATGCCCACACCGCCGGTGACGTCGGCTGTGCTGCACTTCCGCGACGACTTTGCCGCGCACATCGAGCGCGGTTCATGTGACTCCAGCCCTGCCCAACCCAGCACCCTCACGAATGAGAGGCACCCATCATGACAACCCACGCCAGTACGGATGCAGAACCGTCAGGCTCCGGTAGGTACCCGTTGCTGGGCGACGCACTCCTTGAGCGCCGGGTCGAGGTCATCGATCTCACTCGGGAGATCTTCGAGGGCATGCCCATGTGGTTCGGCCACCAGAAGACCTTCATCAACGTGAACCAGACGCACGACAAGTTCATGGACATCCACAAGACCGACATGGGCTTCGAGGCGCACAATCTACTCATCAGCGAGCATGCGGGCACTCACACCGATGCCGTGTTCGAGTACGACCGCAATGGCCCCACGATCGATAAGACTCCGCTCGCTTACTACTACGGCGATGCGATCTGCATCGATGTGTCGCACATCCAGTACCCCGACTTCATCACCGTCGAGGTGCTCGAGGCGGCGCTCGCGAAGAGTGGACTCGACATCCGTCCGGGCGACACGGTTCTCCTGTACAGCGGAGTGGGCGACCAGCACTGGCCCGAGGAGAGTTACACCTTGCAGTACCCCGGGCTCAACCGTGAATCCGCGCTCTGGCTGGCTCAGCAGGGAGTGGTCAACATCGGCATCGACAACTTGGCAATCGACCAGAGTGACGACGCCACCTTCGCTGGCCATGTCGTGTGCGGCGAGTACGGAATCGTCAACACCGAGTCGCTGACCAATCTCGACAAGATCGCCGGCAAGCGGTTCCTGTACTTCGGCCTGCCGCTGCTGATTCGCGAAGGAACCGGATCCCCGATTCGGGCGATCGCTGTGCTCAACGTCTGACCCCACTGAGCCGCGAGTGCGCCACAACGCCCACCAAACCCAGCAGTGAAGGAGACAGCCGTGGCAGTTCATGGTTCGAGCGAGGAACGACCCGGCTGGCAGCGCGTGCAGCCTGAGGGGCACTGGGACTGGTCCATTCCGACACCGTGGACCCAGGGCTGGCGGGTCGGAAACATGGTCTTTGTCGGCGGGCAGTTGTCGGCTGATGAGCATGGCAACGTGGTGGGCGAGGGCGATATCGAGGTGCAGACGCGCAACGTTTTCGACAACGTCACTGCGATTCTGCACGGAGCCGGAGCCACCTGGAACGACGTCGTGCGCGTCAACACGTTCTACTGCTTCGACGGCACGGGCGACGAGGTGCGCGAGTACTGGGAAAAAATGACGCGCGTGCGCCTCGAATACCTTCCCGATCCCGGGCCGGTCGGTACGGCGGTGCGAGTCAACGGGCTCATGTACGACGGTTTCCTGATCGAGGTCGACTGCATGGCGATCGTTCCTGAGGGCCGGTAGAGGGTCGCGTCCGAAGGCAGAAGCCGCACTCGTTATCGCCAAAGTGCTGGACAGCCTTGTTGGACAGAGATAATCTCACTGCACAAAGGCTGCAGTACGGCCGTAATCTCAGCAAACACGGTTTCGTTGAGTTCTTTCGTCAGGTCCCCTCATATACCGCGCACGTCGCCTCTTGGGAGTCACCATGACAGTCGTGATGGACGACGCAGATTCGAATATCGAACAGATCACCATTCAGCCGGTGCCTGAGAACGCCCGCACGGGCGTGGCCCGGCACCTCTTCTCCATTTGGTTCGGGGTGCAGATCATGCCCCTCACCCTGATCACGGGTGTGCTCGGCCCCAGCGTCTTCGGACTTGACCTCACCTGGTCGATCGTCGCGATCGTGCTCGGAAACCTCGTGGGCGCGGTCTTCATGGCCCTGCACTCGGCGCAGGGCCCCCAGCTGGGCGTGCCGCAGATGGTGCAGAGCCGTGGCCAGTTCGGCCTCTACGGCTCGCTCGTCGTGCTCGTGGTCACCGTGCTGATGTACCTCGGGTTCCTCGGCTCGATCCTCGTCCTCGCGGCACAGTCGCTTCAGGTGATCGTGCCGTCGCTCGACGGAACCGTCGCCATCATCATCAGCTCACTGCTCACCCTGATCCTCGTGGTGGTGGGCTACCAGCTGATTCACCGGCTGAACCGGATTCTGATGCCGCTGTTCGGGCTCGCTGTGATCATCTCGCTGGTGTGCATCCTGCTGGCGCGCAGCAACTACAACCCCGATGTTTCGGCGCTCGGCTACACGACCACCGGCTTCTTCGGCATGTTCTCGGTCGCGGCGGTGTGGCAGGTGGCCTATGCCCCCTACGTGTCTGACTACAGCCGGTACCTTCCCAAGAACGTCAATCCGCGCCAGACCTTCCAGTACACGTTCTGGGGCAGCACCCTGGGCGCCATCCCGGTGATGATCATCGGCGCGCTGATTCCCACCCTCCTAGGGGGCGCGGGTTCGCTCACCGACCTCACCGACACCATGCCTACCGTGGTGCTGTGGTTCGTCGCGCTGATGTTCTTCCTCGGCTCCATCGACGCCTGTGTGATCAACCTCTACGGCCCCGCGCTGTGCCTGGTCACGATCGGCCAGACATTCAAGGCGAGCTGGCTGCCCAAGGCGCCGACTCGCGCGGTGATCTCTGCGGTCTTCTGCGGCTTGGCAGCGTTCCTGGCCACGGTGTTCGCCCAGAACTTCCTGGTCGAGTACAGCAACTTCATCCTGTTCCTGCTGTACTTCCTGATCCCGTGGAGTGTCATCAACCTGGTCGACTACTACGTCATCCACAAGGGCAACTACGACGTCGACTCGTTCTTCAAGCCCGGTGGTGGTATCTACGGCCTGTTCAACTGGCCAGCGGTTATCGCCTACGTGCTCGGGGTGCTCATCCAGATTCCGTTCATGTCGACGGCGTTTTATACCGGCCCCATCGCAGTGAGTCTCGGCGGAGTCGATACGGCGTGGATCGTCGGAACTATCGCCACGCTCGTCATCTACCTGCTGCTGGCAAAGCGGAGCGGTAGGGGAGCGGTGGTGCCCGAGACCTCGGTGTCGGCCTAAGGGGCTCTCGCTAGGGTTCACCCGTGCGGCATCAGCGGTTCGTGCGGGTTGACCATGTGGTGATTGTTAGCAGTGATGCAGAGCGGGCCTGTCAGCGTCTCTACGACGCGACAGGCCTGCTCAGCATTCCGGGCGGGACACACGATGGTCTCGGCACGCGCAACCGCATCAGCCCGCTGGGTGAGGGTTACCTCGAGGTGCTCGAGGTGCACGACGCCGAGATGGCCGCCCGCAACGCCTTCGGCCGACTCGGTCTTGCGGGGCTGCGGGCCGCGGCGGCCGCGGGCCGCACTGAGCACCTGGCGGCATGGAGCGGCGCGGTGAGTTCGGCCGAGAGTGTGGCCGCCCAGATTGGCGAGTCAACGATGGCCCTCAGCCGCGCGGGGGTAGGTGTGCAACTCACGGGTGCCGACCTGTCGGCAGCCGATCCGGCGCGGCCGTTCTTCCTTGAACGCTCGGCGGGGCAGGTCAGCCCCGAGTCACTCGAGGTCGAGCATCGGGTGCAGCCCACCCGCATCGTGCGAATAGTGGCGGCGACTCCCGATGCATCGGCGGAATGGCTCGAGCCGGTTCCCTCGGGGTCGACCGTGCTCATTGTCGAAACCGCGGCCGAGGCGTTGCTGACTCGTGTCGCGATTGGATTCATCGACGGTACGACCGTGTGGCTGACCTCTGCCGACCCCCTAGGGGAACAACAGGACCCTCAGTGGGCGTGACGGTGCCCCGGCACGCCAGGGGGCGAAGGGGCTGAAGCAGCGACGCCAGCTCGGCCTCGAGGCCCGCAAGCCCGACGTTGATGATTTCGAGCGGCAGGCCGATCCGATCGTCCGCAGCCTGAGCGGCCGTCTCGACCGACGCCGTGCGACAACGCGCGAGTAGTCGCGACAGTAGTCGTCACCCTGCTCTGGGCCTACAATAAGGCTGTGTTCAAGTCATATCGAGGGTGGTTGTTTCCCCAGTCGGCAGCCACTATTACGCGCCGCAGCGTCAACCTAGTGTTCGTCGTTGTGGCGGTTCTCGTAGCTGTACTACTCCCGGCATTACCGGCACACGCCGCCACAATCACCAGTGCGCCGTTAGCCACCACCACAAGTACCACTGCCACTTTCGCCTTCTCTGGGAGTGCGGGCGAGACCTTTCTTTGCAGTCTGGATTCGTCATCCCCGTTGGCGTGCACCTCGCCGACCATGTATAGCGACCTGACTGTGGCGGCGCACTCATTTACTGTTTATGGGCAAGCAGTCACCGGGGGGCCGGCTAGTTCAGACACCTGGCGGTGGACCATCACGCCACCCCCAGCCACAACCGATACCACCATTAGCGCAGGACCAGGCGAAGGTGCGAACACTGATTCCACGGTTTATTTGTCTTTTACCGGTTCCAACATCGGCGACACATTTGAATGCGCACTGGATTCCGCAATATTGTCCTCGTGTACTTCGCCACGTACGCTCGCCTATCTGGCCGTCGGCTCGCACACGTTTGCTGTTCGCGCCCGCACTGTCGGCGGTATCCCTGACGACACGCCCGCTACTCGCTCGTTCACGGTCGCCGCTGTAC
>Ga0114966_10004565_pt1 | contig 11899 bp, 12 predicted proteins | sample M_130207_XF_Meta_FD_87029 | JGI IMG/M metagenome (GOLD analysis project Ga0114966, IMG submission 87029) | Freshwater microbial communities from Lake Montjoie, Canada to study carbon cycling - M_130207_XF_MetaG | ecosystem: Environmental > Aquatic > Freshwater > Lake | place: Lake Montjoie...
AGTGGGAGTCCATGGGCCAGCGTGTCATCGCTTGTCCAGGCCCACGCGTCGGCGAGCGCGTCGAGGCCAAGCGCGATCGCGCGGCGCGACACGAGTACCCCCTTCGGCGGGCCAGTCGTGCCCGACGTGTACATGATCATCGCGACGGCCTCGTCGTCGGGGTCCGGGTCGGCCGCGCCGGTTGCGTACATGCTCCGCATCGGAGCGGTCGCGGCGCGCAGCGGGATGGATTCGATGGCCACGTCGTCCCACGGATGCGAACCCAGGAAGCAGGCGGCACCCGAATCGCGGAGGATGTGTGAGCGCTCGTCGGGGCCTGCGTCGATCGGTACCGGCACCACGGCGACGCGGGCACGCAGCGCTGCGGCCACGGCGACCACCGTGTCGAGCGTTGGTGCAGCGGCAACGGCCACGACCCGGGCGCCCTCCACCGCCGACGCGAGGTCGATGGCGCGAGCTGCGAGCACCGACCAGCTTGTCGACTCGCCTGCGACGCGCACCGCGTCGTGGCGATCGCCGAACGCGCCGTCGAGTGCGGGGAGCAGACTCATCTGATGTCCTGTTCGTACCCGGCGGTGCACGCTCGCGGTCCGCAACAGCCACATCTTGCCCGCTAACGTCGGGCCATGGGGGATCCGGTGAGCGAACAGTCCGAGCCGTACACGATCGTGACCGTCGACGGCGTCGAGGTAGCCCGCACCGAGGTCCTCGCCAGCGGCCGGCCGCACAACCGCTGCCCCCGCCTGGCCATCGTGCACGACGAGGCGGTGCCGTTCACCGAGGTCATCGCCCAGGAGCACACCGTCGCCGGTATTGTCGAGCACCGCAGCGTCCACGAGAAGTTCCTCGAGTGGAACGGGCAACGCATGGTGGTGATCGGGCGGTACGACCCGGGCATCATCCTCGAACGCCATGGCCACAGCAGCGACCATCTGATCTACGTCCTCGAGGGCACACTGAACGTGGGCGCGTACGAGTGTCCGCCAAAGACGCTCATCGTCCTCGAAGAAGGCGCCTCCTTCGGCCCGTTGTTCGCCGACGAGACCATCGGTTGCCTGCTTTTCGAAACCTGGCTCGACGACGTCACCCCGCTGCCGGCCGACAAGCCCGGCTACCACGCCCTGCTCGCGTCTCGCGACATCGTGCGTCTGCCCAACCCGCCTTTCTCATCGCCTGCGTCTGCTCCTTCGGGGTTCGGCACCGGTGAAGACCGCTGGAGTTGACCATGGGCGCCACCATCGACTTCGACCATTTCCATCAGTCCTTGCTCGACAACGTCGAGGGACGCCGCATGGCGGCGCCGCACGTGGGCGAGCTGGGACCTCTCGCGTTCGTCATCGACGACGGTCGCGCCTACACGTTCTCGGGCGCCGGCGACATGGTCGACATCACGCCCGGCACCGTCGGTGCCGAGACGATCGTCGCACTCGGTGCCGCCGATTGGGAATCGTTCGTCACGGAGCGGTTGACCCGCTACGGCGTTCTCTACAACGCGAACCCGCGCTTCGACGCCGGGGACTTCACTGACCTGTGTCGCTGGGAGCCGGTACTGCGTGCGTTGTTCCACGGTCGCCCCGTGTACGACCCGAAGCGTCAGTTCCTCGACCGCCACGGTGCACCACTCGATCTCGCACGTTCGTTCACGCTCGACGACGACCCGGCCGACCTCGCACACTTCTTGCAGACCACCGGGTACTTGCACGTGCGCGGTGTGTTCGACCCTGCAGAGGTCCACGAGCTCGGGGCCGAGGTCGACCGACTCGTGACCCTCGCCCGCCCTGACGACCTGCGCTCGTGGTGGACGAAAACACCTGCCGGCGAACCGGTCGTCTGCCAGCTGAAGTACGGCGCGCTCGGCTCGGCGCTCATCACCGAGTTGCACGACGATCCACGGGTCCGGGCGTTCGTCACCGCGAGCGGCGAAGTTGCGCTCGAGCCGAACCTCGACCGCAACGAGGGCACCAAGATCATCATCAAGCACCCGGGTGCTACCGAAGGCCTGACCGACTTGCCGCTGCACACCGACTGCGGCATGGGTTTTCATCCGGTTGCGTGCCAGATGGTCCTCGTCGGCGTGCAACTCGAACGGGGCAGCGTCCGCGGCGGTCAGATGCACATGACTGCAGGATCGCATGTCGTGACCACGCCCGACCCGGCGGTGGTCGCCGTCGACGACTGGCCGATCGTGGTGCTCGACACCGAGCCGGGCGATTGCACCGTGCACTACAGCCATACGCTGCACGGCGCTCCGCCGCCTACCGGCGGGCTCACAGGGGACGAGCGGGCGCGACGAACCGTGTACGCGTGCTTTGGTCCGACGTCGCTCTTCGAAGCGCTCGAGCCGCTCGAAGACCTCGTGGCGGTGATGCAACGAAGCGACGGTGTCACGGCCACCGTTGACGAGAAGCTGCGGTACTGACGAGCGCGCCACGCGGCGGGTCAAGGCACGAAGCGGTAGCCCATGCCGGTCTCGGTGATGAAGTGGCGGGGGCGCGCGGGGTCGAGCTCGAGCTTGCGTCGCACCTGGGTCAGGTACACGCGGAGGTAGTTCGTCTCGGTGCCGTACTCGGGACCCCAGACCTGCTGCAGGAGATCCCTCTGGTTCACGAGCCGGCCTGCGTTGGACACGAGCACCTCGACGATGCGCCACTCGATGCGGGTCAGGTGCACCGGCACCATGTCGATCGTGGCCACCTTTCGATCGAGATCGAGACGGAGACGTTCACCATCGACGACGCGCAGCTCGGGCACCCCGACGCGGCGACGCAAGGCTGCACGTACCCGTGCCAACAGCTCGTCGATGCCGAAGGGCTTGGTCACGTAGTCGTCCGCGCCAACGTCGAGCGCCCGAACCTTGTCCGGCTCGAGATCACGCACCGACAGAACAACGATGGGCACGTCGCTCGTGAGTCGCACTTCGCGGATCACGTCGACTCCGTCGATACCGGGCAACCCGAGGTCAAGGAGCACGAGATCGGGTTTGCACGACCTGATCAGCGTGAGCGCGACCTCCCCCGAGTCTGCGAGCTCGACGTCGAAGCCGCGGGCGCGAAGATTGGTGGCAAGCGTCCGACGGATCTGCGGTTCGTCGTCGACCACGACGATGAGTGTCATGTTGCGACGATCGGCGAGGACACGATCGCGGGTAGCGACACGAACACCGACAGCCCACCACCTGGGGTGTCATCGAGCTCGAGCCGGCCACCCATTGCCTCGACGAAGCCCTTTGCGACCGCCAAGCCAAGGCCCACGCCCGCCTCGCGCGACCGGTCTCCCAGGCGCTGAAAGGGCTCGAACACGGTGGCGCGCTTAGCCACGGGAATCCCCGGACCGCGGTCCGCGATGCGAACAATCACGTGTCCGTCGGAGCTTCGTGCATCGACCTGAACCGGGTCATGGAGCGGTGACCACGCGAGTGCGTTCGACAGCAGGTTCGACAGCACCCGCTCGAGCAGGCCCGGGTCAGCCGTCACCGCGGGGAGGTCGCGAGGTAGTTCGATGCGTACGCCACCTGCCGGCGCGTTTATCGCACCGAGCGCCGCACCGATGGCGTCCTCGATATCCACGATCTCGGACATGGGCGACAATGCGTTGGCCTGGAGCCGGCTCATGTCGAGCAAGTTGCCGACGACGCGATCGAGTCGGTCGGACTCCTCGTCGATGGTCTGCAACAAGTCGATCCGATCGTCATCGCTGAACTCCACGTCCCCTTCGAGAAGGCTGGTGACCGAGGCCTTTATCGATGCCAACGGCGTGCGGAGGTCATGAGAGACCGACTGCAGCATCGCGGCCCTCAGGTTGCTCGCGGCCGAGTACAGCTCGGCCTTGGCGGCCCGCTCGTGGAGGCCGCGGGCGGCGAGCGCCGCGCCGAGCTGATCGGCCAGCGCGCGGAACAGCCGCAGATCGTCGACGCCGAGTGGCGGTCCCACCAACACCAATTGTGCAGTCGTGCCCAGACCTATGGCTTCGCCGTCGGCCGGCACCTGGGGCGTGGGTTCGCCCGCCGATGCCTCGACCCGCCATGCGTCGTCGTCGGCCTCGAGGATGGCCACCGCATCGAGCTTAAACGTGGTCCGGATCTGCGCGAGCAGACCCGACAAGGGATCGCGTTCCCCGATCAGGGTGCCGGTGCTGCGAGCGAGCGCCTCGGCCTCAGCCCGCGATCTGTCGGCTTGGCTTGTCTGGTGACCCAGCGCACCCACCAACGTTGCGATGAGCGCGGCAACGGCGACGAACACGATCAACGTGACCACGTCGTCCCCTCGAGCGACGCGCAGGGTGTGTCGAGGTGCGGTGAAGTACCAGTTCGCGAGGAACGTCGCAGTCATGGCCACCGCCACCCCGACCCGCACGCCACCGACGGCCGCAGCAAGGGCCACGATGGCCAGGAGGCCGAAGAGCGGGCTCGCCGATGAGACCTCTGCTTGTCCGGCGATGCCGAGCACCACGACCCCCGGCAGGCCGATGACCCCCAGCAGCGCACCTGTGCGCTCGCGGCGTTGCGACACGGACCGGCCGTACGACCGCGGCAGTGGATCGTCAGCGATGGCATGTGGCGCGGCGATCACGTGCAGATCGGCGCCCCGCAGCTCCCGAGTGATGGTGTTGACCACCGAGCCCCGCCGCAACGTGTCGATGCGCGCGCGGTTCGACGCGCCGATCACGAGTTGGGTAGCGCGTTCGCCTTCCGTGAATTCGATCAGGGCGCGAGCGATGTCGTTGCCCACGACTTCGTGGTAACGACCGCCGAGCCGCACAAGAAGGTCGCGCTGGGCCGCGAATTCGGCATCTGCGGCGTCGAGCACGCCGACCGTGGGTGTGACGTGCACACCGATGAGCTCACCGTTGCCGAGTCTCGCGAGTCGTGCCGCTCTTCGGATCGCTCCTTCGTTGCCTGGAGCGCCCGTGACGGCCACCACGACCCGCTCGCGGGTCTCCCACTGCTCGGCGATGCCGTGTGCGTCCATGTAGCTGAGCAACGGCGCGTCGAGCCGGTTGGCCACCCAGAGAAGTGAGAGCTGGCGGAGCCCGGTGAGCGTTCCAGGTCGGAACAGGTCGAGCGTCTCGCCGTCGATCTCCTCGGGCTCGTAGATATCTCCGTGAGCCAGTCGGCGCCGGAGCGCCTCTGGTGTGATGTCCACCAGCTGAACCTGATCGATCCGTGACAGGAACGTGTCGGGGACGGGGTCGAGGACCGCCCGACCGGTGATTCGTTCAACGAGGTCGCGCACCGATTCGATGTGACCGACCCAGAGTGTGGCGACGACGTCGATGCCCGCCGCGGCGATCCGATCCACGTCGCGCCACCGGGTGCCTCGTACCTGGTCGGGGCCCCCGGTGCCGGCAAGGTCGTCGATCAGCACCACACGGGGATGACGGGCCAGCACGGCGTCGGCATCGAGGCCATGTGCGGCATCGCCCACCAGCTCGAACCGCTCGAGCATCGCCGTGGTCTGACCCCGCCCGTGGGTGTCGACGGCACCGACCACCACGTCGGCCCCACGGTCGGCTCGCCGGCGACCCTCGGCCAACATCGCGAAGGTTGTGCCGACGCCTGGAGCTGCTCCGAGATACACGCGGACGACGCCTCGACTCATGACTCCGACGATTGTGGCAGGTCCGCAGGCTCGAGACGTGCGCGGACCGGCAGCGTTCGCGAGTCGAGCAGCGCGCCCGACTCGTCCGGCCGCGAATCACTCCCTGTCCTCGCTCGCTACGCGGGGGCTGAGCCGGCGATCGTGGTTGCGGCATCGGGGCTTGGACGGCGGTGCATCAGCGCGTTGCGCAGACAGCGCGCCACGAGCTCGGCGCGCTGGTTGTAGCCCCGGTGTTCGAACGTGACGATGCCCGCGCCGGGCCGCGACGCCGAGGGGCGCGCCGCGACCACTTCGGTCTCGGCTCGGAGCGTGTCGCCGTGGAACATCGGTCGGGGGAACGCGGTCTCTTCGAAGCCAAGGTTCGCGATCGTCGTGCCGAGCGTGGTCTCGTAGACGGACAGCCCGACCAGCAAGCCCAACGTGTAAAGGCTGTTCACGACGCGCTCGCCGAACTCCGAGGCGGCGGCGAACTCGGCGTCGAGGTGCAATGGCTGAGGGTTCATCGTGAGGGCGCTGAAGAAGGTGTTGTCCGCCTCGCTGATGGTGCGGGTGACCGCATGTGGGATCACCATGCCGGGCACGAGGTCCTCGTACCACCGTCCACTGACCGCTCGCTGCATCTGGGCCTCCATGGCGCAGCGTAAGCGAGCACCCCGCCGCCGGTGCGATGATGGCGCAGTCCCCCACCCTAGGAGCTTCCCCGCATGGGCTTTCCCTCCGATGTCGGCGTCGTCGACCTCATGATCGGGTTTCCGTTTCAGGACAAGCGCGCGGTCTACGACTACCTGCGCGTCGGGATCAAGGACACGCAGTCGAAGGACGAGTTCACGTTCCCCGTGGAGTACATGTTCAAGGACGTGCCAGACGAAGCCGGAGACGCGGACCCCATAGAGGTCACGTTCGCCAAGATGAACGCCCACAACATCACGGCCGGGCTGTTCGGCGTCTCCGAGGTCGCGCTCGAGGCGCGGCGTCGCTACCCGGGGCGCGTATACCTGAGCCTCGAGGTCGATCCCAACGACATCACCGGGACCGTTCGCAAGATCCGCGACGCGCACACCGAGCACGACATCAAGGCCGTGACCACGTTCCCTGCGGGCTGCAACCCGCAGGTACCGGTGAGCGATCGGCGCTACTACCCCGTGTATCAGACGTGCATCGATCTCGACATCCCGATCATCGCGAACGCTGGCATTCCAGGCCCTCGAGTGCCGGCGGCCTGTCAGCACGTGATGCACTTCGATCAGGTCTGCTACGACTTCCCGGAGCTGCGAATCGTGATGCGCCACGGAGCCGAGCCGTGGGAGGCCCTCGCCATGAAACTCATGTTGAAGTGGCCCGGGCTGCACTACATGCCCAGCGCCTTCGCCCCGAAGTACTACCCAAAGGTCATCGTCGACTTCGCGAACTCGCGTGGATCGGAGAAGGTCATGTACGCCGGCTACTACCCCGCTGGGCTCACCATCGAGCGCAGCTTCTCCGAGCTCCCGACCCTTCCGCTGAAGGACGGCGTGTGGCCGAAGTTCCTCCGCGAGAACGCCGTGCGGGTCTTCAAGTTGGACGACATCGCATCATGAGCATCATCGGAGACCTCAAGGTCATCGACGTCGACGCACACATCACCGAGTCGGCCGATCTCTGGACGTCGCGGGCACCGGCGGCTTACGCCGATCGGGTGCCGAGCGTGGTCGAGACGCCGAACGGATTGTTCTGGACCGTCGACGGCATCATGCTCGGCCGTGCGCTTGGCGGCAGCGTCATCGCGCGGGGCCGCAAGAAGGTGCCGGGCATCTCCTTCATGAGCTGGGACGCCGACGAGAGCGACCCGTCGTCCTACGACATGGTCGAGCGGGTCAAGGTGCTCGACGACCTCGGCATCTGGGCCCAGATCTTGTATCCCAACGCCGCCGGCTTCGGGAGCCAGGCGTTCGGCAAGGTGGCCGATCCCGAACTCCGCCGGCTCTGCGCGTCCCTCTTCAACGAAGGCATGCTCGAGATCCAAGAGGCCTCAGGCGGACGCCTCTACCCCATGGCACTGCTGCCCTGGTGGGACATCGCGGCCTCAGTGGTCGAGGCGAGGCGGGCCGCCGCCGACGGATTCCGTGGCGTCACGATGCACAGCGACCCCCACACCATGGGGCTCCCCGATCTCGGTGACCGCGCCTGGGATCCGCTGTGGGAGGTGTGCACCGCCGAGCGACTGCCGATCAACTTCCACATCGGCGCCAGCGAGACCTCGCTCACCTGGTTCGGCAGCTCACCGTGGCCGTCGCAAAACGACGAGAACCGCCTCGCGATCGGCTCGAGCATGATGTATCTCTCGAACGCGCGGGTGCTGGCGAACATGATCTATTCGGGCGTGCTCGAGCGCTTTCCGGCGCTCAAGCTTGTCTCGGTCGAGAGCGGTGTCGGCTGGATCCCGAGCTTCCTCGAGGCTCTCGACTACCAGCAGCGCGAGAGCGCGCCCGGATCGATGGACACGCTGTCGTTGCGCCCGTCCGACTACTTCCGCCGCCAGGTGTACGGCTGCTTCTGGTTCGAGCGTGACTCGGTGCCGCCGGCCATCGAGTCACTCGGCGCAGGGCACGTGCTGTTCGAGACCGACTACCCCCACCCCACGTGTCTCTACCCCGACCCTCTGGGTCAGGTCGCCGAACTCGAACCCCGGCTCGGGCCCGACATCATGCGCATGATCCTGCAGGACAACGCGGCCGAGTTGTACCGCATCGACGTCAGCTGAGGTCCTGCACCGTGCCCGCCAAGGCCCTCGGTGTCATCGATCTGAACGTCGATCTCGGTGAGGGCGTCGGCGAATCGGCCCGGCGCGACGATGTGCTGCTCCTCGACGTGGTGACCAGCGCGAACATCGCGTGCGGGTACCACGCCGGCGACGCCGAGGTCATGCGGCGAACGTGCGACGAAGCGGTGGCCCGCGGGGTCACCGTGGGCGCACACGTCTCCTATCGTGACCTCGAAGGGTTCGGTCGGCGCGACGTCGATGTGCCGTTCGAGCAGCTCGTCGAAGAACTGCTCGAACAGATCGGCGCGCTTAGCACGATCGGTGACGCGTCGGGCGCAGTTGTCCGCTACGTGAAGGCCCACGGAGCGCTGTACAACCGGTCCGCACACGACCGAGAACATGCGGCAGCGGTGGTGCGCGCCGTGCAGTTGGCGCCTCGGCCGTTGGCGCTGCTCGCGGCACCGGCTTCTGTGTTGGTGCAGCTGGCCTGCGCGGCGGGCGTACCCACGTTCACCGAGGGCTTCGCCGACCGTGCCTACCGAGCGGATGGCACGTTGGTGCCGCGCCACGAGCCACATGCGGTCCACGGCACCATCGACGCGTGCGTCGCACAGGCGGTCGAAATCGTACGCAACGGCCAGGTCACCGCCGAGCAAGGCGTTCGCGTCGTGTTGGCGCCACGCAGCTTGTGCGTGCATGGCGATACGCCGCATGCGTTCGAGACCGCAGCCGCCGTGCGTCGCGGGCTGCTGGCCGCCGGAATCGAGCTTCGTGCCTTCCTCTGACGCCGCCGCGACGAATGCACCGCGTGTGCTCCCATACGGCGATCAGGCATTCCTCGTCGAGTTGGCGACGAGCCACGACGTGGTCATGTTCGCCGATGCCCTACGCGACGACGCGCCGGCCGGAGTGACCGAGCTCGTACCAGCTGCCCGCACGGTGCTCGTACGCCACGATCTGCGGGGAACCGCGGCCGACGCACTGGCAGGGGCTCTCGCGGCGATCGACTTCACGTCGGCGAGATCGGCGGCCGTCGACGCGCACTCGGCGCTGGTCACCGTCGACGTCCGCTACGACGGCGAGGACCTTGCGGTGATCGCACGGACCTGTGCGATCACCGTCGACGAGGTGATCACAAGGCATGTTTCGCCTTTGTACCGCAGTGCGTTCTGTGGCTTCGCCCCCGGGTTCGCCTACCTGACCGGGCTCGACCCCCGACTGTTCGTGCCCCGGCTCGACGCACCGCGGGGCCGGGTCGCGGCCGGTTCGGTGGCCATCGCAAGCGAGTACACCGGGATCTATCCAAACGACATGCCCGGCGGCTGGCGCATCCTCGGCCACACCAACGCCGTGCTCTGGGATCTCGCCCGGCCACAACCCGCGCTGCTCGCGCCCGGAACCATGGTCCGCTTCCGAGCGGTTGATCGCTGAGCGCGACTACCGTCGACGGCATGGACACGTTCACGTTGCTCGAGCCCACCGGTGCGCATGATCTGGTCGCCACCATCGACGGTGATCGGGTGCTGCTGAAGCGAGATGACGTCGCGGCCGCGCTCGGCTGGGTACGAAAGCCCGAGGGCCTGTGCCGAGACGACGAGTGCCTCTTCGTGTCGAGCTCGAGCGGCCTCGATGTCGGCGAGCTGCTCGACCTCGGTGAGCTCGCCAGGTTGCTGCGCCGTCCACTCGCCCTCGATCTCATCGAGCGTGCCGGGTTCCTCGGCGAGAGCGCCTCGGCCAGGTCCGACGCGCTGACCTCGCTCGACGCGCCCGACTTCACGCTGCCTGACCTCGCGGGCGCCTCGCACTCCCTCGCCGAGCACCGCGGCAAGAAGGTGTTCCTCGTCGCATGGGCCAGTTGGTGAGGTTGCCGTGAAGATCTGCCGGTCTGGCAGGCGCTGCACGAAGAGCTCGCTCCCCTGGGTTTCACCGTAATCACGGTCGCTATTGACCGCGATCCCGAGGAAGCACGCCCGTTCATCGAACGAGCCGCGCCGACGCATCCGGCGCTGATCGACACCACATGGCTGCTCGCAGACCTGTACAACATCGACCAAGTACCGACCGTGCTGTGGATTGACGAGGAAGGGCGACTCGTTCGCCCAAAGGACGTCACCTTCGGCTCGAACGACTTCATCCAGTACACGGGCATCGACTCGGCAGTGCATCTCCGGTTACTGCACGAGTGGGTACGCGAGGACAAACACCTCGCACCCGATCGGGTGCTCGCCAACATGGAGCTTCCCACCGACGATGACCAGCTCGCGCGCGCCGAATTCGGCCTCGGCCGCCACCTCGCATCGGTTGGCGCGGACGACGCTGCTGCCGCGCACTTCGATCGCGCGGGCACACTTGCCCCCGCGCAGTTCACGATCCGACGCGGCTCGATGCGCATGCGGGACAAGGACCCCATGGGCGAGGAGTTCATCGGCATGATGATCGACTGGACAAGTGCCGGAAACCCGCTCAACAAGCCTCTCTCGGAGTGACCACATGGACGTCGTCCACTGGCATCGTGCGTTCAACTGGACCGAAGCGGGCCCCGGACTGCTCGCGAGCGGAGCCGAGGCGCACATGTACCGGATCGGCCCCGACGACGCCGACGAGCGCGCACCCTTGGTCGTGAAAATGAGCTTCCCTGCCGGCTGGGCCACGGCGGCGCACACGCACACCGATGACTACACCGAGATCATCCTGGCCGGCGAGATCACAGTGGGGCGCACCACGTATGGCCCGGGCGATGTGCGTGTCGCGCACGGTGGCACCGGCTACGGTCCACTCCGCGCAGGGCCCGACGGTTGCGAAGCGATCCTGATTTTCAAGAGCGGCGACGGCCTGGCCAAACCACTGCGAGCATCTGACGCAAACTAGGGGAAACGCTATGCGATCCATGCGAGCAGCCGTGGTCGAGGCCGTGCCCGGACACGCGACCATCGGCACCGTCGAGATCGGCGAACCGGGTATCGGCGAGGTCTTGTTGCGAACCGTCGCGACCGGCGTGTGCCACAGCGACCTGCATGCGTTACATGGCGGCGGCATGGCGTTCCCGACGCCGTTCGTACTGGGGCACGAGCCTGCAGGGGTCATCGAGGCGGTCGGCCTCGGTGTACGACACCTCAAGCCGGGCGATCACGTCGTGGCGTGCTTGTCGGCGTTCTGTGGTCACTGCGAGCGTTGCGTCACCGGTCGCTCGTTCCAATGCTTCACCGATGAGTACGCACGACGCGATGGTGAGCCCTCGCGTCTGTCGCGCAACGGCGAAGTGGTGCATCAGCACATCGGCCTCGCCGGTTTCGCTGAGTACATGCTCGTCGGCCAGAACAACCTGGTGAAGATCCGCGACGACATGCCACTCGATCGAGCATGCCTGCTGGGGTGCGGTGTGCTCACCGGCGTCGGTGCCGTGCTCAACACCGCTCAGGTACCGTCCGGCGCAACCGTCGCGGTGATCGGCGCGGGCGGTGTCGGTCTCTCGGTCATCCAAGGCGCCCGACTCGCGAACGCTGCGATGATCGTGGCGGTCGACCTCGACGACGAAAAGCTCGCGCTCGCCGCAGCACTCGGC
>Ga0114966_10004566_pt1 | contig 11896 bp, 8 predicted proteins | sample M_130207_XF_Meta_FD_87029 | JGI IMG/M metagenome (GOLD analysis project Ga0114966, IMG submission 87029) | Freshwater microbial communities from Lake Montjoie, Canada to study carbon cycling - M_130207_XF_MetaG | ecosystem: Environmental > Aquatic > Freshwater > Lake | place: Lake Montjoie...
CAAATGAAAACAACAGCGATTAAAAAACAATTTGACGGATACTTACCTTTATTAACAAACAAACAGCAAGAATTGCTTTTGGAAATGGTAAAGAGTTTTTTAAACGTTGATAAGGACACGAAACGTATTACTCGGAAACAGTATAACAAAGAAATTAACGATGCTGTTGCGCGAATTGAAAAAGGAAATTTTGTGAAACATGGAGTGGCTCTAAAAGAGTTATCTAAATGGTAAAACAAAAAACTTACACAATCATTTGGGATAGAATTGCGCTTGATCATTTCAAAGATATTTTAGAATTTCTATCCAAACAAAGTTCCCAAGCTCCAAAAATTGTAAAAGATGGTATTTTTTGTCTCGACTAGACGACGTGAAAAAGAATGCACTAATTTTCAAACTTGATAAACTAAAGGACACTCCAAGTAAAGAATTCAGAGCATCTGTTATTTATAGCTATAGAATTACTCATCAAATTAAAATAGACTCTCGAGAAATTCGTATTATTCGTATCAGACACACGAGTCGAGAACCTTTAGGTTACTAATACTTGAATTACTAGATACATTCCTAGTGCGCGCACTACTTATAACAGCACCTTGCCTCTATGCTTACATTTTCGTAGCCCTTTTGCGCTAACGTTCATTATAAATAAAAACAGTTAAATACTAAAATAAAAAAATGAAAATAGTAATAATCATACTTATAGTAATCCTACTAGCATTTATCTTTGTCCAACTTTATTTTATGCGTGCACAAAGAAATATTGAAACATACACTTATAAAGTCAAAAAAAAATATGATCTATTTGAAATAAGAACTTATGAAGCTACTTTATTTACATCGGTAAAACTCTCCACAAAAGGATATAAAAATTCTTCAAGCAAAGGCTTCTCTATTCTAGCGGGATATATTTTTGGAAATAATGACAGGAATGAAAAAATACCTATGACTTCCCCCGTCTCGATGTCATTAGAGGATTCGATGACTATGATGTTTATGGTTCCTAAGGAATTTAATAAAGACATGCTTCCTAAGCCGAATCAACCAGGTATAGAATTTAAGGAAGAACCTGCAAAAACATTTGCTGCGATAAGGTTTAGCGGTTGGGCTAATGATACTAAAATAGAAAAGTATAAACAGAATTTAAAAGCGGCTTTAGATGCAGAAGGTATAAGTTATACGAATCGATTTTATTTTTTTGGCTATAATGCACCTTATGAAGTTTTTAATCGAATAAATGAAGTTTTAGTTGAATTGCAATAAAATACGCTATACAAATAATAACAAACCAAAAAAATCATTATAGTAATGGAATTCAAGCATAAAAAAGGATTTGCGTTTAAAACCTATGAGGCTCCTTTTATTGCTCCATTCGATAAACTATTCGATATATTTAAGGAGCTCATTGTAAATACCTCAGGTGATTTTGATGAAGCCATTGATTGGCTGCGCCTACTGGATAAAGAATACAGGCTCACTGATGAAAATTATACCATAGACGATTTTATTGAGGACCTCAAACAAAAAGGGTATATAAAACAAAAAGTAAAACCTGATGGCACAGGAGGAATGGCTATCACCTCGAAAACCGAACGAGCCATTCGCCAAGATGCCCTCGAACAGATTTTTGGAAAGTTAAAGCGATCAGGTAGCGGAAATCATAAAACTAAATACGCTGGTAATGGCGATGAACAAACAGGTGAATTTAGAGCCTACCACTTTGGCGATTCGATAGAAAACATTTCGCTTACCGAAAGTTTGCGCAATGCTCAAATAAATAATGGCGTAGAAGATTTTACACTTACGGAAAATGACCTAGTTGTGGAAGATGCCCAGTACAAAGCTCAAATGAGCACTGTACTTATGATAGACATTAGCCACAGTATGATTTTATATGGTGAAGATAGAATTACGCCTGCAAAAAAAGTAGCCATGGCATTGGCCGAACTTATTACCACCCGTTACCCAAAAGATACCCTCGATATTTTAGTATTTGGAAATGATGCCTGGTCCATCGCCATTAAAGATCTCCCCTATTTAACCGTTGGTCCTTATCATACCAATACGGTTGCTGGCTTACAATTGGGTATGGATCTTTTGCGCAGAAAACGAAATACCAATAAACAAATTTTTATGATAACCGATGGAAAACCAAGTTGTGTGAGAGAAAAAGATGGTCGGTATTATATGAATAGCAACGGATTGGATCCATACATTGTAGAACAATGTTATAACCAAGCACAGCAAGCGCGTAAACTTCATATTCCAATTACCACGTTTATGATTGCACGTGATGCCTACTTGCAGGAATTTGTAGATAATTTTACGGTGGCCAATCAGGGCAAGGCTTTTTATACCGGAATAAAAGGATTAGGTGAAATGATATTTGAAGATTACGAAACCAACAGAAAAAAGAAATTAAAATAATGGATATGAAAATTGAAAATATAAAAACGCTGGGTGACCTTAAAAAAGTAGGTTATGTTTCGAAAAGCATCAAAGATGAATTAAGACATAATTTACGGGAGAAAATAAAATCTGGCAAACCTGTTTTCGAAGGGGTACATGGATTTGAAAATACCGTGATTCCGGAATTGGAAAGAGCTATATTATCACGTCATAATATTAACCTGCTAGGCTTACGCGGACAAGCAAAAACCAGACTTGCACGAAAGATGATTGAAATGTTGGATGAATATATGCCCATTGTAGAAGGCTCAGAAATAAACGACGATCCATTGAATCCCATTTCACGTTATGCAAAAGAATTGATAGTAGAAAAAAAAGATGAAACTCCTATAAGTTGGATACATAGAAACGATCGGTTTTTTGAAAAGCTAGCCACACCCGATGTAACCGTAGCTGACATTATAGGTGATGTTGACCCCATTAAAGCAGCTAACTTAAAATTATCGTATGCCGACGACAGGGTGATACACTATGGAATGATACCCAGAGCTAACCGTTGCATTTTTGTGATCAACGAATTACCTGACTTGCAGGCAAGAATACAAGTAGCCTTATTTAATATATTGCAGCAAGGTGATGTGCAAATAAGAGGTTATAAACTGAGACTACCTCTCGACATGCAATTTGTATTTACGGCAAACCCGGAAGATTATACCAATAGAGGAAGCATTGTTACTCCGTTAAAAGACAGGATAGGCTCACAAATACTTACACATTATCCAGAAACGATAGAAATAGCTCGTATGATTACGGCCCAAGAGGCTAAGTTGAATGAAATACAAACCAATTCGGTATATGTTCCATCATTAGCAAAAGATATTTTAGAACAAATAAGTTTCGAAGCTCGTAAAAGTGAATTTGTAGATAGCAAAAGTGGCGTAAGTGCCCGAATGAGCATTACAGCTTACGAAAATTTGATTAGTACTGCTGAGCGAAGATCATTAAAATTAGGGATTGATAAAACTTCGGTTCGATTAGCCGACTTCATGGGGATCATACCTGCCATTACAGGTAAGGTTGAATTGGTTTATGAAGGTGAACAAGAGGGAGCTGCAAGCGTTGCACAAAAATTAATTTCCGATGCTATATTTACCCTATTCCCTGCATATTTCCCTAAAATAGAAAAGTTAGAAAAAGATCCTAGTAAAAATGCATACGCTGCAATTATAGCATGGTTTGCCAATGAACCCGGATTAGAATTATTGGATGATGCTACCGATGAAGACTATAAAAAAGAATTGGATTCAATAAAACCGTTAAAAGAATTAGTCAAAAAATACCAGCCAGATATAAGCAAAGAAGATACATACTTTTTAAAAGAGTTTGTGCTTTGGGCCTTGGTTGAATATAAAAAGTTAAGTAAAGATAGATTTGTAGAAGGATTTCAGTTTAGTGATTTGTTTAAGTAATAGGTAATGAAGTATTTACTAAAATAGTTGTAAAATAATTGAAGAACAATAGCACTAACATTTGTGGTGAAATCGCCACCTTTGTCGAGTCCAAAACCTTTGTCAGTCAGTCATCTATTTTTACAACAGACAATAAACAATAAAATAATTTTGGTTAAAACAATTAATATGGACTTATCAAAACTCTTGGAAAAACTTTATCAAAAGCTTCTTTCAAAAAAAACTAAAGAAAAGAGTGAACGTGTTATTTTATGGATTGCTTTAGTGAGTTTTGTAATTCACTTATTAATAATTGTATTGATTCATTTTAATATTATTACCATTAATGAGCCATCAAACTTATTAAAAAATCCAATCGCTGCCATTTACACCCCTTTTTCATTTATATTGGTTTATGAGGTATATCTTTTAATTTACTACCTCCCAAAATCAACTTCTACTTATATCTCAAAGCAATATGAAATTATTGCGCTCATCATTATTAGACGTTTGTTCAAGGACCTTTCAGATTTATCACTTTCGGCTAATTGGTTTAACATTAAAGATGATTTGCAGTTTACCTATGATTTATTAGCGTCAGTCTTTTTATTCTATTTAATTTATTTATTCCGTGTTCAACGAACCAGCGTATATAGAACTATTGAAAACAGTAAAAATCATTCTTTAAGTATTTCAAAATTCATAAACGCAAAAAAATTGATAGCTACAGCCTTGGTTCCTATACTATTAATTATTGCATTGTATTCATTCTTAAACTGGAGTACTGGTATCTTTCAACCACTTGAAAGCAATGCAATTTCTTTCAAGAACCTTAATAATATTTTCTTTGAACAGTTTTTCAATATTCTGATTATTGCGGATGTAATACTGTTGTTATTTTCATTTTTCCACACAGACGAGTTTCACAAAGTCATTCGAAATTCAGGATTTATTATTTCAACTATATTAATTCGATTATCTTTTTCTGTTAGCGGTATCATTAACAATATACTGATTGTTTCTGCTATTTTATTTGGGCTTTCAATACTTTTCATACATAATAAATTTGAAAAAAAGTTGGCAGAAGAAATTCAAGAAAGTAATGAAATGGAGTAATGAAAAAATAATGAGATTGTAAATTTCAAAAAATAAGAGAAAAAGATAAATAAAAATTAGTGAGAACTTTAAGCATAAAGAAAGAACCGCTAACAGCGTTCGCAACACAGGGTTACGATCGCCTGCACCCAAACCGTTAGAAGTAACAATCCCCAATAGAACAAAAAAAATCCCTCTCAATAACTGAGAGGGATTTTTTTAGGTAAAAAGTTTTAATGTGAAATCGTTATTTTACGAATTGTTGTTACCTCTCCTGATGAAACACGGAAAAAATAAATTCCATTCGTAAGTGCAATGGTATTGTAAGTGAAATTTACTGCGCTCACTTTCCCAAAATCCAATGTCTCTACTTTTTCTCCTAACACATTATAAATCTCCAATTGCAAATAATTCTTCTGATCAGTTGAAAGGATGAGCTGAAGATGATCCTGTGCTGGATTTGGGAAAATTGTTACCGTTAAATTATCAAAATTAGTTGTTGCAATACCAACCCCATTAGTTGTACCAATTGTAACTATTACAGAAATAATACAGCCATTTATATCTGTAATGGTGCATGTATAAGTTCCAGCATCCAATCCCGTTGCAGTTGCATTCGTTCCACCTGTAGGAGCCCAAGAATAAGTGTATGGTGCAGTACCTCCACTTGGTATTACAGTTGCAGTTCCATCATTTGCAATTGCCAATGTTTCATCTGTATGTGTTGAGTTTGCTGTTAAAGCATCTGGCTCTGTAATAATAACATTTGTAGTTACTGAACAACCAATTGAATCAGTAACAGCGACTGAATAACTTCCAGCACATAAGCCAACACAAGTTTGTGTTATACATCCTGTAGGTGTCCATAACCAAGTCAATGGACCGCTTCCGCCTGTTGCCATTACCGTTGCCGCACCAGTACAATCACCAAAACAAGCAGGCGAAATATTCTGAGCCAATGTTACAACGATAGGTGTAGGATTAAGAAGTACAACACTAATGGAATCTGTACAACCATTCGAATCTATTACAGTACAAAAATATGTTCCTGAACATAATCCATTAATTGATGCCATCGTACTCGAAGTTGGATTCCATAAATAAGAATAAGCTGGTGTTCCTCCTGTAACAATTGCTGTTGCAATACCATCACATGCATTGCCACAAGAAGGCCCAACTGAAGTTGATGTAGCAATTAGCACTGAAGGATCTATAATTGAAACGCTCGGACTTGTGCTACAACCACGAGAATCGGTAATTAATAAAGTATAAACTCCACTGCAAAGATTTGAAAGATTTGAAAATGTATACGGTGCAGTGCCCCCACTTGGATTTGCTACAACACTTGCGTTACATTGACCAGCACATAAATTTTGAACGGTTGTAATATTAGCAGCCAATACAAGGGGTTGTGTTATGGTAAATGATTGTGTTATTGTACAACCATTAGCATCTGTTACTATACAAGAATAAATTCCAGCAGAAAGATTCATCGCCATTGCTCCAGATCCTCCTGAAGGCGACCAAGAATAAGTATAAGGTCCAGTTCCACCACTTACCATTACCATAGCGTCACCATTAGAACCTCCAAAACAAGCTACGTTTTGTTGCATCGTACTTACATTTATCGCTGAAGGAGCAACAATTGTAACCGATGTTGTCGCTACACAACCAATATTATCAGTTATTGTGCAGGTATATGTACCCGCAGCTAAACCCGTTGCTGTTGCAGCATTGCCACCTGAAGGCGACCATAAATAAGTATAGGGTGCGCTTCCTCCATTTACTGTAGCAGTTGCAGAACCATTGCTACCACCAAAACAGGAAATGTTAATCGATGAATTTGTAACTCCTAATAATGAACCTGAATATCCAACTGAAGGAGAATAAATTCCCAAACCACTTAGTGAAGAATAATCTAATCTAATTCTACCTACAGATCCAGTTGCGCCTGTTCCATAATAAGGTGGTCCAGAAATTGTTGTTGCGCCACCGACACCTCCAAGTGCATAAATTGCACCATTATTTGTTATTCCTCCTGATGTTGATAGCCAAATTGTACCACCAGATCCACCAGCCCCACTACCACAATTTCCAGTTCCATCTGATCCGCCATCGCCACCGTTAGTTCTAACTTGTCCTGCTACTCCAATTGTTATTGAGCCGCAAGAAGTGATAGAAATTATTCCACCACCAGCACCGCCGCCGCCACTACCACAACTATTTCCACCTGAGCCACCGCCACCACCAGAGCCACCATAAATCGGCGACAAATTTGCAGTACCATATGAAGGTCCTCCAAATCCTCCACCTCCACCGGAGCTACTGCCCGATAATGCAAACCCTGCTCCACCACCACCAGACCATCCAAGCCCACCTGTTCCTGCACCTAATCCAGCACCACTTTGTCCAGGAGCACCCGAACCAATATAAACTCCATCTCCTCCATTAGCTCCTCCTCCAATTCCTAAACCACCAACTCCGAAAGTTACATATGTAACACCATTTCCACCAACACCACCATTTGCATTTAAGCCACCATTTATTAATACGTTGCCAGAGCAGTAAATAGTTAAAGGTTGCGAACCAGTAACATTTACAACCACATTCGCATCTATAGTGAAGGAGCTGAAATTATATGTTCCCCCTATTATTGTTGTATTTGCTGTTGCATGGTAAACGCCATCTAAGCCGGTACCGCAGTTTACAGTACACTGTGCATTCAGATTAGAAGCTGCGACACTAAACATTAATGCTGCACTTAAATTAAAAATCAGGTGTTTGTATTTCATAAAAATGATTTTGTTTATTTTTTTATAGTTGCATCAAATCTACATTTTTTATACAAATTATCATAAGATGCCTTTGGAATTTTGCACATTTTTTATTCCGCTAAAAATTAACTAAAAATTTGATGATTTTTTAACAATGTTATGGTGCTAAGAGTCGAAATGTTTTCCTGTGGTGTTTGGTAATTCCAAATTCCATTATTGCAGCACGGTGTTGCTTTGTTCCGTAACCCTTGTTTTTTATCCAATTGTATGCTGGATATTTCTCATGTAAATTATCCATGTAATCATCGCGATATGTTTTAGCGAGAATAGATGCCGCAGCAATATTTAAATATTTTCCATCTCCTTCAATAACCGTGGTATGCGGAACAGATCCGAATTGTGTAAAACGATTGCCGTCAATTAATAAATGCTCTGGAATAATTTTCAGCTGAGCAATAGCGCGGTGCATTGCTAAAAATGATGCTTGAAGAATATTAATTTTGTCTATTTCTACTGCGCTCACAATACCTACAGCCCAAGCCAAAGCGGACTCTTCAATAAGAGGGCGCAGTTTTTTTCGTTGCTGGTCTGATAATTTCTTTGAGTCATTAAGAATTGAATTCTTGAAATCTTGAGGAAGAATAACTGCGGCAGCGAATACTGGCCCACATAAACAACCGCGTCCTGCCTCGTCACACCCAGCTTCTAATTTATTAGTATGCAAGGAATGTTTTAGCATTTATTGATTGACTGTTTTTTCAATACTTGTCCACAGCGCATGAGCTGTTTTATCCCAAGAAAAGTTTTCTCTTTGGATTTTTGCCTTTGCAATTAAATTATTCCTTAACGATTCGTCTTTATCAATTAATGCTAAGGCAGATGAAATGCTTTCTTCAGAAAATGGATCTACGTATAATACGGCATCGCCCCCCACTTCTGGCATTGCGGTAACATTTGAAGTGATGACAGGGATATCACATGCCATAGCTTCAATAATTGGAATTCCAAATCCCTCGAAATAGGGAATGTAGGTTAGCGCAAGTGCTGCGCCTGTCAACAAATACAATTCTATTTCTGGCAATCGTCCAGTAAATATTATTTCATTTTTGTCGGGCACAGAATCGATTGCATTTTGAAGCCCGCTGTACTTCCAATAATTTTCACCAGCGATTACTAGCTTGGTTTGCGAATCATTTTTTCTTCTAAACTCTCCATACGCGCGAACCAATCGCTCTAGGTTTTTTCTTGGATGCAACGCTCCTATGTATAAAAAATAAGGAGCGCCTCCTGTAATTTTTTTTCTAGTTTCTAAAATTTGCACTTCTGTCAAGGGTTGAAAACCATGTGCCGCGCCATTGTAAACGACGTCAATTTTATTTTTTTCTATATTATATTTCGAGGCAATGTCGTTTTTAGAAAACGCTGAAACTGTAGCAATACGAGTTGCGCGATTGGCAAACAAAGGAAACCTTTTCTTATACCAATTTTTAATATTTACAGGAAGATCCTCCGGATAATGTTCAAAATTCAAATCATGGATGACAGGCAAACATGGTGTTTTCCCTTTAAGCGGCAAAAATCCATCGGGAGAAAGAAAAAGAGCTGGTTGAAGATCGCGTAAAACACCGGCGACAGAATAATTCAGCCATGCATTAAAGAGCCAAGGTCGCCGTGCGGGTGGAAAAAGCTTTACCGGTGTAATGTTTTCAGAAAAAATAAAATCTTCGTGGATTTTCCTATCAAAAAGAAAAACAAAATGCGAATTTGGTTGAGCTTGTGTTATACGCTGCAATGTTTCAAATGTGAATCGACCAATTCCATCGAGTCGGTCGGGGACTAGCAAGCGAGTATTTACAACAATTACCATTTTACGAAATTAGTTCTAAGTTTTTAGTTTAAAGCGATTAAGAAGAATTTTCCTTAATTAAACGTTACAAAGAGCTAAATTCGCCCCGTGAAAAACATGGTTAAATATCTGCTCCAATCTATTTTGGGCTATCGACGATATATCCGATGTTTTGCCTGGTTCAAGGTAAAAACGCTACGTACCGATTCGCGAGAACAAGATTTTATGTATTTTTTATCCATGCTGCCCAATGAAGGAACTGTGCTAGATATAGGAGCAAATCTTGGCTTTCTTTCGGCCCATATTTCTCGCCAATTAACACACGGAAATGTCATTGCTTTTGAGCCGATGCCAGACAATCTAAATGCACTCCACTATGTAGTGAAACAATTCCAATTAAATAATGTTCGTGTAGAGGCATTTGCACTAGGCAATGAGGATGGGCAAGTGGAAATGGTGTTGCCAGTTGAGGGAAAAGCAAAACAGCAGGGATTAAGCCATGTTGTACACAAAGAAATCACACAACATAATGAAGGAATTAAATTTAAAGTTCCTATTAAAAAACTAGACTCTCTTTCTTATCTTTTCGACAAGGGGGTTACTATTACTGCTTTGAAAATTGACGTTGAAAACTTTGAGCAATATGTTTTGGAGGGTGCTAAAAATCTTTTCAGTACACACCACCCGCTGCTCTACATTGAACTTTGGGACAATGAAAACCAAAAAAATTGTTTCCAAATTATGAAAACGATGGGATATTCTGTAAAGGTACATGTCAATAATACACTGGTTGATTTTAATAAATCAATGCATGCCGATAAAATAAATTTCTTTTTTATTTACACTGAATAGCACACAATTAGTTCAACTAACCCAATACTTTTTCCTTAATTTCGCTTACGTTTTATTGGAACTTGTTAAATGTAAAAGAAGTTCATCACCAACCTCCTTATTTTACTTTGTCTGAATCTGCTAATTAAGCCGTTTTGGATATTGGTTATTGAACCGCACGTTCAAAATTCAGTCGGAAATGGTTCCTATGGGGAATACTTTGCAATCGCAAATTTTTCTTTTCTACTCAATATCCTACTTGATTTTGGGATCACTAATTTCAACAATAAAAACATTGCCCAAAATAACCACTTGCTTTCAAAACATTTTTCTGGATTATTTGTCTTGAAGCTAATGCTTGCCGCCGTTTACATTATCGCAACAATTATAGTGGGTTTAATTATTGGTTACGATGGGCGACTTACAAAACTTTTATTAGTCCTTGGGTTCAACCAGTTTTTAATTTCCCTTGTGCTTTATTTACGATCTAATTTACAAGCCCTCCATTTTTTCAAAACCGACGCATTTCTTTCTGTCCTTGACCGCATTATAATGATCGGAGTTGTTTCACTGCTTTTATGGACCAATTTTTTCCCGGGCAGAATGGATGTGATGGATTTCGTTTATGCACAAACTTTTGGATATTTCTTAACAGCGGTAATTGCATTTTTTGCTGTTGTTAGCAATACAAAAATAATTCGATTGCGATGGAATCTTCCTTTTTCATTGATGATCTTAAAAAAGAGTTACCCCTTTGCTATATTGGTTTTACTAATGACATTTTACAACCGAATTGATACCGTAATGTTAGAGCGCTTATTGCCAAAAGGAAACGAAGCGCAAACAGTTCGACTCAATGAACTCCGAGCACCTAATTTATTTCCTACTGCAGTACAAAAAGAAGAACGCATATACCTTGAAAAGGAATTAAAACATACAGGAGCAGAGCAATCAGGGGTCTATGCAAAAGCATTCCGTATGCTTGATGCAGTAAGTATGGTTGCCTATTTATTTTCTATTTTACTTTTACCTATGTTTTCCCGCATGTTAAAATACAAAGAGCCCGTTGAGCAATTAATTAAACTTGCATTTACACTTTTGATAACCGTGGCGGTGGTGGTTGCAATCGGATCTGTGTTTTACAGAACAGAAATTATGGGAATGCTTTATGGCAAAGAATATTTAGGAGATGTTGTAATTGTATTTCCCTTATTGATGAGTTGCTTTGTTGCCATTTCAACTTCCTATATTTTTGGATCTTTATTAACAGCAAATGGAAATTTAAGGGAACTAAATATCATGGCTTTTTGTGGGATGTTGATCAATGTAACACTCAACATTATTTTCATAAAAGTGGTACAAATGGATGCTATTGGTACTGCTATTGCAAGTTTGACGACACAATTAATAACAGCAACGGCTCAAGTTTTAATAGTTAGTAGAAAATTTAAATTGAAAACAAATTACAGATTACTCAGCACACTATTTGTATA
>Ga0114966_10004568_pt1 | contig 11895 bp, 10 predicted proteins | sample M_130207_XF_Meta_FD_87029 | JGI IMG/M metagenome (GOLD analysis project Ga0114966, IMG submission 87029) | Freshwater microbial communities from Lake Montjoie, Canada to study carbon cycling - M_130207_XF_MetaG | ecosystem: Environmental > Aquatic > Freshwater > Lake | place: Lake Montjoie...
GACGCCGGCGCGCACGTCGACATGGTGTACGAAGCAGGTTATACGACTTATATCCTCGGCACCTGGGTGCGCGAGAAAAAAGCAATGGAACTCGAATACGCGATCAAGCGCATGACTTCCGAACCCGCGGATTTCTTCGGCCTCAAGGACCGTGGCCGCCTGGTAGTGGGCGCCGCGGCGGACATCGTGATTTTCGACGAGCAGAAAATAAATTCGGCTGAACGCCCGCAACCCATTTCGGATCTACCCGCCGGCGGCACGCGACTGCATTCCGGGGCGGAAGGCATGTCGCACGTCATCGTCAACGGCCGCACCGTGTTCAGGGACAACCAACACACGGGTGAGCTGCCCGGTGTCGTGCTGCGCTCGCGCTAAAGCAGCGGTCGATAAGGTTGCCATGCATCCGGCGAGCGCGCAAGCATTTCACTTTTTGGCCAGCGCTGATATGCTCTCTTCTCATGTCACATCCGACGTTGAGGCTTGCCAACTTCGCCGACGCCCAGTCGATAGCGCTGATGTCGCGCGAGCTGATCGAAACAGGGTTGAGCGGCTGGTCGTGGGACCCGAAGCGCGTGGCGCGCGCGATACAGGCGCGCGATACCCAGGTCGTCGTTGCCGCGGTGCGCAACCACCTCACCGGTTTTGCCATCATGAATTTCGGCGACGAGCAGGCGCACTTGAGCCTGCTTGCGGTAACGCCCTCGCACCAGCGCTGCGGCATCGGCCGGCAGATCATGGACTGGCTGGAGGAGTCCGCACTGGTGGCCGGCATCATCACCGTCAATCTGGAGCTGCGCGCCAATAATTTCGCGGCGCGTGACTTTTACCGCGCGCTTGGCTTTACAGACTCCGCCTACATTCCCGGTTATTACCGCGGCGTCGAGACCGCGCTCAGGATGTCGCGCGACATCCGCCGCCAGATCTCCGACCGCATCAGCTAAGGAAGTCCGTTCGTGCTGATGTATAGAAGCACGAACGGAATATTTAACGGAGATGGCTGGCAGCCCTTCGATACCTCAGGGCGAACGGTTTACGGCTTGAATCAATCCGCGACGATACCTGCCTGGCGGATCACCTTCGCCCATTTCGGTACCGCCGCCGCGATATAACCGGCGAATTCAGCCGGCGTATCCAAGACCGCTTCGAGTCCCTGCGCAGCCAGCTTCTCGCGTATTTCCGGTGTTTTGAGGATCGCCGCAATCTGACGATTTAGCTGCGCTATCACCGCAGGCGGCGTGCCGGCGGGCGCAACTATGCCCATCCATACGGAAACATCGTAACCGCGCAAACCGGATTCGCTGATGGTGGGCACTTCCGGCAATGCCGCCGAACGCTGGGTCGCCGTCACGCCGAGCGCGCGCAGGCGGTTTTGCCTGACATGCGGAATCGCGGACACCAGACTGGCAAACATGGCCTGGGTCTGGCCTCCCAGCAAATCCGTAAGCGCCTGCGGGCTGCCTTTGTACGGCACGTGGACGAGATCGATGCCCGCCATCGATTTGAAGAGCTCCGCCGCGAGGTGGGGTGAAGTGCCGCTGCCGGCGGATGCGTAGTTGATCTGGCCGGGACTGGCCTTCGCCAGCGCAATGAACGCCTGCGTGGTCGTCGCCTGCACATGCGGATGCACGACCAGGATGTTGGTGCTGGTATTCACGCGCGTAATCGGCGCGAAACTTTTGACCGGATCGTAATTCACTTTCTTGTAAAGGCTGGGAGCCATCGCAAACGTGCTGAGGTTGCCGAGCAGGAGCGTGTGACCGTCGGGCACCGCTTTGGCGACCAGTTCGCACGCTATGGTACCACCGGCGCCCGGACGGTTATCGACCACGATGGCCTGACCCCATTGTTCGGCCAGTGGCTGGCCTATCATGCGCGCAACGATATCGACGCCCGCACCGGCAGGAAACGGCGCGAGTATGCGGACCGGTTTGGCGGGATAAGCCTGGGCAAATGCCGCTTGCGGTAACACTGCTATTGCAAGTACTGCCGCAAGCGAAAATACCAGATTCATTTCGCGAGCCCGAGTTCGCCGAGTATGGTTTTGTATTCCGCGTACTCCGCTTCAAGAAACTGCCTGGACTCCCGGCTCGCCCGGTAATCGTTTTCGAGCTGGTGGTCCGCGAGATATTTTTTCCATTCTTCGCTTGCCGCCAGGCGCGCGAGCTCCGCGTCCCAGTACGCAATCTGCGCGGGCGTCATGCCCTTGGGCCCGATCACGCCGCGCCAGAATGCGGCGACCACGTTGATGCCCTGCTCTTTCAGCGTCGGCACCGCCGCATACGCCGCCGCCAGCCGCTTCGGTGCAGCGACCGCCAGCGCGCGCATCTGCCCGCTTTCGATCTGCGCCAGCGGGCCCGACGCGTTGGACACCATGATGTCGAGATGTCCGCCCAACACGCCGGTCATCGCCTGCGGCGACGCCGTGAACACCGCGACTTTGAGCTTGCGCACGTCGATGCCGGCGGGTCGCGCTATCTGCGCAATCGCGATATGGCTGGGATTGCCGAGCGTCGTCGCCAGTCCGAAGCTCAGCGACGCGGGATTTTTTTTCAACCGCTCCACCATGTCGCGCCCGGTTTTCAGCGGCGAATCGGCGCGCACCGCGAACACCACGTATTCGGAGAGCATCTGCGCGAGCGGCGTCACGTCGTTGTGATTGAGCGCATTGCCGCCGGTGAGCGAGTTCGTCAGCAGCGTGGCGGAAGTCACCGACAGGTAATGCGCGTCTCCCGCATGCTGATTCAGGTAAGTCCACGCTATGGAGCTGCCGGCGCCGGGACGGTTGACGACGGTGGACGGCACGCTGAAGGCGCGCTTTTCCTGCCAGATTTTCTGCATCGCGCGCGCCATGATGTCGAGCGCGCCGCCGGCGGCGACGCCGGAAATGATTTCAACCGGTTTTTCCGGATGCCAATCTGCCGCATGTGCAGCGGAAAAGCCGAAAACCAGTGCGGCAGCTGCAATAAAGCGTAGCGCGGTCTGCATGATCACCATCCCAGCGCGTACGCGGGACGGCGCGGATCGGCGCCGCCTTCGAGTATCCCGGTATCCGGATTGACGCGTATCGTGCACACCGCTCCCGCCCGCCATTCGACGTCTGGCCACCATTTGACGCCGTGGCCAAGTTTCTCCAGTTCGTCGCCGGTCGACTTCGGAATGCGGCTTTCGAGATTGAGCCGTCCCGGATGATAGGCATGCGGCGCGGATGAAGACGGATAACTGTAACTCGCGAAGCGCGGTGCTTCGATCGCGCTTTGCACGTCCATGCCGAACACGTTGACGTTGAGGAAAACCTGCAGCATTGCCTGCGGCTGGATGTCGTTGCCGGGCGTGCCGAAAGGCATATAGACCTTGCCGTTGCGCATGGCGAGCGCAGGACTCGGCGTGAGGCGCGGCCGCTTGCCCGGCGCCACCGCTGCCGGATGCGCGGGATCGCACCACGATTGCGAGCCGCGTGAAGACGGGCACAATCCAGTGCCCGGAATCACCGGCGTCGACGACGAGCCATCGCTGGGCGTTGCGGAAAATGCATTGCCCTCACTGTCGATTGCGCATACATACGAAGTATCGGCAAGCGGGGCCGGCTCCCCGCGTGCCGCCTGCGGCAATTTTTGTTTGGGTGACCCTGCACCGCCGGCATCGCCCGCCTCGGGCATACCGGGTGAAGCTTTGCGCGGATCGATGGCCTTGCGCCTGGCGTCGGCATAAGTCATCGACATCAGCGTGTCGATCGGCACTTTGACGAATTTCGGATCGCCGTAATAACGCTGGCGGTCGGCAAACGAAAGTTTCAGTGCCTCCGTCAGCACATGTATGTATTGCGGCGAATTGTGGCCGAGCGCGCGCAAATCGAAGCCGGACACGATATTGAGCGCCTGCGCAAGCACCGGCCCCTGGCACCAGGGACCGCAGGTATACAAGTCGATGTCACCGAAACGCGTGGTGAGCGGCCGCTCGAAATTCACTTTATAGTCGGCGAGGTCCTGCATGGTGACCCAGCCGCCGTTTTCGCTGTGATATTTGGCAATCAGCGCGGCGATGTCGCCCTTGTAAAAAGCATCGCGCGCGGCGTGCAAGCCGGCGACGCGTCCCTTGCCCGCATGCGCCTTCTCCTGGTCTGCCATGTACTGAATGGTGCGGCCGAGGTCGCGCTGCACGAACAGATCACCGACCTTCGGCGGCTTGCCGCCCGGCAGAAACACTTCCGCGCTCGACGGCCAGCGGCGGTAGGACTCCTGGTTTTCTTCGATGTAATCGGCCATGAATCCGTGCATCGCAAAGCCGTCGCGCGCGAAACGGATCGCAGCCGCGGCCACCTCGCCAAAACTCAGCGTGCCGTATTTTTCCAGTGCCGTGATCCACGCGTAAGGTGCAGCCGGCATCACGGTGCGCAGGATGCCCGGCGGCATCTTGCCGCCATACTGCTGGGTGAATACGTCGATAGACGCGGCGCGCGGCCAAGTGCCCAGCCCGTCTATATTGATGACTTCGCGCTGTTTGGCGAGATAAATCATCATCGGTGCAACGCCGGCGAAATTGACGCGGTCGGTCTGCAGCACGCCGACAGCGATGCCGGCCGCGACGCCGGCGTCTATCGCATTGCCGCCCCCTTCCAGAATCGTGAACCCGGCGTGGGCGGCGGCGTGATGGCCGGCAGCGATCATGTGGCGCGTGCCGGTGATGACGGGGCGGTATGCAGACATCGTTTACCTCGTTCGAAAAAAAACCTTGCACCGCGAAGGACGCAAAGGAAAACCCAGGAAATACAAAAAAACATCAACACGTAAATTTCAATACTGCACGTCAAAAATGGCGCAATACAATCTCAACCATTCCTAGAGCTTTACCTTCGCGTCCTTCGCGGTTAAAGAATTGGGGTATCTTGACTAAACGCGCGAGCGGACGGTGGCGGCACTCAAACCCAAAATATAGCAGGATATGCGCGCCCGCACTTGCCGCCTCAGGACAGAATGAAGCCGCCGTCAATGACGAGATTGCTGCCGTGGACGAAGGTCGCATCGGTCGACGCCAGAAACAAAATGGCGTCCGCCACTTCTTCGGGTTTTCCCCAGCGGCCGAGCGGGATCTGCGATTCGCGCCAGGCTTTGTATTCGGGCTGCGCCGCCATCTGCGCGATGGTGAAATCGGTCGCGATGGGGCCCGGACTCACGGCGTTGACCATGATTTTGTCCTTGGCGAGTTCGAAAGCCATCGCCTTGGTCAAATAAATAAGCGCGGCCTTGGCCAATCCGTAGAGCGCCGAATTGGGCGAAGCGACTATGCCCAACTGGCTGGCGACCGTGATAATGCGGCCGCCGCCGCTGGCACGCATCGATGGCACCACCGCCTGGCTCGCCAGAAACGGCGCGCGCAAATTGACGGCTATCAGCTTGTCGAAATCTGCCGCGGAAAATTCACCAAATGGTTTGCGCACGCGGATGCCCGCGTTGTTGACGAGTATGTCGACGCGCCCGAGGCTGGCAACCGCCGCATCTACCATCAGTTGCACTTCTTCGGCGCTGGCCAAATCAAATACGCCAAATTCCGCGCGGCAGAACGCATTGTGTGCGCGGCATTCGGCGGCGACCGCCGACAACTCCTCGCGGGTGCCATCTGCAGCGAGGTAAACCGCCGCGCCCGCTTGCGCCAATGACAACGCCACCGCGCGGCCTATCCCGCGCGAAGCGCCGGTAATCAAAGCAACTTTTCCCGTCAACGAACTCATAGCTACCCCCTGGAAGAAAACCAGAACCCATCTCAAAAATATAAAGCGACAATCAGCCGCAGATGAACGCAGATAAACGCGGATGAGAATCAAAATACGAAAGCGATAATGCACCTGGGATTTCAGAATTCTTGATAGTTGCGCCCTTGCTTTGAATATCTGCGTTCACCGCGTTTATCGGCGGTTCCAAACTGTTTTTTTGACAGCCTCTAGTTTTGCGCGCCCTGCTGCAAAGCCCACGCCACGTGTTCACGCACCAGCTCCGACGCATGATCGCAGCGCGCGCGCAAAGCAGCAATGATTTGTGCGGCAGCCGGCGGCGCGGAACGCAGCGCGTTGCCAAGTCCCACTGCGAGATTGCGCAGCCAGCGCTCGTAACCGATGCGGTGGATGGCGCTGCCCATGAGGCGATCATGAAATTCGTCTTCGGTCCACGCGAACAGATCGACCAGCGCCGCGTTGTCGAGACCGTTGCGCACCGCAAAGTCCGCTTCATCGCTCACCTGCGCGAAGCGGTTCCACGGGCAGGCCAGCTGGCAATCATCACAGCCGTACACGCGGTTGCCGATCAGCGCCCGCAACTCGAGCGGAATGCTGCCGTGATGTTCTATCGTCAGGTATGAAATGCAGCGCCTTGCGTCCAGCCGGTACGGCGCCACGATCGCACGCGTCGGACAGATGTCTATGCATTTTTCGCATTTGCCGCAGTGATTTCCCGTCGCGGCATCGACCGGCAGCGGCAGGTCGGTGTAAATCTCGCCGAGAAAAAAATACGAGCCCGCTTCGCGCGTCAGCAGCAGCGTGTGCTTGCCGCGCCAGCCGAGGCCGGCTTTTGCCGCGAGCTCGACTTCCATGACCGGCGCGCTGTCGGTGAACACGCGATGGTTAAAACTGCCCACTGCCGCTTCGACCCGCTCCGTCAGGCGTTGCAGGCGCCGGCGCAGGACCTTGTGATAGTCGCGGCCGAGCGCATAGCGCGAAACATACGCTTTGCCCGGTTCGTTGATGACCGCCCAGCTTTCAGCCACGTCCGCGGGCAGGTAATTCATGCGCGCGGCGATCACGCGCAGCGTGCCGGGCACGAGCTCGCCGGGCCGCGCGCGTTTGACGCCGTGCTTTGCCATATAATCCATGTCGCCATGAAAACCCGCGTCCAACCACTCGAGCAGACGCGGTTCCGCGTGGCTCAAATCGGCGTCGGCGATGCCGATTTGCTGGAACCCCAGTTCGACGCCCCAGGAGCGAATCTGCGTTGCAAGTTCGGCCAGCCCTGTCGGCGATAACGCTAATTGTTCACTCTGCATGGCTGCTCATCATAAGCAAATAAGGCGTCATCTTGCGACCGAAGCTGAGACTTTGGCGCTCGGCGCGGCGGTGGCTGTCGGCCTTCAGGCGGGAATGATCGTTTATCTGCAAGGCGAGCTCGGCGCGGGCAAAACCACCCTGGCGCGGGGTATTCTCCACGCCCTCGGGGTCGAGGAAAGGGTCAAAAGCCCGACCTATACACTGGTTGAACCTTATACCATTTCTAGTTTATACTTGTATCACTTTGATTTTTATAGACTCAATAATCCGAACGAGTGGGTTGACGCGGGCTTGCGGGAGCACTTCAACAGCACCTCCCTGTGCCTCGTCGAATGGCCTGCCAAAGCCGGCGGGCAACTGCCGGCGCCGGATATGACGATAGACATGACGGTTGCCGGCGACGGACGCAGCATTTTATTGAGCGCGGAAACGGAGGCTGGTAGAAATTGTTTGACGCGGCTGCACAACTGATACGACGCTTCACCCCGGCGACCGCGAGCTGCGGCCTGCGCCGCCTTGGCTTTATCTTCCTGCTGCTGCCGTTACTGCTGCTGCCCGACGTCCATGCGGCGACCACCGTGACTTCCGCGCGTGTGTGGCCGGCCCCCGAATATACCCGCGTGACCTTCGAGTCTGCGACGCCCATCGCGTATCAACTGCTGCTGCTGAAAAACCCCGACCGCCTGGCACTCGATCTCGACGAAGTAAACGTCACGCCCGCTCTGCGGGGACTGTCCGGCAAAATCGGCGCCAACGACCCCTATGTGAGAGCCGTGCGCGTCGGCCGCTTCAAACCCGGCACCGTGCGGCTGGTGTTCGACCTCAAGACGGAAGCGAAGCCGGAAGTGTTCACGCTGAAGCCCATCGCGGAATACGGCAACCGCCTGGTGCTGGATATCTATCCCGCACAGGCGATCGACCCGCTGCTCGCGTTGCTGGAGAAATCGCAGTCGATCCCGGCGCAACCCGCTGCCGCGGTCCCCGCACCCGGGCCGGCAACCACCGCCCCGCCCCCGGCGATCAGGGATGCCAGTGCGGACACCGGCATCATCACGGCCTCGATCGAGCCGCCGCCCAAAATCCCGCGGCCGGCGAGGTCGGACGGCCAGCGCCTGCTCCTTGTCGCCATCGACGCGGGGCACGGCGGCGAAGATCCGGGCGCCCGCGGTCACGGCGGCACGAACGAGAAAGACATCACGCTGGCGATTGCGCGCAAACTGAAAGCCATGCTCGACCGCGAGCCCAATATGCGGGGCGTGCTGACGCGCGACGGCGATTATTATCTCCCGCTGCATCACCGCGTCGAGAAAGCGCGCAAGGTGAACGCCGATCTCTTCGTGTCGGTGCATGCCGACGCATTCATCAAGCCCCATGCACGCGGCTCCTCCGTATTCGCGCTGTCGGAGCGCGGTGCCACCAGCTCGGCCGCCAGGTGGCTTGCCAAGAAGGAAAACGACGCCGACCTGATCGGCGGCGTGAACCTTGACGTGCAGGACCCCTACCTCAAGCTGACGCTCGCCGACCTCTCGTTCACCGCGCAGATCAACGACAGCCTGAAGCTCGCGCGCGCGGTACTCACCGAGCTCGGCGAAATCAACACGCTGCACAAGTCCGAAGTCGAGCAGGCGGGCTTCGCGGTGCTGAAGGCGCCGGACATTCCGTCCATCCTGGTCGAGACCGCATTCATCAGCAATCCCGAAGAGGAGAAAAAGCTTAAAAGCAACGCGTACCAGGAGCAGATGGCGGACGCCATCCTGGCCGGCATCAAGCGTTATTTCGCGCAGAACCCGCCGCTTGCCCGCTCGCGCGTCGCCCGGAACCCGTGACGCGCGCACGGTTTTCGCGCTAAAATTCCTGTCCTTTTCTGCTATGCATCCCATGCGGCGCTTCCTCCTGCTCTTTGTTGCCCTGCCTGCGCTGGCCCTCCATGGCTGCGCCTCACTGCCCGATGAGCCGCCCGCGCAAATCACGCTCAGCTACGTGTCGAATTTCTCCGGCAATGCGGCGCGCGATGGGCTGCCCGAGGGGTGGGAGCAGTGGACGCTGTCGCGCTTCAAAAAGCCCACCGAATACCGGCTCGTCGCCGAAAGCGGCACCACTGTTGTGCGTGCGCGCGCCTCATCGTCCGCCTCCGGACTGGTGCACAAGCTCGATCTCGACCCGGCCCGCTACCGCCTGCTGCAATGGCGCTGGAAGGTGGACCAGTTGATACCCGGCGCCGACAACACGCGGAAAAATGCCGAGGATTCGCCGGTGCGGGTGGTCATCAGTTTCTCCGGCGACATGGACAAGCTGGAGTTCGACGACCGCATGTTCTTCGACCAGATCAAAGCCTTCACCGGCCAGCAACTGCCCTATGCGACGCTCATGTACATCTGGGAGAACCGCGCGCCTCGCGACAGCATCATCGACAATCCGCACACCTCGCGCATCAAGATGGTGGTCGCCGAAAGCGGACGCGACAAACTCGGGCTGTGGCAGACTGAAATCCGCGACATCTACGCCGACTTCAAGCGCGCGTTCGGCGAAGAGCCGGGCCGCATCGTGTCGATCGGCATCATGACCGATACCGACAACACCGGCGAAAACGCCCACGCGTATTACGGCGATATGGTATTCAAACGGATCGCGCCGTCGCGCATCGTTTTCGGCACGGACTGAGCGCCCGCCGCGGCTGCACCACCACATCAGGAGAATCGGCATGCATATTCGACACACGCTCGCCCTGTGCGCAATCGGCGCGCTTGGATTGACGTCCGGCGCGCTGGCGGCAGACCGCTACCCGTCCAAACCGGTACGCCTGGTCGTGCCCTACGCGCCCGGCGGCGGCTCGGACATCATCGCGCGCGTGCTGGGACTCAAACTGGGCGAAGCGCTCAATCAGACATTCGTTGTCGACAACCGGCCCGGCGCGGCCAGCATGATTGCAACCGAAATCGTGGCCCACTCCCCCGGCGACGGCTATACGCTGATCCTTGCCGACGTACCCCACGCCATCAACGTCGCCACGGCATCCAAACCGACTTACGACGCGGTCAAGGACTTCGCGCCCATCATGCTGGTGGCAACGACGCCGCAGATCCTGGTCGCGCACCCGTCCTTCGCCGCCAATTCGCTGAAGGAACTGCTGGCGATGCCCCGCGCCCAGACTGCGAAGTTCGCGCTCGGCACGTCCGGCACCGGCAGCTCACCCCACATGACCTATGAGCTGCTGCGGCTGCGCACCGGCCTTGAACTGAATCACGTGCCCTACAAAGGCGGCGGGCCGGCGATTGCAGACGTCGTCGCAGGTCAGATTCCGCTCGGCTTGCTGGGCTCACCGGTGTCGATCCCCCATCTGAAATCCGGCCGCATGAAAGGGCTGGGCATCACCAGCGCGCAGCGCCATCCTGTAGTACCCACGGTGCCGACGTTTGATGAATCCGGCGTGAGCGGCTTCGTGGTGTCGCATTGGTACGGCCTACTCGCCACTGCCGGCACGCCGCCCGCGACCGTCAAGCTGCTGCACGCGACGATTGCGCGCGCGCTCGAGCAGCCTGATGTCAAGGAACGCTTCGCTGCGCTGGCACTCGACGCGGCCGCGCTCGGGCCGGAAGAGTTCCGCAAGCTCATCGAAAACGACGTCAAACGCTGGAAAGACGTGGTGGCCAAATCAGGCATCAAACTGGAATAACTGCGCACATGAGCTACCTCATCGATCTTGAAAGCAGCACGGGCGAACGGTTTCCCGCAGACATACCGCGCAACGCCGCCGCCGGTCAAACGCTGTATGCCCGTTATGATCTCGACCGCATCCGGCGCGAAGTGTCCCCGCGCGACATCGCCAACGGACCCGCGAACCTGTGGCGTTACGCGCCGCTGCTGCCGGTTGAAAATCCGCAAACCGCAGTGTCCCTGAACGAAGGCTATACGCCACTGCTGGAGACGCCGCGACTCGCGCGCGCACTCGGGCTGCAAAGACTCTCGGTCAAAGACGAAGGCCGCAATCCGAGCGGCACCTTCAAGGACCGCGGCGCAGCCGTCGCGATATCGCGCTATTTGGAGTTGGGCGTAAAGACGGTCGCGCACAACAGTTCGGGGAACGCCGGCGGCTCGTGGAGCCTGTACGCGGCGCGCGCCGGCATCACCTGCGTCAACCTGCTGCCGACCGACGTGCAACCCTCCAGCCTGCAGCACTGCAGGGCCGCCCGCCAGCCCGCCTTTCTGGTCGAGAACTGGCACGAAGCCGGGCGCATGGTGGCAGAAGCCTGCGAGCGCAACGGCTGGCTCAATATCTGCACTTTGAAGGAGCCGTACCGGCTCGAAGGCAAGAAAACCATGGGTCTCGAAATCGCCGAGCAGCTCGGCTGGAAAATGCCAGACGCGATTTTTTATCCGATGGGCGGCGGCCTCGGCGCGATTGCGATCTGGAAAGCGTTCGAAGAGCTGCTGCACCTGGGCTGGATTGAAGGCACGCTGCCGCGCCTCTACGTCACCCAGTTCGAAGGCTGCGCGCCGGTGGTAAAGGCCTACGACGATGGCAAAGACGCCTGCACGGCGTGGGGCAAGATCGACATCCCGCCCGGCGGCCTGCGCTCGCCCAATCCGCCGGGGGGCAAAGCGGTGCTGGCGCTCATGCGCAAGCACGGCGGCGCGGCCATCTCGGTGTCGACGCCAGAAGCATTCGCGGCGGTCGACGATCTGACGCGCATGGAAGGCTTATTCGCCTGCCCCGAAAGCGCGACTACGCTGGCCGGTTTGCGCAAAGCCATTACGAAAAATCTGATACGGCCCGACGAGCATGTCATCATAGTCAATACCGGCTCGGGTTTGAAATCGATCCCCGCGATGGCGCCGGCGAATTTCCCGGTCGTCAAAAGCAGCGC
>Ga0114966_10004569_pt1 | contig 11895 bp, 9 predicted proteins | sample M_130207_XF_Meta_FD_87029 | JGI IMG/M metagenome (GOLD analysis project Ga0114966, IMG submission 87029) | Freshwater microbial communities from Lake Montjoie, Canada to study carbon cycling - M_130207_XF_MetaG | ecosystem: Environmental > Aquatic > Freshwater > Lake | place: Lake Montjoie...
AGGCGGTCCCGTTCCGCTCCGGTTCGCTCCGCTCACCTCCGCGAAACGGGACCGCCTCCCGAAATCCCAATGTGACATTTCTAAGTGGGCCAACCCTGTGACATTTCTATCTTGGTCCGACACAAAATACTGATGGCTCGCGATTTGGGGCGTGTCGTCGATACCGTTCTGACCGCCAGTCAGGATCGTCGGCAGACAGATGCCGTGCTGACGGCTCTCGTCCGACAGGAACTGCGGTTCTCGTTTCCAAGCGACCGCCGATTGGTTCGCTCGGCAATCAGCACGCTGCAAGAGTTCGGGATGCGCTTCGGCGCCTTCACGGATCGGGAGCGAACGCGCGTCGGTGTCGCGCTGGAAGAGTCTCTGCTGAACGCCATCATCCACGGCAACTTGGAAGTCAGTTCAAAGCTGCGCGATCTCGATGACGGTTCGTATGAGAAGTTGATCGCGTTGCGAGTCGGTAAGTCGCCGTACAAAGATCGCCGCGTCGAAGTGGTCGCGCAGTTCTCAGCAGAACAAGTTGAGTTTGTGATCCGCGATGAAGGCCCGGGCTTCGATGTCAGCCAACTTCCCGACCCGACCGATCCTGAAAATGTCGCTCGTGCCCACGGCCGTGGCGTGTTGCTGATGCGGACCTTCATGGACGAAGTCTCGTACAACGAAACTGGCAACCAAGTCACACTCATGAAGCGCAAGGCTGGAGCGGCGGCACCGGCCCACGCCTAACAACCTGTTGAGAACACGTTGGGTAAGCGTCTCGCTTGCCCGAGAATGCCGTTGAAAAAAGGGCAAGCCAAAGGCTTGCCCTTTTTTCTTCAATAGGCGGCTAAGGAACAGATTCAAAACAACTTCCCGCCTTTGTGCTTGTTCCCTCCCCGCCGAGGGGAGGGAGGAAACCGAGAAGTTGTTTCGCACCGAATCCCAAGGAACAGACACGCAATACACTTCGCGCGGCCGAAAATGACGCTCGGTCATTCAACCGCGCGGGCAACGCCCCGCGCGTCGAGTGACGTGGGAGGCCGTTTTGCCGCATTCGCGCGAGGCGTTGCCCACGCGGTTAAACGAGACACTGGGCCTCACTATTGGCCGCGCGAGATATAACCGCCTGTTGAAAAACGTAGAGTAGGCGGCTCGCCTGCTCGCATTTCTTGCTGGAAAACACAGGTTTCTGGTTGGGAAGCACAGGCGATCCGCCTGTGCTAAGGGTTATTCAACGGGCTGCTAAGGAGCGGGGCCGCAATCACTTTCCGAACTCAAACGTGTGTGGCTGGGGTCGGCGGTTCGCCGCCCCCAGATTGGGGTGAATCCCGCTTCGCTGGGGGCCGCGAAGCGCCGACCCCAGCCACACTCGGGAAGTGATTGCGGCCCCGTCCCTAAGGCGGCCGGAAAGACTTGTCTGATCCACACCAACCCGAAGTGTGAACGAGGGCGAAGTCTATCGACGACCTCGTTCACACTTCGGGTTGGTGTATCCGGGTAAATCCTTTCTTGCCGGTCGTCTAAGATCTGACAAGGCACCATGTGCTTGTTCCGTGTCCTCGCTCATGCTTCGGGTTCGTGTGAGTCAAATCAGCGGCCATCGCTGCCGAAGCACGTCTGGATGTTCAATTTTCTGAGCATTCGCGGCGCACCGAAACCGCCATCACGTCACACCGAAGCCCCGCCTCTGCGCGAAACCTCAAGCTTCGTCAAACCACCGAAAGTGTTGGCTGAACTACCCCTTGCGGGGTCGCGAATGCGGGATAGGCAGTCTCGGTCGAGTTGTCTTCGCTGGAGTTCTAAAGAAATGGAGGCACGTTGACCGAATTGATAGGATAGCTACAATCGGCACCTACGGAAGGATCGGTAATATCCGCACAATCTGCCGGTGACTACCGAAACTACTCAAACGACCAGCGGCCTCTCTCTCGGAGGGAGTCTGGAGAGACAACGGACTGTGGTGTGCGGCCTCCCCCGCCGCACTCTTGGAAAGGATGGATCGCCCCATGCAGAAGACCGTGTTCACGACTGGCGAGGCTGCCAAGATTTGCAAGGTCAGCCAACAGACAATCATTCGCTGTTTTGATTCGGGTCAGTTGCGCGGTTTTCGCGTTCCCGGATCGCGATTCCGCCGCATCCCGCGAGACATTCTGTTCCGCTTCATGAAAGACAACGGCATTCCGACGGATGCCCTCGAAAGCGGGCGTCGCAAGGCGTTGATCGTCGATGACGACGAGGAACTGGTCGAACTGATCCGAGATGCCCTCGAAGCCGATGGCCGATTCGAGATTCGGATCGCCAACAATGGCTTCGACGCGGGGATGATGGTGAAGGAGTATCGTCCGGATATCATCGTCTTGGACGTGATGCTGCCGGACATCAACGGCAAGGAGGTCTGCCAGCGGGTCCGCATGGATTCGGCCCTCGATGGGACTCAGATCATCTGCATCAGCGGCATGGTCGAGGCCGACAAGATCGCCGACTTGAAAGAGTGCGGCGCGAACGACTTCCTCCAGAAGCCGTTCGAGGTCGAGTTTTTGGTGGATCGCATGTGCAAGCTGCTGGATGTCGAACCTGCGGGAAAATGATCGACCGGTGAGGCCACAATGAATTGAAGTGACGAGGACGGTGGTTCGCCATCGTCCTCGTTTTCGTTTCCCGACCGGAATGCTTCGCCATGGACATCCTCCCGATACTGGTCTCCAATCCCAACGCTGATGTCTCACGGGCGAGTGAGTTCATTCTGCCGGACGCTGGAAAACTCGAAGCGTTGGCGGAATTCGCCGCCGGAGCGGGTCATGAGATCAACAACCCGCTCGCGACGATTATTGGTCGGGCGCAGATGCTGTTGAAGGACGAGCGCGATCCGCAGCGGAGGCAGATGCTGCTGTCCATCGGTGCCCAAGCGTACCGCGTCCGAGACATGATCGGTGACGCGATGCTCTTCGGTCGGCCGCCGGTCCCCGAACTTCAATCGGTGAACTTGGCGGACGTGATCGAGACCGTCGTTCAGCAGCAAGCCGAAGAGTTGGCAAGTGACTGCTGCACGACCGTCGTTGATGTTTCGAGTTCGCTCGCGCTGCAAGCCGATTCGACGCAGTTGTCGATCGTGTTGACCGAGCTGATGCGAAATAGTCGCCAAGCTTGGCAAGCGGTCGGGGGCGGCGAGATTCAAATTCGAGCGAGTTTGCTCGGCGAGTTCGCTCTCATCGAGATCGAGGATCACGGGCAAGGCTTCACGGAACTCGAACGGCAGCACGCCTTCAATCCCTTCTATTCGGGACGCCAAGCGGGACGAGGACTCGGTTTCGGGCTGTCCAAATGCTGGCGCATCGTCGAGCAACACGGCGGGCGAATAGAAATCGAATCGACTCCCGGCGGAACCACGATCGTTCGAGTGAGCTGGCCATCGGCCAACGGAGAGTGAAGTACGGCGCTGATCGGTGAGGCCGCGGCCAATACCAACCCGAAGCGCGAGCGAGGAGTTGCGGTTGGATCCTCGCTCACGCTTCGGGTTGGTGTGCGAAGGGCGGCCTGTCGTGGCAGTCGTGACGGCTGTGCGGGTCGTAGCAATCGAGACGTGGCCGATGTGGCGTTTCATCAACGCGATTGGCTTCCTCCACTCGATTTGTGCGGTAGATTTCCCGCAGCCGTTGGAAAGCCTTTTTCCGACAAATTGCCCCGCCACGATTCTTCCTCAGCGAGTCTCACTATGCCGTCTCAGGCCAAGCTCAAAGGCATCTTTACTCCGAACATCGTGCCGCTCGATTCCAAGGGCGAGATTCACGAGAGCGAACTGCGGAGGTACATCGACTGGCTGATCGCCAAGGGTGTGCATGGTCTCTATCCGAACGGCTCGACGGGTGAGTTCACGCGGTTCACGGCCGAAGAACGCATCCGCATCATGGAGATCATTTGCCATCAGGTGCGCGGCCGTGTCCCTGTGCTGGCGGGGGCCGCCGAAGCGAACGTCAAAGAGACGATCAAGGCGTGTGAGAAGTACTACGAGATGGGAGCGACCGCCGTCGCGATTGTCGCTCCGTACTACTTCAAGCTCAGCCCGCGAGCCGTCTATGCGTACTTCAAGGAGATCGGCGACAACACGCCAATCGACGTGACGCTCTACAACATCCCGATGTTTGCCAGCCCGATTGATGTCCCCACGATCCAGCGACTCGCCGACGAATGCCCGCGCGTGATGGGGATCAAGGATTCATCCGGCGACATCCCGAACATGATCCGCATGATTCAGGCCGTGCGCCCGAACCGACCCGACTTCAGCTTCCTCACCGGCTGGGATGCGGCTCTGATGCCGATGTTGCTCGTCGGTTGTGATGGCGGGACGAATGCCAGCTCGGGCGTCGTCCCCGAACTGACTCGCAAGCTCTACGATCTGACGACCGCGTACCGGATCGACGAAGCGCGCGATCTGCAATACGACATCGTGACCCTCTTCGACGCGATGCTCTATTCGGCCGAGTTCCCCGACGGCTTCCGCACGGCCGTTCGCCTGCGCGGCTTCGATACGGGAGTCGGTCGCCAGCCGTTGTCGGACGAACAACAGACCGATCTGGCAGCGCTCGCCAACAAGTTGCAGTGCATGTTGTCGAATCACGGCTTCACAGACGAACCACTCTGCGGTTGCCCACTCCCCGGCGGTGCGAAGGACTCCAGCCCCGAAGAGGTCTCAACGATCGTGCAAGCGGTCGTGGCCGAGCTGAAGCGACGCGGGTTGGCCTGATATGCGCCATCGTAGGATGGACGCCTCGTCCGTCCCCGCGTTCGTTCCAAATGGTCCTGACTCGGTTGACACGACTCGGACGGACGGGGCCGCCCATCCTACGGGGCCATCGTTTCAGGCATCGCATCGACACGACTGGGAATGGAGCGTAATCTCCGGCCCGCTTGGCGACGTGTTGGCGTTGGTCGTGAACGTTTGGAACGTTCGCGCCAACGCGGTCGCTGTGTGATGTTTCACTCGTCACCGCGCGGCATGTCAGACGGACGGCAACCCGAGGAGAGAACCTGTCGTGAATGCTCATCAACACCGCGTCGGTTTGTCTCGGCGTGAATTGCTTCAGGCGGGGTACTCCGGCCTGCTGGGTTTGAGCTTGCCGTCCGTGTTGGGTGGCCGAGCGGCTGCGGAGTCGGCCGCAACCTCTGAGGCCAAGCCGCGAGCGAAGTCGGTTGTCATAGTCTTCTTGACCGGCGCGGCCAGTCACCACGACACCTTCGACATGAAGCCCGATGCGCCGAAGGAGATTCGTGGCGACTTTCAGTCGATCGCCACGTCGATCCCCGGCTACTCGATCTGCGAGCATCTGCCGCACTTGGCCGCACGCTCTTCGAAGTACGCCGTCGTCCGATCGCTCTCGCACAACGACAACAACCACTTGATGTCCACGCATCACGTCCTGACGGGTGAGAAACAACCGGGCGGGTTCTTCGACAAGGTGGCGTCGCGCGATGACTGGCCGAGTTACTCGTCGGCGCTGGCGTATTTGAAGCCACGTCACGATGGCATTCCCAGCGGCGTGAATTTGCCGACGTACTTGCGCGAAGGGCCGCTCACGTGGCCCGGTCAGCACGCGGGGTTTCTCGGCCAGAACTTCGATCCGTGGCAGATCACCGGCGATCCGAACAAGCCGGACTTCAAAGTCGATGCCCTGACGCTCGCGCCGGGAATGGATGTCACGCATCTCGGACGACGACAGTCGCTGTTGCAAGAATTCAATCGGCAGCAGTCTCGGCTGGAAGAGGTCGCTCAGTCGGTGCGATTGCAACGCGACCAACACCTGGCGATCTCGATGCTCACGTCGAGTCGTCTCGCTCAAGCGTTTGATCTCCAGCGCGAGCCTGATGCCGTCCGTGATCGCTACGGTCGGAACGAGACGGGCCAGTCGCTGTTGCTCGCGCGGCGGCTCGTCGAAGCGGGCGTGCCGATCGTTCAAGCCAACATTGGGCGAGTCCAAAATTGGGACAGTCACGGCGACATCTTTCCGACGTTGAAGGGCCGCTTGTTACCGCCGCTTGATCTCGGCGTGTCCGCGCTGCTCGACGATCTCGATTCGCGCGGGTTGCTCGATGAAACGCTCGTGATGATGCTCGGTGAGTTCGGTCGCACGCCGAAGATCAACAACACGGGCGGTCGCGATCACTGGGGACCGTGCTTCTTCGGTCTCTTCGCCGGAGCAGGCGTGCAACCCGGCCAAGTCATCGGACGCTCCGACGCCGAGGGAGGCTATCCCGTGACGCGAGCCTATTCGCCCAACGATGTCGGCGCGACGGTCTATCACTTACTCGGCATCCCGGCGGAAGTCGAAGTCCGCGACCGACTCAACCGCCCCGTCCGCCTCAACCGAGGTGACGTGATCGAGCCTCTCTTCACCGGGGCGACGGTGTGAGGATTGGCGGATCAGCAAGTGTCGCTTTTACGCTCCGTGAAAGGACGTTCTTTCGCGGAGCGTAAGAAGGCCGTCGCGACAATTGTTTCGGTTCATCCGACGTTTGGGGTAGTGCTGGTTCACGACAGATGTCCGCCGTCAGCGGTTTTCATCCCGGAGGGGTCACAGCGCTCAACCCCCGGCTAATCGCGGACATCCCTTCAGGATGAAGAATCGGATCAACTTCCGTCTCGATCCCGTCAAGATGCCCCCCCAAAGCTTCGGGTGATTCAGAAAACAGCTTGTTTTCAAGGTGCCACGGTCACCCACCACAATGCCTCTAACGTTTGTTGTGGCCGACCGAGTTCTTCGGACAGATTCTCAGCCACATCGTCTCGATCCTTCGCTTGCGCGTCCGGCTTTGATGCGTGCAAACACCACACGAACTACAGCAGTTCCTGAATCACTGTGCCGCCGTCGAGGACTCGCAATTCCGCGCGGGCTTGTGCATCGAGGCCCGCCAACTCAGTGATCGTCGTGCCGACCATGCGCGGCGTGATGGCCGTCGTGATCGGGGCTTCGGCGTACTTGTCGCTCGCGCCGATGACTCGTCCCGGCTGAATGCCTCCGCCAGACCAGAGTGAGAAGTAGCAACCGGGCCAGTGGTCGCGAGCGGCTCGGTTGGAGATGCGCGGCGTCCGGCCGAACTCGCCCATCGCCACGACCAAAGTGGAGGAAGCCAATCCTCGCGCGGCGAGATCATCCAGCAAGGCAGAGAAGGCGCGATCGAAGATCGGGCCGTGCATGTCTTGCAGCAGCTCAAAGTTGTAGATGTGCGTGTCCCAACCGAAGTCACAGTTGGGCGTCATGCACTCGACGTACTCGGACCAATTGACCTGAATGTAGGGCACGCCCGCCTCGACAAGTCGCCGCGCGAGCAAACAACTCTGCCCGAACGTCGTCCGCCCGTAGGCATCCCGCGACGACTGTGATTCTTGAGTCAGATCGAACGCGGCGCGGGCCTGAGGACTCGTGATCAGTCCATACGCGCGCTGGTACGAACGATCCCATTCCGAGAGGCCCGCGCGGTCGAGTTGCCTCACGGTCGCATCGAGTCGCGCCCGGACATCGTTGCGATCGGAGATCCGGTTCGGCGTCAGCCCCTCCAGCAGTTGGAGCGACGGGATTTCGACCGCACCTTCGTCCGAGCAACTGACCATGAACGGATCGGCCGCTTTGCCGAATTTGCCGCCGCCGTAACCATCAACTCGGCGAACGACGTCGCGCGGGATGCCTCGCCCGACCATCACGAACGGCGGCAGCGAACCCTTATGTCCGCGATGCTTCCCGACGATAGAACCGAAGCTCGGTTGCACCGGCTCGGGACGTTCCTCAAATCCGGTCAGTCCAACAGTTCCCGCATCGGGGTGTCCCGACTGAGTCGTCACATGCGAACGGATGAGCGAGAGCCGGTCGCTCCGCGCGGCCAGCTTCGGGAAGAGTTCACTGTAATAGACGCCCGGCTGCTGAGTCGCGATCGGCGCGAACGGGCCGCGATACTCGGTCGGTGCATGCGGCTTCGGATCGAACGTGTCGATGTGACTCGGCGCCCCCCACAGCCAAACGAAGATGACTGACTTCGCCCGCGCCGTCGAAGCGGCCTGAACGTCTCCTGTCGCGCCGAGCATCAGTCCCGCCGGAACCGATGCTCCGATCTTCAAGAACGACCGCCGACCGATCCCGCGTCCCGTGCTTGCCCGAAAGGAACCGATGTCAAACATGGCGTGGTCTCGCGCAAGGAGTTCACAAAATACCTCTCCGCAAACCGTCACCCCTCGCCCCTGCTTTGCGGTGAGAGGGGCCGGGGGTGACGGGTTATTGAGTAGGCTCGAAAACGATGGAAGTCACTGCACGAATCGGCTCGACAAAACAGGGCCGTTCTACAGCGCGATGGCATTGGAGCATGGTTCGTCACCTTGAGCCACCCCGGCCGGAACGCTGCCGTGCCATCGCCTGTTCAATTTCGGGTGCCACGGTCACGGAGCTTCGACGTGCCCGTGCGTGAAAGGGAAGGCTGTTTCTCGTTCTCACGGCCACGTCGAAGCTCCGTGACCGCGGCACTCCATCCCCTAGATTCAAACCGGCGACGGATCTGGGACGTTGCCGAGCCAGTTCAACCGCTTCCCATTGAAGCGACTCAGCGAAACGAATAGCTTCCGCGATTGAATCGCTTACCGTTGGAAATGACGCTGGAAAGAAGTTGGAAAGAGGCTCATGACACCGCGACCTTTCGTTCGTTTGCATCCCGAAGACACCATCGCCGTCGCCGCGCGGAATGTTCCCTTCGGGACGACGTTCTCATTTGATGGCGGTTCCGAACGGACGACGCTCGAAGCGATCGACATGGGTCACAAGGTCGCCTTGCGTCCGATTGACGCAGGTCAGCCGATCAAGAAGTTTGGACAGACGATCGGCTTCGCGTCGCAGGCGATTGCGGCGGGGGCGTGGATTCATACACACAACGTCGCGGCGGGAGACTTGAAGCTCGACTACGCCTTCTGCTCGGAAGTTCCCGTTCCGCTGACACCGATCACCGGCCGAACTTTCATGGGCTACCGCAGGCCCGACGGTCGCGCGGCGACTCGCAATTACATCGGCATCGTTTCGACGGTGAACTGTTCGGCCACAACGTCGAAGTACGCGGCTCAGAAGTTTGAGAATGCGCTTTTGGAACAGTTCCCGAACGTCGATGGCGTCATCCCGCTGATCCACAAGATGGGCTGCGCGATTCAGTACGGCGGCGAAGATCATCAGCAGTTGACGCGCACGCTGGCCGGGTTCGCAAAGCATCCGAACATCGGCGCGTACCTCGTCATCGGCCTCGGGTGCGAGACCGGCCAAGCGTCGTTTCTCGTCGAGAACGGCGGACTGATCCAGCTTGGTGGGACGGAGCAACTCACCACGAAGAAGCCTTTGGTGATGAACATCCAAGAGCAGGGTGGTGTTGCTAAGACCGTGAAACGGGCCGTCGATGCGATCCGCGAACTGCTGCCTGAAGTCAACAACGTGCAGCGTGTGCCGATCCCGGTTTCGGAAATCATGCTCGGTCTGAACTGCGGCGGCAGCGACGGCAACAGCGGAACGACGGCCAATCCGGCGCTCGGCTATTGCACCGACTTGCTCGTCGCGCACGGCGGGACATCGGTCTTGGCCGAGACGCCGGAAGCGGTTGGCGGCGAACATCTCCTCACGCGGAGATCGGTCACGCCCCAGGTGGCGCAAGCGATGCTCGCCCGAATTCAATGGTGGGTCGATTACACGGCGCTGTTCGGTCAACGTGTCGATATCAACCCGTCTGTCGGCAACAAAAAGGGGGGGCTGACTACGATCTATGAGAAGTCGCTCGGGGCGATCGCGAAGGGGGGCACGACGGCACTCAAGGCGGTCTACAAGTACGCCGAGGCGGTGAAAGAGAAGGGCTTCGTCTTTATGGACACGCCCGGCTACGACCCCGCTTCGGTCACGGGCCTCATCGCGGGCGGAGCCAACGTCGTCTGCTTCACGACCGGACGCGGAAGCTGCTTCGGCTGCAAGCCCACGCCGTCCATCAAGGTCGCCACCAACACACCGATGTACAACCGCATGGTCGATGACATGGACATCAACGCCGGCCGCATCCTCGATGGAGCCACGGTCGAAGAAGTCGGCCGCGAAATTTTTGAGGAAGTCATCGCCGTCGCCAGCGGCAAAAAAACCAAGAGCGAAGCCCAAGGAATCGGCGACGAAGAGTTCTGCCCGTGGACCTCCGGGCCGATCACGTGAGAGTCGCACAAGACCGTTCCATGACCGAACCCATTGCCTACCTGAACGGTGAGTACCTGCCGATCTCTCGCGCGTCCTTGCATGTCTTCGACCTCGGTGTCGTTGGCGGGGCGTCGGTGACGGAGATGATCCGGACGTTTGGTCACGCGCCGTTTCGGTTTGAGGAACATCTCGCTCGACTCGAACGGTCGCTCGCGAGTGTGGGCTTTGATCCGAGGCTGACGATGGCCGAACTCAAGGTGATCGGCGAACGGGTCATTGTTGAGAACGCGCGGCTCATCCCGGCGCAGCATGATCTCGGCTTGATCATCTTCGTCACGGCGGGACAGAACCTGACGTACCTCGGTCACGCGGGCCGAGACCTCGCGCGGCGAGCGACCGTCTGCGTGCATACATTTCCGCTGCCGTTCGAGTTATGGGCGGAGAAGTATCAGTCCGGGCTGAGCCTCGTCACGGTGCCAACACGCAGCATTCCGGACGATGTTCTCGACCCGCGTATCAAACATCGCAGTCGGCTGCACTGGCACGTTGCGGAGCGTGAGGCCCGGAAAATCGATGCGACTGCGTCGGCGGTGCTCACCGATCACGAGGGACATCTCACCGAGACGGCCGCCGGAAATATTTGGTTCGTGCGCGGCAACAGGCTCTTCACGCCAAGCCGCCACATTTTGGAAGGAGTCAGTCGCGGTGTCGTATTAGAACTGGCAGATGAAGCAGGACTCACCACGAACATCGGCGACTACGACGCGATGGAACTCGCCGCAGCCGACGAAGCTTTTGTGACTTCCACCCCCGCATGCTTGCTGCCTGTGACGAAGTTCAACGGCCAACCGATTGGAAACGGCCAGCCCGGCCCGCTCTTTCAACAGTTGATCGAGCGCTGGAACGGCCTCGTCAGTCTCAACATCGCCGAGCAGATGCGGCGCGGTGCGTCCGATCGCAATGCGTAACAGGCTCGCCTAATACTACATCGCCAATTGTGTTGGGTTCAGTTTCTTTTTGGGGGCGTTTTTTGCGGCGGGGTTACGCTGTTGGTGATAGGCGATGGTGTTTGCAGTTTGTTGGATGTCGGTCGTTTGGCGGCGGTTTCTCTGCCAGACTTGGCAGCGTTGGGCCAGGGCGCGGCGGGTTTATTCCGGTGTGATCTCGGGATTTGTTTTCCCGCAGGCGATCCGTTTGTTCGGCGAGGAACCCCGTCAAGATGACGCACATCGTTAGATGATGCACGTCGTCAGATGGCGGATCAGCGACACGTAGCTGCGGCCTTCGAAGTGCGAGAAGCCGAGTTCGCTCTTGCCGACGCGGAAGAGGTGTTCGATGTTCCAGCGGGGGAACGCGATCCGCAGCAGTCGGTCCAGCGGTGTGTCGGAGTGGGCGTTCGACACGAAGTATTTCGTTTCTCCGGTTGCCGGGTTGTGTGCCACGATCAGCCAGTCGGTCCGTTCGCCGTCGCGCACGAGATGGACTTGTGCGGCCCGCACGTCCCACGCCTGATCGGCTAGCGTGAGTCGCGCGAGTGGCACGCTTTGCCACGGTTGCTGGTGCCACGGTTGCGCTGAACTTCGCGAGGTTGTCGGTGCGTTTGCCCGTCCAACCTTTCTTCGGTCGAGGTCCGCGCGGCTGCTTCATCAGCACGCGGAAACTCTTGGGAACTTCGGCAAGGAACGGTTGCTCGCGCTCGTCGAGTCCCTTCAGAAAGTCCGGCTTGCCG
>Ga0114966_10004572_pt1 | contig 11885 bp, 12 predicted proteins | sample M_130207_XF_Meta_FD_87029 | JGI IMG/M metagenome (GOLD analysis project Ga0114966, IMG submission 87029) | Freshwater microbial communities from Lake Montjoie, Canada to study carbon cycling - M_130207_XF_MetaG | ecosystem: Environmental > Aquatic > Freshwater > Lake | place: Lake Montjoie...
CTGCGCCTCAACGGCGTGGTCGACCGCGTGCGCGAACTGCTGCCGCGCATCGGTGCCATCGGCCAGATCCTGCTGCAGCAGAGCTTCGAGCCGAGCCATCTCGACTGGCTCGACGACCCGGCGATCGCGGGTGGCGGCAACCTGCTGCATACCGGCGTCCACTCGTTCGACCTGTTGCGCTTCCTTTCCGGTAGTGAGGCGATCGACTGCGCCTGCTTCGTCGAGCGCGTCGTCACCCGGCGCACCGAGGACAGCTTTTCCGCCGCGATCCGGATCGGCCGCGGTGGTGGCGGTCCCGCGATCCTCGCCTCGGTCGCCGGCTCCCGGGCCACCGACGGTCGCAGCGGGGGCATCCGCGTGGTCGGAACCAACGCCCAGGTCGTCGCCGACCACGTCCACGGCGACGTCGCCCTGGTGCGTGGTCGCGCTCGCGAGATCCTGCCTGCGGCGCCCGACGTTCCGACGGTGCTCGCCCTGCTGCGGCTCTTTCCCGCCGTCGCCGAGGGCCGCCTCGCCTCGCCGATCACCGCCCGCGACGGGGCCGCGGCGGTGGCCATGGCCGATGCGTGCTATCGCTCGGCGGAATCAGGGCGGCGCGTCGCCGTCCGAACGGAGTGAATCATGCCGCTCTACGTCATCCTCGGATTCGACGGACCCCACGGCGTCGAGCGCAGGCCCGCCGTTCGGCCCCGCCACCTCGAGCACCTGCGGCCGCTCGATGCCGCCGGCCGCATCCTCGTCGCCGGCCCGCTTTACGCCGACGACGGCAAGACGCCGCGCGGTAGCCTGGTCGTCTTCGAGGCGGCCGACCTCGACGCCGCCCGCGAACTCGCCGCCCGCGATCCCTACGTCGTGGAGGGAGTCTTCGACCGCTACGAAGTGCGGCCCTTCGCGCGCGTCTTCCCGGAAGCGAAGTGACGGCGCCCGCGATCGCGCCCGCGGACGAGGCGCCGCATGCTCCCGGGCCCGAGCTGCAGTGGAGCGAGTCGTGCTCGTTCTGGCTCTACGACGCGTCGTCGTCGCTCGCCGGCTCGCTGCGCGTTGCCGTGCGGCCCAACGAGGGCATGATGGACGCGGGCCTGCACTTCTGGATTCCCGACGGGGGCTTCGTCGCCACGCGCCACGTCAAGGCCCAGTCGGGGAACACCGAGCGTCTCGAGGTCGGCGACGCGCGTCTCGAGATCGTGGAGCCGTTGCGCCGCTGGCACGTCCTGCACGACGGGCCGGCCCACTCGCTCGCGTCGGCGGCCGAGGCGGGCGACCGCGAGGCCTGGCACCGCTCCCGCGTCGAGCGGCTCATCGTCGACCTGGACTTCGAGGCGAGCCATGCGGCGATCGGCTTCGCGGAGACCGGCGCCGGGGTGCCGTCGCCGCGCGAGGGTTTCGAGCAGCCGGGCACGTGGAGCGGTTCGGTCTGGGTGTCGGGCGATGAGTACCGGGTGCACGGCGTCGGCGTTCGCGAGAGGAGTTGGGGTCTGCGCGACTGGCAGGCGGCACGTCTCGCACGCCGCTTCTCGTTCATCGTCGGCCCGGACCTCGCGGTGAGCGCGGTGCGCATCGAGGGCGAGGACGGCGTCGAGCTGCAACGCGGGTGGATCCTGCGCGACGGTCGCTTGGAGACGCTGCGCGCGGTGCGCGTCTCGACGGCCCTCGACCCTGCGACGATGCTGCCGCAGTCGGCGCGTCTCGAACTCGAGGATGCCGAGGGTGGCGTGCACCTGGTAAAGGTCGATGTTCTCGCGTCCGCACCGATGCGCAGCGCGCGCAACCGCCGCCAGACGCTGATCTGCGAGTCGCTTGCGCGTTTCGAGATGGACGGTCGCTCCGGCCACGGCATGGCGGAGCACCTGTTCCAGGTCGACGGACGGGGCGCCCCGCTCTCGCCGGTCGAGTAGTCCGGGGCGAAGCTGCGGTCAGTCCGGCTTGCCGGCGCCGGCGCCCGGCGCGCCACCGTCCGCGCCCGGCGCCGTCTCCGGGGCGCCGGTTTTCGCGCTGCCGCCGCGGACTTCGTCCGTGGCGGCGAAGAAGCGTGCGGCGAGGGCGCGCGCGATATGCGCGTTGGTCGCTGGGGTGGGGTGCCAATCGTCGGGAATCAGGTCGGCCGGCCCCTTGCCGGTCGGCAGGATCGATGAGACCGGCAACACGTCGAGTCCGCGTTCGCGCAGCAACGCGGCCATGCGTTCGCCGCCGGCGGAGTTCGCGTCCCACATGATCGTCGTGAGCGGCGCACCCCAGCGCTCGCGGGCCAACGTCGCCGCGCGAGACACGATGCGCACCCAGCGCTCCTCGTCGACCGGCGGATCGACCGGCCGATCCCGCCAGGGCGGTAGCCAGCGGCTGCCGAAAAGCGATTGGGCTCCCTTCACGAGCAGGGCCGGCCCGTGACCGAGAAAGGGTCCGCGCCAGGCGACGCCGTCGCCCTCGAGTTCGTAACGTGGTCCCTCGAGATCCCATGCCGCGAGGCCAGCGGCCCGGGCGGGATGGTGGTCCATCGCCGAGTAGAAGGCCCGCGCGACGCCGCGCGGCAGCCGCGCGGCAAGATGGTCGGTCTCGAGCATGCGCAACATCTGGTGTGCGCCGTGCCCGGAGTGGCCGGCGTTCACGACGTCGAACCGATGGCCGCTCGCTTCGGCAAACTGCCACGGCAGGCTCTGCTGGTCGTCGATGCCGTCGCCGAAGGTGTAGGAGCAGCCGAAGAACACCACGGCCGGGCGATCGGGATTCTCGGGCGCCACGCGGTTGCCCAAGCGGTCGATCGTGTAGGTCGCGTCGTAGACGGGCGCGCCGTCGACCCGCTTGACCGCGCGCACCCGCAAGCCGGGGGCGTAGATCGCGCCTAGGTCGGGGTCGACCACCCAGGGATGGATGCGCCGCGCGCTGCCGTCGGTCATGAAGAAGACCGTCGGTCCGCGGTCGCCGCGCAGGGCCGCGAAGAGCAGCAGGCCGGCCACGGTGACCCCGGCGCCGGCACAGGCGAGTCCAGCGCGCCGCCATGCGGCGGAGCGTGCCGTGGCCGCCGCGCGGAGCAAGAGCGCCGCGACGGCGAGTGCGGCGAGCCCGCCGAACAGCATGAGCGACCAAGGGTCCGCCCTCATGCGGTGCCCCGATCGTGCCTCGGGAGGTCCAGGACAACCCGCGCAAGGCGGGTGCCGGGGAACCGTGCGCGGCGTCGCGACGGTCGGAAGTGGGGCATGTTCCGGGCTAGCACGCTCCGCCGGCGCCGAGAAGGCTCGGGCACCCGGAGACGAGGGGGGCGCTCGTGGCCTTGCTCGCGCCGGCGCGTGCGCATCAGGCCTGCGTCGTGCCGGTGCGCCGTTCGGCCGGGCCGCCGGCGCTCGGCTCGGCCGTCGCTTCGAGCCAGAAGAGTTGCTGGACCGGGATGCCGAGCGCCTGCGAGATGCGCAGCGCCGTGACCAGCGTGGGCTTCACCCGGCCGTTCTTGATCCGGTTCAGGTGGCCCTGGTCGAGCCTCGCCACCAGGGCCACCTCGCCCTCGGCGAGACCGCGGTCGTGCAGGACCCGGTTCAGGTGATTTCTGAGCTTCATGACGTCTCCTCCTCGGCCCGAGGCGCCGGAGCGTTCCGGCCGCGACATGCGGTCGGGCCCGGCGGTCGGTCGAGGCGCCCATCGATCACGGATCGCGTGCCCGGCGTCAGTCGGCGACGACTATTCGCGGGCTAGTCTGCGCAACGGAGCGCATCGGTGCGCGCATGCGGGCCAGCGCCGCGCGCAAGACATGCAGCCTCTCGATGCGTTCCATGGATGCAGTGCAGCCATGCATCGCGGCGCATCGTGCAGAACGAAAAAAAGATTTGACCAGCTTCGCGCAGACCTGATAGGCGCCCCCCATGTTTCGCTACCTGGTGTTGGGGCTCTTGCGCGACGGCCAGCCGAAGCACGGCTACGCGATCAGGAGGGAGTACATCTCGCGCTCCGGCGTCGAGATCAATTCGGGAAGCTTCTACCGCGAACTTCAGCGTCTGGTCGACGATCGGCTGCTGCGGGTCGCCGACGGGCGCAGGGTCGACGATCGGCGAACACCGTACGCGATCCTCGACGCGGGCCGCAGCGTCTTCGATCGGTGGATCTGCTCCCGGCTCGGCGACCTGGAGGCGGGCGCCGACGACGAACTCGGCTCCCGCGCGGTCTTCCTCGCCCGAGCCGAACGCGCGCGCGTCCGGGCCGCTCTCTCCGAGTGGCAGGAGCAACTCTGGATCGCCGGGAAGATGCTCGAGCGCGAGCGCGTCACCGAGGCGAGCCTGGCGGCGACCGACGAGTTCCCCGCCCGCTCGCTCCTGGTCGCGCGGCGCATCAAGTACGTGGCCGCCGACCTCGAATTCGTCGCGGACACGGCGGCGCTCTTCGATGCGTGGTGCGCGGCGAGAGATGCGCGCGAGTCGGGTTCGCCGGCCCCGGCCGACGCCGAACCCGGCCCGGCGCCGGCGGTCGAGTCGTCCGTGGCGCACCCGACCTCGCCGGCGCCGCCCAAGCGCGCGCCCGCCGCGGCGACGCCGGCTGCGCCCAGCCGGGCGCGCGCGCGCCGGTCGCAGCCGTGATCGCGTCGCGCCCGTGGCTCGCCCGGCGCAACGCGACGGGCGCCGAGGATGCGGTGGTCGCCAGCGCCGTGGCCGCGGTGTCAGCTGCGGACGCATGCCTCGCGATCCGACTCGAGGATGCGACCCGCGACTACGGCCGCGCGACGTGCATCGTGCGGGCCCTCGACCGGATCTCGCTCGCCGTACCCCGTGGGCAGTTCGTCTCGGTCCTCGGTCCGAGCGGCAGCGGCAAGAGCACGCTGCTGCGCCTGGTCGCGGGCGTGGACGCGGCGACCGCAGGCAGCGTGCGCCTCTTCGGCCGGGAACTCGGCGATCTCACCGAAGCCGAGTGCTGCGATCATCGCTTGCGGCGCGTCGGACAGGTCTTCCAGTCGTGCGCCCTGCTCCCCGGGATCGACGTCCGCGAGAACGTCGCCTTGCCGCTCGGCTTTCTCGGTATCGGCTCGACCGAGGCCCGCCTGATGGCCGAGTACGTGCTCGAACGGGTCGGCATCGCGCGACGATTCCGGCAGCGCGAACCCGCCGCGCTCTCCGGTGGCGAGCGTCAGCGCGTGGCGATCGCCCGGGCGCTGGTCGCCGGGCCGTCGCTCCTGCTGGCCGACGAACCCACCGGTCGTCTCGACTCTCGGTCCGCGACCGAGATCCTCGATCTCCTGGCCGCGCTCGCCGCCGAGCGGGAACTCACCGTCGTCCTCGCTACGCACGCCGCGGCCGTGGCGACGCGCGGTCAGCGCACCGTCGTGCTGTGCGACGGCCGCGTGGTGCACGACGTCATGGCCGAGCCGAGGCGAGCGGTGGTGCGGTCGCTGCGTCCGGCGACCGGCTGACACGGGCCCGGAGCAAGCCGATGTCGATCCACTTCGCCGTCATGGCCCTGCTCGCGAGTCGCCCGACGTACGGCTACGCCGCGAACCGCGCGCTCGAGGATCGCTTCGGTGATCTCTTCGACTTCAATCACGGTCGCGTCTATCAGGTGCTCCGGGCTCTCGAAGCGAATGGCTGGGTGGTGGTCGGCGACGAGCGGCGAGAGGGGCGGCGTCCCGCCCGACGCGTCTATGTGCCGAGCCCGCTCGGTGTCGCATCACTCGAAGCCTGGTTGCAGGGCGGAGCCGTGCGCGGCGAGCCGCTCTCCGAGGAGTTCTTCCTGCGCATCCTCGTCGGACGCGAACGCGGTCTCGACGTGCGCGGCTGGGTCGAGGCGGAGCGCAAGCGGCTCGTCGGGCTGCTGCGACTCGCCGGCGACCCCGAGACGAACCGCGAACCGGAGCGGACGCCGGGCGTTTCGGAACTCGCGGCGCGGTGGCGACTGCTTCGCGCCCGCGCCGACCTCGCCACGGTCGACGAGTGCCTGCGCGCCCTCTCCGCGAACCCGTCGCGATGACGCGCGCGGTGCTTGGCCGGTCCGCCTACTGCATCACGCCCGGCATCTGCAGGCTGAAGCGCGGGATCTCGGCCTGGAAGATGCGCCCGTCGGCTTCGTGCATCTCGTAGGTGCCTTCCATCGTGCCCACAGGGGTCGAGAGCACGGAGCCACTCGTGTAGCGGTGCGACTCGCCCGGAGCCAGGACTGGCTGCTCCCCGACGACGCCCGGTCCCTCCACCTCCTCGACCTTGCCGTTGCCGTCGGTGATCATCCAGTGCCGGCGCTTCAACTGCACCCGGGTCGACCCCTCGTTGGCGATCGTGATGAAATAGGCAAACGCGTAGCGATCCTCGTCCGCCGCCGAGTGCTCTTGGAGAAAACGCGACTCGACGGTGACGCGGACTCCCTCTGTGATCGCCGTGAACATCGGGTCAATCGGTAAGAAAGCCCGGCCCGCGGGTCAATGGGCGACCGCGCGGGCGGAAGCGCCCATGTCGACCGCCGGCCCGGCGACCGGGGCGCCCTGCGTCCAGTCGCAGCGCCAGCCGGGGAAGGCGAAGGCCGGGTAGGGATCCGGCGCGATCCACTCCGGGGACTCGAAAACTACGGCGAACTGGCGGTCGGAACCGATGCGCCCGAGCCGGAAGGTCTTGAAGAGATGGTGCGTCTTGGGATCGACCTTGGTGCGGCCGCCCGGTCCGTCGAACTCGGTGCCCGCGGCGAGCGCCGCGAGGACGGCCGCCGGGGCGGCGGTTCCGGCCTTCCGGACGCCGATCTCCCACAACTTCACCTGGACGTAGGCCGCCTCCATCGGGTCGTCGGTCACCCGGTCTAAGCCGAACTCCTGCTGGAACTTGTCGACGAACTCGTGGTTCGCCGGGGTATCGATCGACTGGAAGTAGCTGGCTGCCGCGTAGTGGCCCTCGACCGTCGACGGCAGGAGAGCGCGCAATTCGTTCTCGCCGACGCTCGTCGCGACGACCGGGATCTCCGCCGCCCGCACGCCCTGGCGGGCGAGTTCCTTGTAGAAGTCGATGTTCGAGTCGCCGTTGATCGTGCTAAGGACCAGGTCGGGCGAGGCGGCATGCAGCGTCTCGACGACCGGGCGGAAGTCCTTGTGTCCGAGGGGCACGTAGTTCTCGCCAACGACTTCCACGCCCTTCGCCGCGAGGTACTTTCGCGCGATGAAGTTCGCGGTGCGGGGGTAGACGTAGTCCGACCCGAGGAGGTAGATGCGCCGCTTGCTGCCGCCCGCGGGCGAGAGGAACCAGTCGAGGGCCGGCAGGATCTGCTGGTTTGGCGTCGGTCCGGTGTAGACGATGTCGGGCGAGCACTCGTTGCCCTCGTACTGCACCGGGTAGAAGAGCAGTCCCTTGGCCGCGGCGATCACGGGTTCCATCGCCTTGCGGCTGTCGGACGTCCAGCCGCCGAAGAGCGCCACCACGCCGTCCTTCTCGAATAATTGGTGGGCGCGGCGCGGGAAGACGTCGGCGCGCGAGCGCCCGTCCTCGATCACGGCCTCGACGGGATGGCCGTCGATGCCGCCCTTGGCCTCGATCTCCAGGAGCGCCAGTTGCTCCGCGTCGCGCAGCGGGGTCTCGCTCGTCGCCATCGTTCCGGTTTGCGAGTGCAGGAGTCCGACCTTGATCGGCGAGACCTGCGGCGTCTTGGCGAAGGGATGCGGAAGGGAGAGTGCGTCGCAGCCAGCGGTCCCGACCACGACCGCCATCGCGATGCACAGGGCGGCCGCCCCGGAACGGCGGGCGCCCGGCGTCGCCTCCTGTCGGAGCCAGCGGACCATGGTCAATCCTCCATCAACTCGGCGAGGATCGGCTCGAAGGGGGCCGCGGAGATGCTGACCGCGCCCCGGAACGGGTTGTCCATGTCGGCGATCAGGAAGACCATGGCACCCACGAACGCCGCGAGGATCCCGCCGAGGAAGAGGTGGGAAAGCAGGCTCATGTCGAAGAGCCAGATCAGGACCAGGTTGATCACCGCGCCGAAGAGCACGACGTACCACATCGTCGAGGGAATGCTCGTGCCGATCGCCTGCAGGCGCATCCGGCGCGCCTCGTAGTAGACGTTGAACTGCCGCAGCGTCTCGGCGTGCATGAGTTCCTCGCCGGTCGTGCTCGGCTGGAAGCGCAACAGGTTCTCCTGGAAGGCCGTCATGCGGACGTCGCCGCCCCGGGGGATGAGTCCCCTGCGCTGCTGGGGCCAGGCCTCCTTCACCAGATAGCGGGTGTGGTCGCGCAGAATCCAGATGAGGTTCTGGCGTTCCGGCTCGGGATAGGCGGCGATGTCCTCCTTGAGCGCCGCCAGCGCGGACGCCTCCTTGGCGACGATGCCCTGAGTCGTTCCGTAGCCCTGGTAGGCGGCGACCGCGAGCAGGCCGAGGAGCAGGCCGTAGAAGACTCCGAACAGGGAGAGTATGTAGCCGACGATGTCGTTCAGCCCCGCGCGGCCGCCGAGCAGCGGGCGCAGGATCGGTCGCAGGAAGATCGCTCCGAACCAGCTGAAGAGGATGAACGCGGACGAGGTCAGCGCCGCGAACTCCCAGGTCGGGATGTCGAAGATCCAATCCATGGCCCTCCGTCGTAGCCGATTCCGGTGCCGGGGGGAACCCGCGCCCCGGTGGACGGGCTAAACCGCACCGGGCCGCGCGGCGTTTGCGGCGCGCCGCGCCGCGAGGGTAACGAAGGGCGGATTCCGGACCAGGAGCGCACGTCCATGCCCGACGACTACAAGGCCCCGCTGCCCCAGCCGACGCCCGACTCGAAGCCGTTCTGGGAGGCTGCGCGGCGCCACGAGTTGCGCATCCAGCGCTGTCGAGCCTGCTCGACGGCTTTCTTCTACCCGCGCAACGTCTGCCCGGAGTGCCTTTCGGGCGACCTCGACTGGTTCACGGCGAGCGGCCGCGGCCGACTGCACACCTTCTCGATCGTGTACCGGGGCCTGAAGGTGACGCCGCTGCCGACGCCCTATGTCCTCGCGGTGGTCGAACTCGAGGAAGGGCCGCGGCTCATGACGAATCTGGTCGGCATCCAGGCCGACCCCGAGCAGGTGCGCTGCGAGATGCCGGTGGTCGTCGAATGGGCGGACGTGACCTCCGAGGTGACGCTGCCGCGCTTCCGGCCGGCCTGAGCCCGGCCTCGAGCGCCGCCCCGATCCCGCAGGAAGACAGGAAGGACGACCATGGCCAGGGAACGACTTCACGCCCAGCGCGGGCGTATCGCGATTGTCGGTGCGGCGGAATCCGACGAGGTCGGCAAGCTGCCGGACAAGTCGGCGCTCATGCTGCACGCCGAGGCGGCGCGCAACGCGCTCGCCGACGCCGGGCTCTCGGTGAAGGACGTCGACGCGGTGCTCTCGACCGGGCGCCAGACGGCCAACGACGTGCCGGAATACCTCGGCATCCGGCCGCGCTACCTCGACAACACCCAGATGGGAGGCTGCTCGTTCATCGCCCACCTGCAGCATGCTCTCGGCGTCATCGAGGCCGGGGTCGCCGAGGTCGTGCTCATCACCCACGGCGAGAGCGGGGCGTCCCGGGTCGGCATGGGCGGCGGCGACCGCTTCGCGCCCGACACGCCGCCCGGCCAGTACGAGATGCCCTACGGCATTGGCGGTCCCGCGACGCGCTACGCCCTCGCGGCGACCCGCCACATGCACGAGTTCGGCACGACCCGGGAGCAGATCGCGGAAGTGGCGGTCGCGACGCGCAAATGGGCGTCGCTCAACCCGCGCGCGATGATGCGCGACCCGATCACGGTCGCCGATGTGCTCGCCTCGAAGCCGATCGCCTGGCCGATGAACCTGCTCGACTGCTGCCTGGTCACCGACGGCGGCGGCGCACTCGTGGTCACCTCGGCCGCGCGCGCGAAGGACCTGCGCAGCAAGCCGGTCTTCGTGCTCGGCACCGGCGAGGCGACCTGCCACTCGATCATCTCGCAGATGCCCCGCTTCCACGCCTGGGACGCGGCCATCCTGGCCGGCGAGCGCGCCTGGGAGATGTCGGGTGCGCGGCCTGCGGATGTGGACCTCGCGATGCTCTATGACGCCTTCACCATCGTGCCGATCCTCGCCCTCGAGGCGCTCGGCTTCTGCAAGCCGGGGGAGGGCGGAAGTTTCGTCGCCGACGGCCGCACGGCCCCGGGTGGTGCCCTGCCGATAAACACCAACGGTGGCGGCCTCTCCTACACCCACACCGGCATGTACGGGATGTTCCTGCTGGTCGAGGCGGTCCGCCAGTTGCGCGGGCAATGCGGTGCGCGCCAGGTGCCGGGGGCGAAGACCGCCGTCTGTCACGGCACCGGAGGCATCCTCTCCGCCTCGGCGACGGCGGTCCTTTCGACCGAGGTCTGACGGTCCGGTCCCGGAGCCGACGGCGAACCCGTGGGAGCTTGGGCCTAGCCGGCCCGATGCCGGGGCAGCTGCGGTTCGTGCCGCCCACCATCGGCCTGCGTTCCTTCGGATATGGAATCGGGTCAGGACGAGCCCGCAGGCGGGTCGCAGGGCTTGTTTTGCCACGATTCCGGGGACAGGTCGCCGCCGGCGCCGCTACGGTTTCGCTTGCAGACACCGGTTGCTCATGGCAGACCTTGGGGTCGCGCTCCCGGGTCTACCCGGGACGTGAAAGCAACCAAGAGTTTCGTTTCGGATGATTCAGGGCGGGACGCTCCCCGGCTGTTCGGGGGGTGAGAGTGCCTCGGTTGGCGCCTGCCCCGCAGACCTGGATCGAACGCGAATAGGGGGAAGAAAATGGCGAATGACCTGCTTGGGACGATCGGGGAGTACCTGACGCCCGACCTCATGGGGAAGATTGGCTCGATCGTCGGCGAGAGCCCGGCGGTCGCGGAGAAGGGGCTCAGCAGTGCGATCCCGGCCGTGCTCTCGGGCCTGATGAACATGGGCTCGACGGCAAGCGGTGCATCCACCCTGCTGAACCTTCTGAGCGGCTACATGTCCGGCAATCTCGGCGGCAGCCTGCTGTCGAGCCTGCCCTCGCTGCTCGGAGGTGGCCAGTCCACGACCTCGCTGCTCGGCACGGGTGCCGAACTGGTCTCCAAGATCTTCGGCAACAAGACCCCGACGGTCGCCGAGCAGATCGCCAAGGCCACGGGCATCGGCGGCAGTTCCGCGACGAGCCTGCTGAGCCTCGCGGCTCCGCTCGTTCTCTCGGTCCTCGGCAAGGAGCAGAAGAGCCGCGGCCTGAACGCGGCGAGCCTCGCGAGCCTGCTGCTCGGGCAGAAGGACGCGATCACCCGTCTCGCGCCCGCCGGTCTGGCGAGCATCCTCGGCAGCGTGGCCCCTCAGCAGCCTGACCGCGACCCGGTGCGCACCACGCGCGTCGAGCCCGCGCGTGCACCCGTCGCGCCGAAGCCGGCTTCGCCCCTGCGCTGGCTGATCCCGCTGCTCGGCCTGCTCGGCCTCGGCAGCTTGTTCGCGTCGCGCGGCTGCGGCGAGGCCGAGCGTCGACCGGAGCCCGCCAAGGTGGCCCCGGCGGCTCCCGTCCGCACGGCGGCTCCCGTAGCGGCTGTACCGGCGGCCCCGGTCGCGGCGGCCCCGGTCGCCAACGACATACTCGCCAGCATCGCCCTGCCGGGTGGCGCTACGATCAAGGTCAAGCCGGGCGGCTTCCGCTTCAACCTCGCGAAGTACCTCGCGAACGCGGGCGATACCGTCGTGCCGCGCACCTTCGTGTTCGACGACCTGAACTTCGACTCGGCGTCGACGAACCTGACGCCCGATTCGGTCAACACGCTGGGTGATCTGGTGGCGATCATGAAGGCGTTCCCGTCGGCCCAGTTCCGGCTCGACGGCCACACCGACAGCACCGGTGACGCCGGCGCGAACAAGACGCTCTCGCAGCAGCGCGCAGACGCCGTGAAGTCGCGCATGGTCGCGGCCGGCATCGACGCAGCACGCATCGCCACCGGCGGCTGGGGCCAGGAGAAGCCGATCGC
>Ga0114966_10004573_pt1 | contig 11885 bp, 12 predicted proteins | sample M_130207_XF_Meta_FD_87029 | JGI IMG/M metagenome (GOLD analysis project Ga0114966, IMG submission 87029) | Freshwater microbial communities from Lake Montjoie, Canada to study carbon cycling - M_130207_XF_MetaG | ecosystem: Environmental > Aquatic > Freshwater > Lake | place: Lake Montjoie...
CGAAACGAGTTGCCGGTATTATCCATCACCATCGCACCAGTGCATAAAGGCACTCAGAGCATCTTTCAACCGGCATGGCGCAGAGGCAGCGCGCGGGGCTCATAACCCCGAGGTCACTCGATCGAGACGAGTTGCCGGTATTATCCATCACCATCGCACCAGTGCATAAAGGCACTCAGAGCATCTTTCAACCGGCATGGCGCAGAGGCAGCGCGCGGGGCTCATAACTCCGAGGTCACTCGATCGAGACGAGTTGCCGGTATTATCCATCACCATCGCACCAGTGCATAAAAGGCACTCAGAGCATCTTTCAACCGGGATGGCGCAGAGGCAGCGCGCGGTGGCTCATAACCCCGAGGTCACTGGATCAAAACCAGTTCCTGGTATTTTTTATTTTTATTGTTATTATTTTTTTGTAAACAGATATAATTTATTTACAAAAGAACAAAAATATAAACAGCCACAGTAGTGTAGTGTAGTAGTATTATTAATCCATATTTATTTTCTATGATATTTTCGTATGAATCGATAAAAAACATAAAGAAAAAATATACTTATTGAAGCATAAAATGCTTTTACGTATAAATCGTCTGGTAATTTTGAAAAATCATACATGTAATCGGTAATCATATTTTTATTATTATTCTTATTTTTTCTATTTTTTTTAATTTTTGGCAACTTTGAATAATTAGATTTATTATATTTACATTTGGATTTATGTCGCGTATTTGGTGACAAGGACGATTCCGACTCGGAATCAGAATCTAATTCTGAATATTTCGAAATCTTATTAATAAATGTTTCTGTGCATACTTGTGTTGGATCTGCAGGGTTTTTTTTATCGGGAAAGGTGCACGGGTCCATATTTTTTACGTCGGCAACTGCAACAAATTGAGTTTGAGAGCCTCGATTATCTTTACCCGTATCATTTAAATTCGAATCGGTTACGGGAGTAACTGTTTCAAGAGATACCGACATGCACGGCGGGTTTTCGCCCATCATGAACGATTTGAATAGATTGAGCGGATTTAATTTGGCTAAATCGCCAAGTGTTCCTGGGATTAACCCTTCAAATTCTGTAAAATCAGTTCCACCCAACCCCGACGAAATAAACGGAATATTTCCACTTGGAATATTATTAATATAAATATACCGGTCGACCAATTTTCCAGATGCAGTATCTGTGCACTGCCCACCCGTCTTTAAAAAAAATTTATCTCCTAAAGCACCGCCAGTAGTAGAACCACCCTTTCCAGAAACGAGCACTTCAACATAACTAATCAAACCGGATACGTCGTTTGCAAGCGCGCCAAAGTTTCCATCGTCCGACATTCCCATGTCGGATGGTTTTAAAATACGTTTCCAATACAAGTAATCAGGACCCAGCATGTTTTGCTCCATCCCTTTCATGTCAGTCATTATATCTGAAAAAAAACTGGACATTTTATTAATGGTTAAATGAATGAACGTTGATATATAATAATAATATTATTAAAGTTAATAAAAATGTAATAATAATAATAATAATAATAATAAATTATAAATAATATAAATAATAATTATAAATATAAAAATGGAGGTAGAAATGAAACTTGCCGGTAAAGTTGAATCTTTAGATACTACAGATACTATAGATACAGATATAAATGCATTAAAAATGACCTTGAAAACGGGAGATTTGTTAGTGTGCGACGATTTGCAACACGATTCGTGGGGTGTATTCAGCTGGTTTATTAAATTTATGACTCAAAGCGATTATTCGCATGTGGGAATGGTGGTGGTTGATCCGGAGATGACAACCCCAAAATTAAAGGGTGTGTACGTGTGGACGTCGGGAATATCGGACACTCCAGATCCAGAAGATAATAAAAAGAAATTTGGTGTGCAATTTGTAGAGTTTGACGAGTTTTTAAAAACGTATACGGGAAAAGTGTATTTAAGACGACTGAGTTGCACATCACAAGAGCAGTATCATAAATTATTTAATGCAAGCGTTTTACAAGAAATTCATAAAGTTGTGTATGATAAGCCGTACGACATTGTGGTAAGCGATTGGATAGGAACGTATTATAAGAAAGATGCCAATCCCCAAAAAACGTCGCGATTTTGGTGCAGCGCGCTAATAGGATACATTTACACGAAATTAAAGCTGTTTGATGACGGTTTGGATTGGAGCATACTAACTCCGAGTTACTTTTCGAGCGAAAATAAAACATTTAAAATGCTACACAATGTGAAACTCGAAAAAGAAGATCAAATCTGGGGATGAGGGCGAGTTTTATATACGGCGCCAACCAATTTCATCCAACCTTTTATGTCATCCCGTCTGAATTTTCCAACAGGCACTCCCGGTTTATCGCCATTCCTTCTTGTGTATAATTTATCCCAGTGCAGATCCTGGACGCTTCTTAGAAAATCCTTTTTTGTATGATACCCTCCATTCGCATAACTAAAACCGTATGCGTTTAAATAAATCATTTTTCGTTCAACCATTTTATTTTTATATATTTAAAATATAAAAATAAAATTGATTTTTTATAATTAAATCAAACAACCAGACAACAACACAACAAATCAACTTGAATGACAAAACAACAAACGCATCAAGACTGGGAACCCGTCGTTTTTACTAAAAAAGAAACACGTGACAAAACAACAGCATCGGCAACAACGAGTTCGCTATCATCCGTCGGCGTTTATGCGGCTGCATCAGATGCCGATGTAAAAAAAACTAAATATATTTCAAAAGATACGTCTTTGGCTGTTAGTTCAGCCAGATGCGAAAAAAAAATGACACAGAAAGAACTTGCGCAAAAATGCAATTTTGACGTTTCAATTATTTCCGAAATTGAAAGAGGAACGTGCGTGTATAACCCGACACATGTGAACAAAATACAAAGCGTGTTGGGTGTAAAAATTCCAAGAGGGCAAAAAGATAAATAATAATAATAATAATAATAATAATAATAATAATAGTAATAATAGTAATAATAATATTTATAAATAACGTATTAAATATTATTCGTATTAGTATATATTAAATAATAATTAAAATATCAGTTAATACACATCTAAATGGCAAACATGGAAAAAAGTGAAATATCAAAATTGTTTCATCAGCAATTAGAGACCGTTTTTAGATCATTTAATTTTGATAATGTTTTTTTAAAATATCTTCAAGTGCACGATAAAGAAATTATTGTAAATTTTCATGTTGTAATGGATAATAAAGAAGTTAAAATTTTTACTGGTTTTCGCGTGCAACACAATAATTGGCTGGGTCCGTATAAAGGAGGGTTGCGTTTTAGCGATGATGTTCACCTTGAAGAATGCAAAGCGCTGGCGTTTTGGATGACAGTCAAGTGCGCACTGCACAATTTGCCGTTTGGCGGAGCAAAGGGGGGGGTAAAGTATAATCCAAGAGATTATTCTGAGAATGAAAATAAAAATATTTCAAAGGCATTTTGTGGCGCAATTTATTCAAATATCGGCTCAACTGTTGATATACCTGCACCGGACATCGGAACGTCCAGTAAAACAATGGACTGGATGGTCTCCAAATACCAAGAGTTAAATCATGGAAATGGCAATGGCAATTTGGGTTCAAACTATGGATGTTTTACGGGTAAAAGTGTAAATTATAGGGGGTCGTTGGGTCGGAACCATGCCACCGGACTGGGTGTTGCATTAACAATAGAATACTGGAATAAAAACCATCCTGCATTTGTGAGCAATCCGCTTAAAACCTACATTATACAAGGTTTTGGAAATGTTGGCAACTGGACCATGTCGTTTTTGAATAAATTTGGTTACACTTGTTTGGCGGTTGGAGACCATACCGGGTATTATAAATTCGATGAAACTGAAAATGTCGATATAGAACTTTTGAAAAAATACAATGATGAAAATCGTGGACTGTATAATTTAGAGCACGTGGACAAACGCGTTAAAAAGGTGAGTGAATTAGAGTTTTGGAAAATCAAATGCGACATTATAGTTCCGGCGGCGAAAGAGTTGCAAATAACAAAATCCGTTGCTTGCAATGTAAATTGCAGGTTGGTTGCCGAAGGTGCAAATGGACCAACGACTGCTGAAGCAGACCAAATATTATTTGACAAAAACATTGAAGTGATACCTGATGTACTGTGCAATAGCGGGGGTGTTATTGTAAGTTATTTTGAATGGTTGCAAAACAATTCGAGCGACTATTGGAATTTAGATGCAATTGAAGAACGATTGAAAAATATGTTGAATAATACTTGCAAAAATGTGTTTGAGTTGAAACAAGAACACAATAACGAAATGAATAATAGAGTTTTAACTTATAAGTTGTCGGTTGATAATTTATTTCATTTCTATTCTAATAAATTCTAATGATGATAAATCTACCATATGATATATTTATATATATTATATATATATGATACATGATATCACAAATAAAATCAATTATTTTTATAATAATTACGCTTTGCATAATTGGATACATTTATAAAGTATATGAAACTACATATGAACAATTCTCTTTAAATGCAACCACAAAAGCCGAAACGAATCCAAAAATATTTTATGTATTATCGCCAATATTTTTTTGGATAGCATCAAACGCGTTCCTTTTTAAAAATGCAAATGGACCATTAATGTCGCGGATAAAATCGTTATTTTACAATTTAAATGAACCTGCGAAATTTAAAACGCTAATCCCACTTGCGTCCTTGTTCGCACTTGTTATAAGCAGTTTGACCGCAGTATATGGTGGCGGAGCATTGGGTTCCGAAGCAATTTTAATAAGTATATCTGTTATTTTGTTATTATTTGCAAGTGATTTTTTTAAGAACAATATTAAACAACTCCATATTGAAAACTTGCTTTACATTGGATATATTTTTGGATTTACATTTGCATTTAGATCCCCGCTGGCTTCTGCTGTTTTAGCAATTGAAAAATCGCTAATGAGTCATTCGAATAATTTAATTACAAACGCATTGTATTCTTTCATAGCAATTGCAATCGCATATTTTTTTATGAATGATGAAAAAATGTTTTATAGTGCAACGCCTCAAAAATACACTTATGATTTATCAAGTGTATTACAGTACGCTATATTGGCATTATTATGTGGTATTTTTGCTTCATTATTTTTTAATTTCATGTATAAAATGTATTTTGCAGTAAAAAATGTATATTCCAATAATTATATTATATTTAATATAATTCCCATTGTTTTAGGTTTGTGCGTGGCTGCAATTATAAACAACACTGATGCTGTGTCTGTAGGAGAAGGCAAAAAATCGATAAATGCAATGTTTTCGGGAGAGAATGTGTATACAATTAAAAATGTCATTGGTCACATTGCTAATATATTATTTACATTTGTTTCGGGTTGTTCCGGAGGATTAATAATACCGTCGATATCAATTGGAAGTTACGTTGGTTTTTTGTACAATAAAATGACCACGCTTCCTTTAATGCAAACCCTGATTGTTGGAATGACTTCGGTTTTTAGTGCATTTTTTGGATATCCGGTTGCTTCCGCGGTTGTAATTCAAACAATATTAAATCAAAATGTTGATGTTTTGCCCCTATTAATAATGATGTCATACATTTCTTATTTTTCTTATAAATATTCGAATGAACAGTTTGCATTTTCATGAATAAATAAAAAATAATAGTTAAAATACGAATTCGCAACATGCAGTTGTTTTATTTTCACGATATTTATTAAGGTGCGTATAACCGGACAACGGATATTTTCTATTTTTCACATAATAGTTGTTTGACAGATTTGTTCCTTGAAAGTTTCCGGCATTCGCCATTGTTGCTCCGTATGCAGAATAAAATGAAAATCCATTGCTTGTTATCGTATCTGATTTAAGTTTTTGAAGACGCGTGCTTCCAGATACCGCACCTTGACACGCAAACTGCGGGTTATTGGGTTTATAAATGGTGCTACAATAATTATTGGCAGGTCGATTAAGTGCATTATTATTATAGGTTTTAGGATTTGAGCAATTCTTAGATTGATAAACTTGGGGACCATTTGCTTCGTCGGTTGGGTATAAAAAATTAAATGGAATATTGTTGTGTTCACTGGGATAATAGACGCAATCTGCTTTTTTCGTAGTTGATTCACGCTGAACCATAGTTCTGCACCTAGACTGCAAATAACCCGCCGTTGTTTCATAATAGGATTGGCTAAGTGCAGAAATGCACGATTTTATTCGATTATTTTCAGGATTGCACGCGATGCACACCGTGTTGTAAACACCCGTGTTAATCTCATAACTTTCATCCGTATTTGGTTCGGGGGGTGGGTCCGGAATTGGATCATGAAGCTGGGTAATTGGATCTACATAATAAATGTCCGGAACGGTGGGTGTTTCGTTCTCATAAACAATGTCAAATATAACAGCAGTTCCCGGAATCTCATCATATATGTCTTCAATAATTGGCGCGCTTATATAATAAGTCATGACAGATATCGCGCCATTATTTTGAATTTTTACTCCCATATCGTAATTATTCGCTGCATATTCATCTGAAATCTCGTATGCATTTCCACCGGTTTCAAGGCATTTGCAAGAATCTGCATTGATTTTGTATATGCTTGAACCTGGCGTATCCATCAATTGTACTGTTGCCATTCTTTTTTGGCTTGAATTGTCGGTTGACGAATTGGTGGGAACAAGCTGTCTGCGCCAATGTTTTATGGGACGCGCTTTAAAATCGGGTCCTATAAAATCGTTTTGATTTATATTAGACGGCATATTATTCGCGTTTGGACGATGCATTCCAGGTATTATGCTAAAGGCAGTTTCCACCTTTGTTGCGTAGTGCGGCTTTCGCGTAGTCGTTAAAGTATTTGAAGTTCTGAAATTTTGCGGAGCATTTATTTTTGGAGTATTTGTATCAGTTGTTTGTGTATGTGTATTGTGTGTATTGTATATATTCATTTATTAATTCAAGTATACTTGATTCTTAATTATAATAGTTATTATAATTAAGTATTATAATAAAAATTGAAAATATTCTTTTATTATCCTCATTATCCATTATCTCAAACAATCAATCAAATGAGTGAAATCGAGACAACACCCACCCCCACCCCCACCACCCCCCTTGGCGTTGACGGCGGCGAAGAAACATCTAAAATATATATCCACGAAGACCACGAGTTTGAAAAATATCCAGATACCGTTTATTATACAAAGTTTTTATTGGCGAAATCACGCGAACCTTTTGAGCTGGGAATATTCAAGTACAATCAGCGCGCGTGGAATGCGGGAAATTGGGGTTCTGGAGACGGAGAGTGTAAATTTTCAAATTTTACATTCAGTCGCGAGTGTCCGTATAGCGCCGTATTCTATTACGGAAAAAAGACAACACCCGGAACAACGGTCGGACCCGAATACCAATTTGGCGAGCATCCTGATAGAATATATTATCGCACTGACAAAAGCGGCAACCCGATTAAATTGGGTAAAGCGCTAGAATACTGTGCCAAGTATGATGCGGGGTTTAATGGATCGTCAAACGGATATAGCATTTTTGAATTTGATAAAATTACGTTTAGAGGTTATGATTGTCGAATTATTCTACCTACAAAAAATAAAGTTTACTTCTTGTAAATGCCGACACCACCACGCCACAACTCCTGGTGAACTTGATGGAGTTGTCATGATGATGTGTGGATGGGAGTATATGATATGGCTAGGTGAATAAAATTATTATAAACTACAAATTTTTTTATTTTGTCCTATAATATATATATATAATATAATGGTGGAATCTAATCCAACTGAATATCAAGAAACAAAAAATGATAAAAAAATAAAAATAGCAAGTGTTCAATTTGCATGTGGACTATCAATACAAGATAATATAAAAAAATCAATAAAAATGGTTAGAGATGCAGCAGCAGCGGGTGCAAGAGTTATATTATTACAAGAATTATTTGAAAATATATATTTTTGTTCTGAACAAAATGGTAAATACTTTTCAACCGCACACGAAGTAATATATGAAGACAACGACGGTGAAGACAAGGTTATAATAAAACCAGATTCTTTTATATCAACATTTCAAAAATTAGCAAAAGAACTTCGAGTTGTATTACCAATATCGTTTTTTGAAAAATGTAGAAAATCATATTTTAATTCATTGATTATGATAGACTCTGATGGATCGTGTTTAGGAATATATAGAAAAACACACATACCCGATGGTTTTGGATATCAAGAAAAATATTATTTTCAACCCGGTGACACGGGATTTAGAATTTGGAATTGTCACATTGATAATTTTGAATTAAAAATAGGTGTTGCAATATGTTGGGATCAATGGTTCCCCGAAGCTGCGAGATGCATGGCGTTATTGGGTGCTGAATTATTAATGTATCCAACAGCGATTGGGTCTGAACCACAAGATCCCAAATTAGATTCTCGTGGTCATTGGCAACGAGTTATGCAAGGACATTCCGCAGCAAACATTGTTCCGGTTGTTGCGTCTAATCGAGTTGGAAAAGAAATGGCGATTACATTTTATGGTAGTAGTTTTATAACAAGCGGGAGCGGTGAAATATTAGTAGAAGCCGATAATCATTCTGACATGTTTATTTTGCACGAAATAAACTTTAGCGAAATAAAATTCAATCGTGGATGTTGGGGCTTATTTAGAGACAGGAGACCAGAATTGTATACAAAAATTATTACGACAGACGGGTTGTATGTAAATGAAGTATTAAAAGCAAAAGCATTATCTCCCCCGCCACCAATGACGACAAAACGCACACGTAAAATTAATAAAAGAAAGGCAAAAAAACGCACATGAATAATTTATATTTTATTTTATATAATATAAATAAATATATAAATTATAAAATATAAAATATATAACAATGGTTCGTTATACATTAAAAAAAAAATATAATGCACGCAATGAAATATACACGACGCCTCAAAAAGACGGATGTAGAATGCAGGCTGAATTTGAAACTCAAAGTGCGACTTGGTTGGGTTGGCCAAGTAATAATGGCACCTTTCGAATTTCACAAGCACAGCGCACAATAGAAAATGTTGTAAAACACATTTGTAAATATCAGAAAGTTTACATTGTAACGAATCCGTCTACATGGTCTTCAGCTGAACGCATATTTAAATCATATAACAATGTTTTTGTTACAGAATTACTGACAAATGATTTATGGTTACGAGACATAGCTCCCACTTTTTTAATAAGTGAAAATAAAAAATCTAAATTTATGTCGGCTGTATCATGGAAGTTTAATGGCTGGGGAAAACCCCAAACAATTGAGCATGATAAAGATCAACTTGTAGCACTAAAAATAAGTAATTTTTTGGGAATTCATCTATATAATAAAAATGATTTCGTGTGTGAAGGCGGATCATACAGCGTGGATGGACAGGGCACATTAATAACGACAGAAGAATGTTTATTAAATCCAAATCGAAATTCGAAATTATCTAAAAATGAGATCGAAGATGTATTGCGCAAGTATTTAAACGTAAAAAAAATAATATGGATACCGTATGGGGCAACAGAGGATGAAGATACAGATGGTCACGTGGACAACATGTGCGTATTTGTAGGTGTTGGTAAATTAATGTTATCGTGGCCGAAAGGCTGCGGTACTTTAGATTGTGAAGATAAAGACCAAGAAAAAAGAAGTTTGGCTGCAATGACAGCAATTGAAAACTCAACAGATGTAAACGGGAAACCATTCAAGGTGTATAAGATTCCGCATCCTCCGGTGTTGAAATACACACAAGCAGAAATAAACACACTTCCTAAAATGAAAGGTTCTTACGTTAGAAAAGCGGGAACCAGGATGGCTGCATCGCACGTAAACATGATTATAACAAATAAAATAGTCGTCGTACCAACGTTTAATTGCGAAAGTGATAAAGAAGCAGTGAAAATTGTTTCGGAAATTTTTCCAGACCGAAAGGTTGTAGGAGTGTATGCGAGAGAAATATTATTAGGTGGAGGAAATATTCATTGCATGTCTCAACAAGAACCGTGTATTTGATTCGATCCGAAATATGATTGATGGTTGGTTGATGATACGATACGACGATACATATAATTCATTTTTCCTATTTTTATCTTGGTTTGATAATTCAATTCATATCATCAGATTTTTTAATGATGATATGGATGAATGGATGATACGGATGATACGGATGATACGGATGATACGGATGATATAGCGAATAAAAAATTATATTATAAACTACAAATTTTTTTATTTTGTCTATATCTATTGATTAAATTTGTTTCACTACATATGGGCGGCTGGTATTTATTTTTAAGAAAATAAGGTGTGTCGCCACTACCTGTAAACCTGCATGCGCTAGCCGCTTCATTTCCGAATGCATTTCTTAGTGATGTCGCATTCGTGTTGATTGTGTTTAATTTAAGTTTTTCAATTCGCGTGCTACTGTCGACTGCGCCTTGAACAGAATATTGGTAATTATTTGGTTTAAATATAACAGTGGATGCGCCCGAAGAGCCGCACGGATGCGGATTCACTCTTGGTTTGTAAATGTCATTCGTCTGATAAACTTGGGATCCGGTTGCGCTAGATGTTGCCCATATGTGCTGCTTATCGGGAGTCATGTATGTCACGCCCCCTTTCTGATTAATGGATGCATTCTGCTGGTATGTTTTGCACCTTGACTTTAAATATCCGGTTGTGTCTGAATAATATGCCCTACTGAGAAGAGTGGATGCGCTCTTAATAACGTTATTTTGAGGATTGCATCCCATGCAGGTTGTGGAATAAATTCCAGTATTTATTTCGTAACCACCAGGAGTTTTTAAATTAACATCAATTGTGCCTTTATTCATAACAATTGTTCCCTTATTTTTCGGAGTATATAAAAAGCTGTCGCTAATTGTATATGAATTACCCGGTTGCACGCACTTGCAGGATGCATCACCAACATATGTTGTGGCGCCTGGGCAGTCCATTAATAGTCCGACGGTTGCATTGCGCTGACCGGAGGACCCAACCGTGCGCGCGCCTGCGTCAGCAATTGATGTGGGAATTAACTGCCTCCTCCAATGTTTTATGGGGCGGGCTTTGAATTCTGGACCATCAAAATCGTGTTGATTTATATATGACGGAACGCCGTTTGTGTTCGGACGGTGTAATCCGGGAACGACGCTGTTTGCTGTTGTTGTTTTTGTGGCATAATGCGGCACCCTTGTTGTTATTAATGAATTTGATGTCCTAAAGTTTAATGGAGCACTATGTTTTGGAGTATTCGTATTTCCTGTCATTAGTTAATTATTATAATATTTAATTTATATAATATAACTATTATATTATATTTTACATATAATAAAAAATAATAAATTAATAATAAAAATTGAAATAATTAATAATAAATCATATACAGAATCACACAACACGCATTGGTGACGAGTTTGCGGGTGCGACGGCTGGATTACAAAAACAAATTGCTGAACTAAAGGATAAAATTAAAGATTTTGAGAATGAGATTGCAAGTTTGAAAATGCAATTGTCGCATAAAGACGATCTTTACGGAAAAGATATTGAATTGAAGAATGCCATTATTGAAAATTGGAAGTTGAAACACCAAATTGCAACTAAAAGTGCGTCGTCGTCCTCCATATATAGTTATATAATCATACATAATAAAGGGGTAATGGATCAATAAATTAAATTAAATTTAGAGTATTAAATTTAGACGAACATAATAATTTGATTAAATTTAGACGAACATAATAATTTAATTAAATTTAGACGAACATAATAAATTAATTAAATTATATATATATATATATATATATAATATAAAAAAATTTTATATATATATATAAATATAAAAATACTAAAC
>Ga0114966_10004576_pt1 | contig 11878 bp, 8 predicted proteins | sample M_130207_XF_Meta_FD_87029 | JGI IMG/M metagenome (GOLD analysis project Ga0114966, IMG submission 87029) | Freshwater microbial communities from Lake Montjoie, Canada to study carbon cycling - M_130207_XF_MetaG | ecosystem: Environmental > Aquatic > Freshwater > Lake | place: Lake Montjoie...
AGGGTGCTGCGGTGGATCGATAGCGCAAGCGCTGCTTCGTCGTAGCGACCGCCACATTCGAGGTACTCGTCGAGGGTGTGAACGAGGTCGGAGTGGCGCTGCACGTCGTAGTCGAGCAGGGGGCCGAGCCAGTCGCGTGCGAACCGCTCAATCTCCTGGGCGTCGTCGGTGTTGGCGAGCAGTCGGTACACGCCGAGTTGGTCGAACACCGTCACCTTCGGCGAGGGTCCGGCATCGCGCTGCAGCCGGAGGGCGAGCAGCGCCTCACGGTGTGAGCGGGGAAAGTCGTCGACCGAGCCGGTGCGACTGCCCACGCCGATGCGGCACTGTTCGCCCGCCAACTCGCGCATCACGGTGGTGTGCAGGTCAGCCCAGTCGATCTCACGGTCGGTGAGCAGCACCACGGTGCCGCCCCGCGACACTAGGAGCTGGCCCAGATTGAGGTCGCGCGCTGCGCGGCGAATGCTCGTGAAGAAGTGGTCGTCGTCGCGCGTACGACCCCGGCCCTCGCACACGATGACCCGGTGCGGCTGGCTCAGGTCGCGCCCGAAGGTCTCACCCCGCGCCAGCGCTGTGTCGGTGCTCTCGCCCGACAGGAGGTCCTCGACGAGGTCTCGCCTGATTCGCACCTCGGTATCAGCCACGCTGCGTTGGCGGGCGAGTTCCATTGAGAGGATCGTCGCCCCATACTCGAGCGCCGCGAGGTCCTCGGCCCGAGCCTGGTTGGTGGGGTCGATGAGGGCCATCACGGCCACCGAGTCGGGGCGCGGAGAGGCAGCGGTCATCATCTGGCCCGACTCGCGCACAGGATGGCCTTTGAGCAAGAGTCTGCGCACCAGAGCGTCACGGTGGGCGGGGGTGTCCTTCGGGTGGTTCGCTGGCTGGTTGGGCCCGGCCCATGCACGAAGGTTTCCGTACCGGTCCTCGATCGACACTGGAAGTCCGGTGACCTCGTGCACCGCGCGCGCAATACCGTCCATGCCCTCGCCGCTGACCGCCGCGCGGGTGAGCCGGTGGTGGATCTCGATGCGCTGCTGCAGTGCCTCTACCGTGTGCTTAAGCTGCTCGTTGACGCTCTCGAGTTCAGCGGAGGCTGCCCGCTCGAGCTGGTGAAGCCGGCTGTTCCTCACCGCTGAGCCGATCTGCTGGGCCAGCACTCGCAGCAGGAAGTGCTCGTCGCTGCGCAGGTCACGGTCGGACGACACCACCATGCAGCCTTGGGCGCTGGTGCCACCGCCCAGCCCGAAGGCCCAGGCGTGGGCCGCACCAGCGACGACGAGCTCGCCGCCGTTGGCCGGGATGGTGTCGAGATTGGCGGGCTCGGGTTCGGAGCCATCTCCTGAGGACCAGCGGGCGGTGGCGCCTTCGCGAACACGGACACCCACCAGAGTGCAGTCGGCGAAGGAGGGTGCTGCGCTGGCGCCCATACGCAGTATCTGCTGCTCGTCGGTGCTCTCGGTCATGAGCATGGCGAGAACGAGGAGTGCGTTCAGGCGTGACAGGTGGTCGCGCTCCTCGAGGCCAACCGAGGCCTCGAGCGTCATGCCGACCGAGCCTGTGACTTCGCGGCCAGGTATTCGTCGGGTTCTAGGTAGTAGGGGTTGTCGAGCAGCGTGCCGCACAGCAGCAGTTTCGGGTGGGTGCGCAGAAGGTCGACCACGACCCGTCCGTCGAACAGGTCGAGGTCGTAGAGGCACAGGATCACCTGCGGGTACAGGGGCAGGAAGCGATTGAGCTCGCACTCATAGTCAAGGAGGTCCTCAACCCCGGGCAACTCGCGCAATGCCCAACTCATCTCACCGCAACTGCGGGAGAATGTGTAGTCGCCGCTCAATAGGCTCTCGCGGGTTGCGGAGTCCCAGAAGGCGATCATGGCTTCCTTGGAGAAGGTGCCGTCGCGGAGGTAGGTGTCACTCGAGCGGAGAACGTCGAGGCAGGACACCTCGGTGTCGAGGTCGGTGACGAAGTGGGCCCGCAGTTCGTCAGGTTCGACCTGATCGAGTACCACCACGCAGTGGTCGCCTGCGTCGATGCCGGCACGAAGGTAGGCGAGGAGCACTTCGTCGCGCCCCTCGGACCCCCGGTAAAAGGCGCAGATGTGATCGCCGGCATTGAGCCGCACACCTGGAAGGCCGAACTGGATCGGATCCGACATGGACGCCGCCTCTCAGCGTGGGAGATTACTCACAGGCTAGGCCTGCGTGGGCGATCAATCTAGTCCCGAAAGGACAGGACTTCATAGATCTCTAGCCTTGGCGAGACAGAATCCGAACCACTGGAGTGCGCGGGCGGACTACTTGCCGTGCGTGTCCCAGTGCGCACCGAACAGGTCCTGCTCGGTGAACGCCTTCGGGGCGATGGTGCGCGACACCCAGGTGAGATTGACGAAGTGGCGCGCGTTCACGTTCTCGGTGGTGATATTGCCGCCCCAGGTGCCGCACGAAAGGCTGAGCGTGAACGGCAGCCCGTTGCGCGCACTGCCCGCGCCCTCGTTGAGGTTCTGGTTCACCATGACCCGCGCGGTGCGCGTTCCGAAGGCGAGCGCGTCGACGTGCGCGTCGTTGCTGGTGTGGATGCCGCAGGTGTGGCCGAGGCCCTGGTAGGCGGTGATCGCGTTGATGACATCGACCGCTTCTTGAATGTCACTGCCGTAGCGGTACACCGCGAGCACGACTGACAACTTCTCGCCCGAGAAGGGGTGGTCGGGCCCGGTGCCGTTCTCCTCGACCATGAGGAAGGCGGTGTCGGCCGGCACCTCGATGCCGGCGAGGGCAGCGATCGCCGCGGCAGGCTTGGCGATGACGTCGAGGCTGGGAATGTGACCGCCATCGGGCCACATGGCAGTCTGTAGCCGCGCTTTCTCGTCGGCGTCGCACAGGTAACCACCCGAGGCGAGCAGGCGTTGCATCAGGTCGTCGTACACTTCGCCGGCGATCACCAGCGAGTTGTCGGCGAGGCAACTGGTTGCGAGGTCGAACGTCTTACCGGCGACGATCGTCATCGCGGCGTCGGCAAGGTCGGCGGTCTCGTCGATCACGTGCACCGAGTTGCCAACGCCCACGCCGTAGGCAGGCGTGCCGCTGCTGTAGGCGGCCTTGACCATCGCGGCGCCTCCGGTGGCGACGATGACGTCGGCCTGCCTCATCAGCTCGCGGGTCTTGTCGATCGAGGGTGCGACGAGGCTCAGGATGAGATCCTCCGGGGCTCCGACCTGCGCGCAGGCCTCGCGCATGTAGCCGACGGCGAGCTCGCTGGTCTTGCGCGTGCGGGGGTGGGGGGCGATCACGATGGAGTTGCGTCCCTTGAGTGCCATCAGCGCCTTCATCGGCGGGGTGGCGTCTGGTCCGGTGGTGGGAATCAGTGCGGCCACCACTCCCACGGGCTTGGCAATCTTCACCAGCCCTCGTGCGGGGTCCTCCTCGACGATGCCCACGGTCTTCATGTCACGCATGTCTGCGAGGAGACCGTTGACCCGGCGCTGAATCTTGGTGAGCTTGTCGGCGTAGGTGCCGAAGCCACCTTCGTCGACAGCCAGTTGGGCCAGGGCCTCCGCGTGGTCGGGCCGCACGATGGACCAGCCAACCGCTGTGACCAGGGCATCGACTCGCTGCTGGTCCCAGTCGGCGATGGCCTCCTGGGCAGCCCGGGCTCGCGTCACGATGGCTCCGACCTCGTCGGCCACTGACGTGTCAGGCGTCAAAGGGGTCGAAGGGGTCGAAGGGGTGGTCGGGGTGGTCGGGGTGGTTACGGTGTCAGTGATCGCCATGCCAAGAAGGATCACTCCATCCTGTGGCTGCGGTGACCGACCGCGGCGGTTGAAGGTTGCGATGAACATCACCCTGTGAGGACATGTACCCTCACGACGTCCGCGGCGAGGGTACAGACATGGATATCAGAGAACAGCACCTGAGCAATGCCGAGTGGCGCACGCTCATCGACGAGTTCGAGGCGGGCGAGCACAACGAGCCGATCATCAACATCGACCCCGACGACGACCGCGAGTTCGACGCCATCTTCGTGGGCGGCGGCGCGGGCGGGCGCTTCGGCTCGGCGTTCCTCAAGGCGCGAGGCGGCCGTCAGCTCACCATCGACCGTTGGCCCTTCCTTGGCGGATCATGCCCCCACCTCGCGTGTGTGCCCCATCACCTGTTCTCGGAGGCGGCCCGCGAGCTCGACCTGGCGCGCCTCCTGGCGGGTCGCTTCTGGTATCCGGAGTTCGACGAGAGCAAGGCGTCGATCCTTGACATGGTCGAGCTGTTCAAGAGCGGCCGAAACAGCGCTCACTCGTTCATGAACTGGCAGAGCAAGGAGCAGTTGGGGATGGAGTACATCCTCAACGCCACCGCCACGGTGATCGATGCCCACACCGTGGAGGCCGCGGGTCGCCGCTTCACCACCAAGAACTTGGTCCTCGGCACGGGGGCGAGCACCCGCGTGCCCGAGGTGCCCGGAATCGACCTTCCCGGAGTGTTCGACTACGCGACCCTCATCGAGGAGCTCGACTACAACCCGCGGTCGTGCGTGATCATCGGCGGGTCGAAGGTGGCCATCGAGTACGGGTCGTTCTTCCAGGCGGCCGGCTGCCAAACGACCATTCTCGCGCGCAGTCCGCTCATGACAGGAAAGGGCCTCCACCACGTCGACGACGATCTGCGCGAGTACGTCGTGCACGGGATGCGCCTGCGCGGCATGGAGATCCACGACGGCACCGAGACTCTGGAGGTGCTCGGTGACACACGGGCGACCGGCGTGAGGGTGCGGCTCTCTGACGGAACCGTGCGTGACATCCCCTGCGACATGGTCTTCATCGGAACGGGTGAGCGTGCCAACTCCGACGAGTACGTGGCCACGTTGGGAGTTGCGGTCGACGACCGCGACTCCATCATCGTCGACGGGAACATGCGCACCAACATTCCGGGTGTGTACGCGATCGGTGACATCATCGGCCCCCCCATGGAGATGTTCAAGGCGCGCAAGTGCGGCATGACCGCGGCGCGCAACATCATGGGCGAGGACTACTCGTTCGACTTCAGCGAGTACCCCGACTTCCTGCACTCGACCTATGAGGTCACGTGGGTCGGGCTGTCCGAGCGGGAGGCGCGCGAGAAGTACGACGACGTCATCGTGATTCAGATGCCGCCGCCCGGGGTTCCGTACGGCGACATCCCGCTTCCGTGCGCCGAGGGCACGATGCTCATGGCCTTCACGCACCCGGAACGCACCGGGTTCCAGAAGGCGGTCTTCGACGGTGCCACCCGCAAGCTCGTGGGGGCGCACCACGTGGGGTACGGCGCGAAAGACGGCTTCCAGTACCTCGACTACCTGATTCACAGCACCGACGGGCTCACCATCGACCAGCTCGCAGAGATGAACGAGCTGTTCCTCAACCCGAGCCACTTCATCCAGTTGTCGCGGCTGCGCGCCGGGTCGATGGAGCTCTCGTCGCTGTAGCTGGACCGAACCACTGATCGACCCGATTGCTGACGGACTCATCGCCCACGGACACGTGAGCGATGAGTCCGTCAGCGTTGGTGGTGAGTGGGGCAGCAGTCAGCCGGCAGGGGTTGCCCTGGTGAGCTCGGCGGCCCGCCCACGCAGGGCCTCCAGCGACGCGAGGCCCGCGCGTCGACGCTCGGTGAACCACGCGCGCTGGTCGGCGACCATCGGGCGCAGCGACTGCACCTCTGCTCTCACTGAGTCGGGAGCGCACCCGCCGCTCTCGTGACGGGAGGCCACGAGCGATACCACGTCGAGCACCGAGTCGAGGTCGATGGCCCGGGCGGCAGCGGGCAGGCGAGCGCCGGTGACCTCGGCCGCGGCCGAGTCGAGCCCCTCCATGGTGAGGGGGCTGCTGGTACTGAGAGCGACGGCCACGGCCCGACCCACGATGCGGTAGGCGGTGCGGTAGTCGAGGCCGCCACGCAGCACGAGTTCGTCGGCAATATCGGTTGAGGCCGTTTGCTGGTCGGCGGCGCTTGCCGCCAGCGCTTCCCTGTTGACGTTGAGGGTTCGCACCACCACGGTGGCCAGCCGCACGAGGCGGGTGGCCAGCTCGAGTGACGACGTGACCTCGCCATACGAGTGCAGCCAGTTGTCGGTGGCCGCCGACGGGGTGCGAGCGGTGGCGACAGTTCCTGTGAGCCGGCCGATCATCGTGCTGGCCCCGGCCCTGATCACCGAGAGCGCGTAGGGGTTGCGCTTCTGCGGCATGAGCACCGACGCGCGGCAGAGCGAGGCATCGACGGTAACCAGCCCAAAGCCCGCACTGGCGAAGATTTGAAGGTCTTCGGCGAGGCGGTCGGCGGTGAGCACCGTCTGTGTCGCTGCCGACATCACGTCGATGAGGCCATCGATAGTCCACATCGTGTCGCGCGTGTTGCGCCCCACCTGGGCGAAGCCGAGAAGTTCGGAGAGCCGGTCGCGATCGAGTGACATGCGCGTGCCCGCAACACCGCCTGACCCAGCAGGCGAGGTATCAACCCACCCGTGGGCGGCGCGTAGTCGCGGGAGGTGGCGAGCGGCCTCCTCGGCGAACGAGGCGAGGTAGTGACCGAACGTGGAGGGCTGGGCGAGTTGCAGGTACGTCACGTCGGCCCACACCGCGTCGGCGAGATCGTGGGCGCGATCGGCGAGCGCGTCGGCGAGGTCGGCGGTGGCATCGGCCAGTGACTCAATGCGGTCGCGCACCGCGAGTCGGAAGGCAATGCGTCCTGCCTCCCGCCGGGTGCGGCCGAGGTGCACGTAGCCGGCGGTGACGCCGATGCGACGCACGAGCTCCTTCTCGCGACTGTTGTAAGCGTCGCCGAGCACCACGTCGTAGGGGAAGTCGGCGAACGGCACCTCGCCCATGGCCAGCAGCCCGGCGAGGAGGGGCCGCACGACAGCATCGTCAAGGATGCCTGCCTCGTGGAGGCCGATGACGTGCGCAAGGTCGGCATCGAGCAGGCCCTGGTGCAGCAGCGGCGCGTCGGCGAGCTCGAGCGCGTAGCCTGCGGCCACGAGTTCGGGCGCGGGTCCGGAGGAGATGCGAGCGTCGGAGCCGAGGTATCCCTCGGGGGTTTGGTGGGTCATAGTGGGCCGCCTTTCACGAAGAGGGTAGGCGCGCCACCCGACGTCAGCATGATGACCGGGCCGGCCACCTGGCCTGCCCCCACCGCCGAGACGAGGCCAGCCATCGCCTTCGCGCAGAACGGTGGGTCGAGGAAGAGCCCTTCGGTGCGAGCTACCAAGGCTGCTGCCTCCGCTCCCTCGGGCGATTCGTAGCCGTACCCGGGGCCGATGAACCCGTCGATGACCGACACCATCGAGGGGTCTGCGGCGGACGTGCTGGCGATCTCGGCGGCCCCTCGCGCCAGCATGAGCACCCGGTCGCGGCACTCGTCGGCCGGTCGGCTCACGGTGACGCCCACCACGCGGGGCAGGAATCCTGCGGCGACCCCGGCCACGAGTCCGGCCTGAGTTCCGCACGAGCCGGTACCGAGCCACACGGTGGGGTCGACCAGTCCGGCGGTGGTGGCCTGAGCGCCGATCTCGTGTGCGGCAGCGAGGTAGCCCAGGCTGCCGCGCGCGGTCGCCCCCCCGCGCGGCACGACGAGGGGCGTCCGACCCTGGCGGCGCAGTTCGTCGGCCACCTGTTCGATCATGGCGTCGACCGACGCGCGTGACGGGTCGCCTGTCCACCGGAGGTCGGCGCCCGCGAGGCCTTGCAGCAGAAGATTGCCGCGCGCCTCGGTCGGTGGGTTTCCGTAGAAGCAGACCACGGCGTCGAGCCCGCACCGTCGGGCGGCGAGAGCGGCGAGCATTGACCAGTTTGACTGCGCGCCCGACCCGGTGACCAGCACGTCGCAGCCCCTCGCGAGTGCATCGCCGAGGAGGAACTCGAGGGGTCTCACCTTGTTGCCCCCGAGTCCGAGCCCGGTGAGGTCGTCGCGCTTGAACCACACCTCGACGCCCAGAGCCTCCGATAGGCGAGGCGCTGCGTGCAGGGGGGTCGGCAGCAGTGCCAGGCCCTCACGGGGGATCGTCGCCAGGTCGAGGTCAGCCATCGAGGCGCTGCAGCAGTGCGTCGATGAACCGGGGAATGGAGCCGAGAGCCAGCGCCGGGTCGAGCAGGGTGTCGAGCTCGGCGTCACTGATGTCGGTGAGCCTGCCGTCGTCGCGCAGGGCGGTGCGCAGGTCGACCCCGCGCTCGGTGCCCGACAGCGCTGCCTCGTACACGATGCGGTGGGCCGTGTGCTTGCCCACTCGGTCGGCGAGCGCGCGCATCACCGGCTCGCTCAGCACGTAGCCCCGCTGGGCGTCGAGGTTGGCGCGCATGCGCGCGGAGTCGACCTCGAGACCGTCGAGGATGCGAACAGCGGCCATGGTGCTGACCGCCGTGAAGTGGCAGACCTCCGGGAGCACCACCCACTCTGTCTTCCAGGCCCGGCCATCGCGCTCATGCCCGTGGATCATGCCCTCGATGGCGAGGTCGGCGTTGACCCGCACCAGTCGGGCCAGCGTGCTGACGTGCTCGGCCCATTCGGGGTTGCGCTTGTGCGGCATGGTGATGCTGCCCACGGTTCCGGCCGCCAGCGGCTCACGGAGCTCACCAATCTCGGCGCGCTGTAACTCGTACACCTCGTCGCCGATCTTGGCGATGGTCGCCGCGACCATGGCCAGCTGGGTGATGAACACGGCGAACCGGTCCCTCGCGGTGAGCCAGGGAAGCGGGGCCACCCCGAGGTCGAGACGCAGGGCGAAGGAGTTGGTCATCGCTTCGGCGGCCTCGCCCCAGAACTCCATGGAGCCGAGCCCACCGCCGAGCTGCACCACCTCGCGCTCGGCGCGACTGGCCTCGAGACGGCGGATGTGACGGTCGAGCTCGTCGGCCCACATGGCCGCCTTGAATCCGAAGGTGATGGGTAGTCCGGGCTGGCCGTGGGTGCGTCCGCACATGAGCGTCGAGCGATGCGCGCGCACCAGTTGCACCGCGGCCGCGCGCGCGGCCGCGAGGTCGCGCAGCACGAAGTCGGTCATCTGCCTCATCACGAGCGCCGACCAGGTGTCGCTGAGGTCCTGCACTGTCGCGCCGTAGTACACCCACTCACGTGCGTGCTCGGGCAGTCGTTGCTCAAGAATCCGGATCAGGCCGAGGGTGGAGTGCCCGGTGGCTCGGGTCAGCACCCCCACCTCGACGGGGTCGGGAAGCCAGCCGTCGACGGCCTCGACAATCGAGTCAGCGGCCTCTCGCGGAACCAGTCCGGCATCGGCCTGCGCCTGAGCCAGTACGCCCAGCAGGTCGAGCCAGGCGCGCAGCCGCCCCTCGTCGCTGAGCATCGCCCGGGTCTCGTCGGTACCCCAGAGGTGTCCGTAGACCGCAGAGTCGGTGAGGTGGGCGCTCATGGCGAGAGCGCGGACCCAATCTGCTTGGGCTCGGGCAGTGGCCCGACCCCGGTGATGAGGCGAAGGGCGAGCCGCACCTCGTCGAGGTTGGAGCCCCACGGCACGATGGCCGTGTTGCCGCGCACCTCAACCCCACGCTCGAGCAGGCAGCACTTGGTGAGCACCAGCGGGTCGCCCTCGAGCTGGGCGGAGCGCCGGTTGGGGCAGAAGTCGACCTGCGTCGGCTCGTCACCGTAGAAGTGTCGGTGGAACTGCAGCGAGCGCTCGCAGCCGATGAGGGTCCAGTCGAGCCGCTCGGCCGGGCGCGTGTCGAGGAACGACACTTCGGCGGGCAGGTCGACCCCTGATCCGCGACAGGGCAGCAGGTAGCCCGATGCCGGATTGTCGGCGGCCATCGTGCGGATGTCGACGGCGTCGAGCACGAGGTTGAGCGGCGGCAGCTCCTCGTCGAACCCCACCGCGAGCTTCGCGAGCTCGAGCAGCTTGGCCGGCTCGGGCGGCACAACCTCGGTCACGATCACGGTGACGGGCTGCGGCTTCCAGATGACGTTGATGTGCTCGAATCGGCCCTTGACCGCGTAGGCGTCGGCGTCGTCGCGCTGGTGGCGCAGAGCGGTGAGGGCAAGCTGCGTCGGGTTGCCGACGTCGGTCTGGTCATCCTCAATCCACACGATGCGGTGCGGTAGCGCGAGTACGCGCGCGTCGATGACGGGCGAGAACAGTGGGTCGAACGACTCCTTACGCACTTCGATCAGTGCGCGGTCGTCGCCGTTCGACAGCAGCAGCCACTCGGTGCGGCGGTATACCTCGCGGCCGAGGATATAGAGCATGATCGCGGCCTCGTCGCGGAGGTCGATGTCGGCCTCCTGGGCCGACAGCCCGCGGTAGGGGCGGGTCAGCGTGTTCGGCTCCGGCAGGGAGATCATGACTCCATCCTCTCACCGAAAGCTGCGTCGCTCACGGTTTCGCTCAGCGGCATCGGGCCTCCGAGCCCGGCTCAAGCGCGAGTGCCGTGTCGGCGCGCAGGCCGAGCCGAAGGGTCTCCAGCGGCAGCACGTCGTCGGTCGCGATGTTGCCGAGGTTAACCTCAGGGCCCACCGTCGTGATAAACCACGCCTGCTGCGCCTTGTTGGGTGCTTCGAAAATCACCCGGTCGATGGGCAACTGGTCGGCGATAGCCGAGATGAGGTCGTCGCGCACGGAGCCGTCGCCCGAGTAGATGCCCACGGTGCCGCTCTCACGGCCCTCGGTGACCAGCCACTGGGCACCCGCCTCGAGGTCGGCCTCCATGTCGGCGAGCCAGTCGGCCGTGACGACCGGCACGCTGGCGTCCTTGGCGCCCACCTCGGCCGCGACCACGAAGTGCGGGGTGAGCCGGCGGATGAGCGCCGTCTTGGCCTCGCGGTCGAGGCGGTCGAGGCCGTTGGATACCTCGAGCATGCTCACGCCACACGACAGCGCCCAGTCGCGCAGTTCGTCGACTCGATTCTGGCGCGCGCAGACCTCGAGGAGGGTGCCGCCCAGGCTGACCTCGACGCCTGCGGCACGGTAGAGGGCGACGCGCTCGACCAGGGTGGGGTCGACGTAGCCGATGCCCCAGCCGATCTTCGCGATGTCGATGAGGTGCCCGGCCTGGGACAGCAGCGCCGACGTGCCCACGGGGGTGAGCCCCTTGTCGAGCACGTGAGTGAGGCCCCTGCTGCGCGGACGGGTCTGCCGGGCGGGGAGGTCGAGGAACTGGGGTGGCTGCATGACGTTTCCACCTGCTCCTCTCGACAGTTCTGACATCGTCCCTGCGCTGAACTGTAGGAGGGACGGGGGGTCGAGTGGCCCGTCCCATGCGGGCCAAGAAATGGCCAGACTTCACCTTCATGGGTCATGGAGGCGCCTGCCATGGACTGAGAGGGTCGCAGCAGCGACACATGGGGTCCCGTGGACGTCGCCGACAACAGGAGTGCTGGTGACGCGTCGGGTGGTGGTCGTCGGAGGGGGTGCCGCTGGCATGTCCGCTGCCTCGGCCGCGCGCCGCACCGACCCCGACGCTGTGATCACGGTGCTGGAGGGCGGGCCGTTCCCGTCGTACGGCGTCTGCGGTATCCCGTACTTTCTCAGCGGCGTGGTGGAGCGCGGGGAAGACCTGATCGCGTACCCGGTTGAGGAGTTCATCGTTCGCCGTCGCATCGACCTGCGCCTGGGGTCGGCGGCCGTGCGCGTCGACCTCGTCGGCCGCATGGTGACCACGACTGTTGGCGAGGAGCTGGCCTTCGACTCGCTGGTGCTGGCCTCCGGAGCCGAGGCCGTGGTGCCAGACCTGCCCGGAGTCGAAGACCCGAGGGTCGTCACCGTGCGCCGCCTCGACGACGCGATCGCGCTGCGCTCACGGCTCGACGGCGTGCGTCGCGCTGTGGTCGTGGGCGCCGGCTACGTGGGGCTCGAGATGGCCGAGGCACTGTGCGAGCGCGGCATCGAGGTGACGGTGGTCGACCGCCTGCCG
>Ga0114966_10004577_pt1 | contig 11877 bp, 6 predicted proteins | sample M_130207_XF_Meta_FD_87029 | JGI IMG/M metagenome (GOLD analysis project Ga0114966, IMG submission 87029) | Freshwater microbial communities from Lake Montjoie, Canada to study carbon cycling - M_130207_XF_MetaG | ecosystem: Environmental > Aquatic > Freshwater > Lake | place: Lake Montjoie...
CCCCTGCGGGTCACCCACCTATGCTCGATCACCAAGTCCTCGTCCTGAATCGTCTCTGGCAGGCCATCAACGTCTGCACGGTGCGGCGGGCTTTTACGCTCATCTGTCAGGGTCACGCACAGGTCGTCAACGCGGAGGGCGGCAACAATTTTCGCACGCACGATTTCGCGAGTTGGCGCGATTTTTCGTCGCGTGAGCCGGAACCCGAGATGGTCCACACCATCGCCTTCAAAATCCGCATCCCGCGCATCATCGTGCTGCTGATTTTCGACCGGCTGCCGAAGAAGGAAGTGAAGTTCACGCGGGCCAATATCTTCGAGCGCGACAAGAGCACCTGCCAATACTGCGGGCGACATTTCGACAAGCGCGACCTCAATCTCGACCATGTCATTCCACGCGACAAAGGCGGGCTCACGACCTGGGAAAACATCGTCTGCTCATGCATCCCGTGTAACACCCGCAAGGGCAACCGCCTCGCCCACCAGGTCCACATGCAACTCATCCGCAAGCCAGTGCGACCGAAGTGGCGCCCGTTCATCAACATCACTTTCGACGGCCAGCACCACGAGAGTTGGCGGCATTTCGTGGACCTCGCCTACTGGAACGTGGAACTCGGCGACTGAGCGGTCAGCCGACCCCGCGCGCGTTACTTCCCCAGCGCCTTGCGCAAATGGTGCAGCGTGACCGCGCCGATCTTTTGCAGGCTCTCGGGGGAGAGCCGTTCGAGGGTGTCGTCGGCGGTGTGCCAGGCGGGGTAGTCGAAATCAATGAGGTTGATGGTCGGAATGCGGATGCGATTGAGCGGGTAGTGGTCGTCGAGGATCGCCCGGTCGTAGCGGCCAAAGTGCTGCCGCAAGCCGAGGGCGTCGGCGGAAGCGAGGATTTCGCGCGTCAGCTCCGGCGGCGAGCCGGGTTCGAGCGTGATGGTCAGATCGCGGTCGCCGATCATGTCCCACAAAATCCCGAACTGAAACTGCCGGGCGCGACCGCTCGTGCGGAGCTGGCTGGCGTAGTGGCGGCTGCCAAAAAGCCCGTCCGCATTGTCCACGCGGAGTTCATCCGGGTCGGTGAACTGCACGAACGCCTCCTCGCCGTCGAAGAAGACGAGTTCCACCTGCGCCGCCAGCGCGGGATCGAGCGCGAGGACGCGGGCCAACTCGATGAGCGCCCCGGTGCTGGAGCCGCCGTCGTTCGCACCGGTGAAGCGGATCGTGCTGAACCGCTTGGTGTCATAGTGCGAGCAAAGGATGGCCCGCTGCGTGTCGCGCGGCACGGGGCTTTGGCTCGTCGGTGAAAAGCGCCCGATCAGATTGACGAACGTCACCGGACCGCGGGGCGTCTCGTTGCTGAAGGTCTGCCGTTCGACCTCCCAGCCGGTGCGGCGGAGTCCGTCCTCGATCAGCGTCCGCGCCTTCTCCAGCTCCGCCGATCCCGCCGGGCGCGGCCCGATCTCGACCTGCTTCCGCACTTCCTCAAGCGCCCGTTCGCCGGAAAACTCTTTCCAAATTTCCACCGGCCCCGGCGCGGTCACCTTCGCCGCAACTTTCGTCGGCGGCCGGATGTCGTCCGGCAGCGTCGCCGGTTTCAGTCCGGGCGCAGGTGCTGCGTCCGCGTTGATCGCCGTCTCCGGCGAAGCCGGCGGCACCGCGGCCCGCTTGCACCCCGTCACGACCAAGGCGGCCGCCGTGATCGCCGTCGCGACCCATCCGAAATCTGCCATCCGAAATCTGGAAGCCACCGTCACCTTTCCTCACCGAGCCCGAGGAGTGAAAGCACCCGCTGCAGGTCGTCGTTGCCGTAATACTCGATCTCGATGCGTCCGCGCTTTTCGCCGTGATGCAGGACGACATGCGTGGCGAGGTGCGATTGCAGCCGGTTTTGCACGTGCTGATAGGTCGGCGCGAGCGCCGGTCCGCTGCCCGAGTTCGCCCCGCGCTTCGGCTTGACCGTGCCGTTTTGCGCAAACTGCTGGGCGACCAGCGTCTCCGCCGCACGCACCGTCAGGCTGCGGCGAATGATTTCTTCCGCGAGCAGCGCCTGCTCGTCCTGCGCCTTGAGGGAGAGCAAAACTTTCGCGTGCCCCACGGAAATGCGTTCCTGCGTGAGCCACGTCTGCACCTGCTCGTGCAGGTCAAGCAGCCGCATGCTGTTCGCCACGGCGGCGCGGCTCTTGCCGACTTTTTGCGCGATGTCCTCCTGGCGGAGATGAAACTCGCCTGCCAGGCGGGAAAAGGCGCGCGCCTCCTCGATCGGGTTCAGGTCTTCGCGCTGAAGATTCTCGATGAGCGCGAGTTCGAGCACCTCCTGATCGGAGGCTTCACGGACGATCACCGGCGCCTCCGTCAGCCCCGCCCGCTGCGCCGCCCGCCAGCGGCGTTCCCCGGCGATGAGTTCGAACTGGTCGCCGCGTTTGCGGGCGATCAGCGGCTGGATGATCCCGTGCTCTTTGATCGAGGCGACGAGTTCGTCCAGATGGTCGTCGCGGAAAACGGTGCGCGGCTGGAGCGGCGTCGGCACGATCCGCGTGAGGTCCACGACCTGCACCCGCTCCCCGCTTTCCAAGGCGGGAGTAGGCGAGGCGACACGCGTATTGATGAGCGCGCCGAGTCCTTTACCGAGAGCGGGTTTTGCCATAAGTGCGGCGAGGCTACCGAGTCATCTGCGAAAGGCAACGGCGGAAGATTGTCGCGCCGCGCGAGCCGGCTACGCTGGCGAAAATGATCTTCGCCGCACTCACCGAAGTCCTCGATCCGGAGCCGCACAACGCCGCGCTGAACATGGCGCTCGACGAGGTGCTGCTGGCGTCCTGCACCGCTCCGCTGCTCCGCGTCTATCGCTGGGCGCAGCCCGCGGTGTCGTTCGGGTATTTCGGCAAAGTGGCGGACGTGGAGGCGGCGTGGCCGGGACGCGAGATGGTGCGCCGCTGGACCGGCGGCGGCATCGTCCCGCACGGCACGGACGTGACCTACACGCTGATCGTCCCGCGCGGCTGTGCGTTTGCGCGGCGCGCGCCGGAGGAATCGTATCGCGCAATCCACGAGCAACTCGCCGTTCTGCTCGCCGCACATGGCGCGGAGGTGCGCGTGACGACCATCGCCAGCAACCCCATTTCCGCGGCGTGTTTTGAAAACCCCGCGCGCTACGACATCCTCGCCGCTGAGGGCAAAGTCGCCGGAGCCGCGCAACGACGGACGCGGGCGGGGCTGCTGCATCAAGGGAGCATCCAAAGCGTAGCCCGGCCCGCGGAGGTCGGGGCGCAGCTTGGGAAAACATTCACCACGATGCTCACCCGGCGTCCGCTCACGCCGGATGAACTGGCCGCTGGCAACGCCCTGGCGGCGGCTAAATACGCGACTGAGGCGTGGTTGCGCCGGGTGTGATTCGGCCGCCGTACCGTCGTGCCCCCCAGATTCAGACCGCCCCAAAGTCCTACGCGCCCACGCCAAACTGCAACTCCGCGAACCGCCGATAAGTGCCGCTCGGGGCGGCCATGAGTTCGGCGTGCGTGCCGGTTTCGGTGATGACGCCGCTTTCCAAAACGCAGATGCGGTCGCACTGACGGACGGTGGCGAGGCGGTGCGCGATGATGAACGCCGTGCGGCCGGCGAGCAGCGTGGCGAGCGCGCTTTGGATGAGCGCTTCGCTCTCGCTGTCGAGCGAACTGGTGGCCTCGTCGAGAATGAGGATCGCCGGATCGCGGAGCAGCGCGCGGGCAATGGCGAGGCGCTGGCGCTGGCCGCCGCTGAGCTTCACGCCGCGTTCGCCCACGAGCGTGTCGTAGCCCTCGGGAAAGCGGGCGATGAACTCGTGGCAATACGCGCGCTCGGCGGCGGCGCGGATGTCCGCCTCGCTCGCGCCGGGGCGGCCGTAGGCGATGTTCTCCCGGATGCTGCCGCCGAAGAGCAGCACTTCCTGCGGGACGATCGCCAGGTTGCCGCGCACCGCGGCGAGGGGCAGCTCGCGCGCGTCTTTGCCATCGAGCAAAAGCGCGCCCGTGTCCGGCTCGTAGAAGCGCAGAAGCAACGCGGTGAGCGTGCTTTTGCCGGCACCGCTCGGTCCGACGAGTGCGATCTTTTCCCCCGCCCGCACGTCCAGTGAAACGCCCCGCAGCACCGGCAGATCGGGCCGGCTCGGATAGCGGAAATGGACAGCCTCGAAGCGGACATCGCCGGTCAGACGCCGCGCCGCGCCGGCCTCCGCGCGCAGAATTTCCTCGCCTGGTTCGCGCAGCAGTTCGCGCACGCGCTGGGTGGCTCCGAGCGTCTTTTGCACGGAGCTGAAAATTTCCGGGAGCGCCGAGACCGCGCCGCCGATGAAGAGCGTGTAGAAAATGAATTGGGTGAGCTGCGGGTGCGTAAGCTGGCCGGTTTGCATCAGCCGGCCACCCCACCACAGCACCAGAACGATCGCGCCAAAGATGGCGAAGATGATGAAGGCCACGAGCGCGGCGCGGGACCGCGCGGTGCGGAGGATGACCGTGAGATAGCCCGCCAGCCCAGCGGCGTAGCGGCGCTGCTCGTAGGCTTCGTTGCCAAAGGCTTTAACGTTGGCGATGCCCGTGAGCGTCTCCTCGACCACGGTGGCGGTCTCGGCCAGTCGGTCCTGCGCCTCGCGGGAAAAGCGCCGCACTTTCCGCCCGAAGACCACTGCTGCGAGCATGAAGACCGGCACCGTGGCGAGCATGATGCCGGAAAGCTGGAGCGAGGTCGCGGCGATGGCCACGAGGCCGACCACGAGGAGCATGGATTGCCGGATGATCTGCGCGACGGTGAAAGTCAGCGTGTCCTGAATCTGCGCGAGATCGCTGGAGAGCCGGCTGGAGAGTTCGCCCACGCGATGCTCGCCGAAAAAGGCCATCGGCTGCGCGATCAGCCGGGCGTAGAGCGCCTGGCGCAGATCGACGACCGCGCGCTCGCCGACGGAGTTGAAGGAGAGCGACGAAAAGAAGGTCAGCACCGCCTGAATGCCCAGCGACGCGATGAGGACGACGGCGACCTGATCCAGCGTGGGGCGCAGACCGGCGATGACCACCGGCGGCAGACCCGGCGCGGCGGCGGCGAGCAGCCGCGCAACGAGAAACGGGAAGAGCGCGCCGAACGTCATGCTCACGAACGAAGCGACCATCGCGATGTAGAAACGCCGCCGGTACGGGCGGACGTAGGCGAAAAGATGCGCGAGTTCGCGGAGGCTTTCGCGCCGGGGTTTCGGGTCGGGATCAGCCATCGCGCGTTATTTCGCCAGATCGGACTCCGACTGATCGGCGAGGCTCATGTCGATCTCGTAGCGCGCGGCCGAGATGCAGCCGCCGAGGATGATGATCGAGCCGGAAAGATAGATCCACAGGAGCAGCGCCACGACGCTGCCGAAGGTACCGTAGAGCGCGTTGAAATTGCCGATGTTGCGGGTGTAGAGCACGAAAAGTCGCTGGAGCAGTTCCAGCGAGATGGTCACGAAAAGCGCGGCGCTCCAGACCTCGATGAAGCGGGTCGGCCGGCGTGGCGCGTACTTAAAGAACAGACTCATGCCGATGAACAGGACGACGACCGGGATGAGCAGCCGGGCAAATTGGAAGACGTAACCAAAGACGCTGAAATCCAGCCCGACCTGCCGCGAATGAAACCAATAGAAGTCCTCGACTTGTTTCAGGACCACCGGCGCGATGATGCCGAGGAAGAGCACGCTGGTGAGGATGCCGAGCATGCCGAGGTTTTTGATCGGCAGACGCCACCACGAGTATTCCTTCGTGCCCCAGGCGCGGTTCACGCCGCGGACCAGCGCCTGAAAGAACCGCAGCGAAGTCCAAAAGAGCACGCCGATGGCGATGAAACCGGCGCTTTTCCGCGACTGCACCACGCCATTGATCGTGTTGATGACGGCCTTCATGTCCTGCTCCTCCAGCGGAATCTGCGTGCTCACATAGGCGATGATTTTCGACGACGCATCCGCCTTTGGCCCGAGGAAGCTCGTGCCGATGGTGATGAGCAGCAGGATCAGCGGGAACATGGAAAAGAACGCGTAATACGCAAACGAGGCCGCGCGCTGCTCGCCGTCGGTCTCGTCGAATTTCTGCACCGCCCGCCACGCGATGGCCCCGACGCGGCGCGTGTGGCGCGTGAGCGTGGAGCCAGCGCTGCGCGCAAAGCGGAAAGGGCCGTTCATAGAGCGGCGGACTTTAGGGGAGAAGATTCCGCGGGCGCAACCTCGCGCCGCCTTGCATGCCCGGGAGCCGCCGCTAGCCTCTGGCCCCGATGCCGGAGTCCACGCCTCCACCTGCGAAACCGAAGCCGAAACGCGGCTGGTTCCGCCGTGCCCGGCGCTGGCTGCTGCCGCTGCTGTTGCTCGTCGCGTTTTTCCACCGGCCGCTCTTTCACCACGGCGTCCGCTGGGCGGTCATCGCGGGTGCGGCGCGAGCACACTTGAAAGTGGACCTGCAGCTTTCCGGGAACATTTTCACGAACCTCACCATCGAGGGAGTCCGCGCGGAACCGGTGGGCGATTTCCCTAATCCGGTCCGCAAGATCGCCATCGCCCGGGTGCGGCTCGATTACAGTTTCCCGCGACTGGTGCAGCGCGGTGTCGGAGAGTTTCTCGGCGGCTACGAGATCACCGATGCCGATCTCCGCTTTGTCGCGGTGCCGGATCAGGACGCGGGTGAAAAGCGAGAGCCGCAACCGCAGCAGGGCATCGCGCAAATCCTCAACACCATCCTCGGCCAGCCCGCGCTCTACTCCGACCGGGTGAAAGTGCAGAACCTCAATCTCAGCGTCATCGCCGGCCCGCACGTCACGGACATCCGCGGCTTTCATCTGCTGCTCGACCCGCGGCTGCCGGGCACCATCGGAGCCACGCGCGTGCAGGTGCCCGGCGTGCCGGTGTGGGAAAATCTCACCGCCCCCACGACCTACGCGGGGCGCAACTTTGAAATTCGCGATCTGCAGCTCGGGCCGGAGCTGGTGGTGAAGAAACTCAACTTCGACGCCTCCGAGCGCTCCAAGAAGAAGGGCGGCGCGCGGCTCAAACTCCGCGCCTTTGGCGGCGCCGCGGCGCTGCGGCTGGAGGGCAGTCAGCTCGACAAGAAAGGCGAGCACCTCGCGAAGAGTTACGACACCACGCTGAGCGTGACCGCCGCGGGCATCTCGATCGATCGCACGCTCGCCTATTTCAACGTGCCGAAGCTGCCGGTGGAATTTGGCACGCTCGCGCGGCTCGGGTTGCACTTCACCGGCGAGCCGGAAAAGCCGCGCACTTGGGAAGGGCGCGCCAACCTCCGCGTGGAGGCGCTGAACTTCGCCCAAACCAAAGTGCAGGCCGCGGAACTCGCCGCCACTTTCGAGCGCGGCAACGCCGGACTGACCGGCGTGCACGTGCAGGCGGGACCGAACCTCGTGGCCCTCACGGCCAAGGTCGCGCTCCCGGAATCCGTGACGGAGTTTCCGCGCAGCGGCGTGGACGCCATGCTGAAGATCGACGCGCCCGATCTCGCTGTGCTCACGGCCCTGCTGCCGGAACCGTGGCGCGGCCGCATGAGCGCCGGCGGGCCGGTCACGCTGCGCGACGGACGAGCCAGCGCGGACGTGGTGATCGAGGCGGCGGGCCTCAGCCACCGGCAGCTCTCGCTCGAGGCGGGAAAGTTGAAACTCAAGGTCTCGAAGCGCATCGACACGCCGGGCCGCGCACCCTTGGCCGGGATGGAGAGCGAAATCGCCGCCGATCTCACGCGGTTGCGCGTGAACACCTTCACCCTCGATGCCGCGACGCTCCGGGGCGGCAATCGCGACGACCTCGTAACCATCGAGACGCTCGAGGTGCGCCGCGCCGAAAACTCCGTGGCTGCGCAGGGCCACTGGCGCATCCCGCGGAATTTCCGCGACGCGGCCACCGCGCCGGGCGAAGTCAAATTTTCCATCCACGTCCCGAAGCTTGCGGACTTCGGGCTGACGGCGAACAGCCGCACGTTCTCCGGCCGCGTCGAAGGCAGCGGCGCGCTGAAGATCGCCGGCCAGAAACTCACCGGCAACGTGCGGCTGGACGGCGGCGACTTCCAACTCGGCACGTTCAAAGCGCCCAGCCTCGCGGTGCAGATCAACGCCGCCGAACACGCGGTAACCGTCGAGCGCGGCACGCTCAAACTCGCCGGCACCGACCAGATTTCCGTGCTCGGGCGGGTCGGCCAGCAAGCGCCTTTCCCCTACGAGGGCACCGCGCTCGTGGACATCCGCAACCTCGCCGCGCTCCAGCCGCTGCTCGCAGTCTTCGACGTGCAGCAGACCGTCTCCGGCGCGCTCCGCATCGAGTGGGGCGGCAAAGGCGAGTCGGCGAAAATGGGTGCGCCGCTGGAGCAGTCGGGCACGCTCGCCGTGGCGGTGGAAAAGGCGCGCATCGACAAAACCGACCTGCGCGAATTCAAGCTCGCCGGTCTCTACGGCCCCGGCTTCGCGCAGTCCACCGAGCTGCACATCGCCTCCGGCCCGACGGATTTCACCGGCGTGCTGGAGATGAAGGAAAACAAGCTGCGCCTCCGCGACATCAAGCTCAGCCAGGCGCAGATCACCGTCCTCACGGGCTTCGTTTTCGTCCCCATCGACCTGGGCCGCCCGCAGCAGGTCATCCCGCTGGACGGGCGCATCGCGGCGAATCTCAACGCCACCAAGCTCGATCTCGAAAAACTCCTCGCGAGCTTTGGCCACGCGTCGTCGGTCGCGGGTAATTTCACCGCCAATCTCGTGGCCGGCGGGACGCTGCTCGAACCAGTCGGCCACCTGAAAGTTGCCGCGCGCAGTTTGAAGGCGAAAGCCGGCGCGCCACTCGACGCTGCCGATCTCGATCTCGACCTGCACTATTCCAACAAACCCGCGAAAGAACTCACGCTCGTCGCCGTGCTGCGCCAGCCGCAGATTCAGCCGCTGACGCTCAAAGCGCGCGCGCCCTTTGACCTCGATGCCCTGGTCAAAACCCGCAAGCTCGACCCGACGCTGCCGCTCGAAGCGACCGTGCAGCTCCCGCCCTCCTCGCTCGCGGTGGTGCCCAAAATCGTGCCCACAGTCCGCCGCATCGACGGCACCGCCGGCCTCGACATCCGCGTGGACGGCACCATGGCGAAGCCGGTCTTCAGCGGCTCCGCAGCCATCGAGCTGAAAGGCGCACGCATGGACGACGAGAACATTCCGGCGCTCGGTGCCTTCCGCGCGAAGCTCGGATTCGCCAATGACACGCTGAGTTTCGGCACCTTCAACGGCGAACTCGGCGGCGGCACCTTCAAGCTCGGCGGGACGGTCAAACTGCCCAAGCTCACCGAGCCGGTTTTCGACCTGCGGCTGCAATCGAAGGAAGTGCTGCTGCGCCGCGACGACTCGATCACCGTCCGCGGCGATGCCGACATCAAGGTCGCCGGGCCGCTCCAGGCCGGCACGCTGAGTGGGACGCTTTTCCTCACGCAGAGCCGCTTCTTCAAAGAGATCGACATCCTGCCCATCGCGCTGCCGGGGAAGAAGGCGAAGCCCGCGCCGCGCGCCGTGCAGAACCGCCACGCCACGGTTTCCTTTCCGCGGCCGCCGCTGCGCGACTGGAGGTTTGACCTCGCGATCAAGACGCGCCCGGACGACCCGTTTCTCGTGCGGGGAAATCTCGCGAATGGTGCGGCAGCGCTGGACCTGAAATTCGCGGGCACGGGCCTCGCGCCGTATCTCGAAGGCAGCATCCGCATCGAGAAATTCAAGGCCACGCTGCCCTTCAGCACGCTGAGCATTTCGCGCGGGTTCGTTTACTTCAAAAAAGACGATCCGTTTCAGGCGTCGATCGATCTCCAGGCCGACTCCCAGGTGCGCGACCACCTGGTCCACGCCTACATCTACGGAAGCGCCACCGACCCGCAGATCCAGCTCAACAGCGAGCCTCCCCTGCCCTACTCGGACATCGTCTCCCTGCTCGCCACCGGCACCACCGTGAGCGAACTCGGCGGCAGCGCCGACGTGCTCGCCAGCCGCGCCGCGATGCTCGCCGTGCAGCAACTCTATCGCAAAGTCGTCCCGCGCAAGGCGGAGCCGGCAACGACGGAGAGGAAGGAAAACGCCGGGCAGTTCATGGACCGCTTTCAGGTCGAACTCGGCGCGCTCGACAACCACTCCGGAAGCCAGCAGGTCAACACGCGCTTTCGCATGACCGACAGCCTCTACTTCCTCGGCGACATCGGCGTGGACGGACGCTTCACCGGCAGCTTGAAATATCTGATCCGTTTCCGCTGATGCGCCGCCCCGTCAACCACTCACCAAGAGAGCCTCGCACGAAGGCACCAAGGCACGAAGGAACCCACGGGTTCCGCTTCTCCTTGGTGCCTTGGTGTCATGGTGCGAGGCCAAATTGGAAACGCTCCCGCGTGCTGGCCGCGTGCGCTTTGCTCGCTGGCTGGGCACCGCTCCGCGCCGCCGATGAAAATGTCTCCCGCGCGCTCGCCGGAGCGGATCTGCTGGTCGGGACGCTGAAAGACGCGGCGAAGAACAAACTCGATTTCGCGGGCAACCAGACCTTCACCGCGGACCAACTCCGCGCGGCCATCGCCGAGCAGATTCGCGAGTTGCAGGAGAATAGAATCACGCCCGTCCGCGCGGATGACACGGCGTTTTATGTCGGCGCGTTTTACCGGAAGAACGGGTTCTCGAAAGCCGCGGTGGAATACCAAATCCGCGGCGACCGGCTGCTCCTCACCATCGTGGAAGGCCCGCGCTCGCTGCTCCGCGACATCGTTTTCACCGGCCGCACCGCCCTCCTTGAGGCCACGCTTTACGACTACATGATCGGCGCCACCCGCGAGCGCCTCGCGAAGGAGCCCGACCAGTTTCCCTTCACCGCCGCGGAGATCGGCGCCGGGGCCGACCGGGTGCGCGGGCTCTATCTCTCCGAGGGGTATCTCGACGTGACGATCGACGCCTCCGCCGTGCAGCTCACGGAAAACGACACGCGCGCCGTCGTGACCGTCCGCATCGTCGAAGGCCCGCGCTGCACGTTTGGCGAACTCGGCTTCGCGGGCGACACGATCTTTCCCCGCGAGCAACTCGTGAAGGCACTCGGCGAGATCGCCACCGGGCCGTTTTCGCCCGGCCAGGCGATGGCCATGCAGCGCAACCTCCAGTCATTCTACAAGGCCCGCGGCTACTACGCCGCCGAGGTGCTCCTCAACGCCGAACCCTCCGCCGCCGTGGCCGGCCAAGTGCCCGTGACCTTCACCGTCCACCCGCACGCGCTCTTCCGCTTTGGCGACGTGACCGCGCGCAATGAAACCGAGCGGCCGCGGCTCCGCGCGGATTTTCTGGCCAGGCGCTTCGCCCATCTGCGGGGCAAAGTGTACGACCCGGAGAAGCTCGACAAAACTTTCCGCGAGATGCTGCGCACGGGGCTGTTTGAAAACCTGCGCGTCACCCCCACGCCGGTCGCCGGCGATCGGGTTCGCCTCGATTTCACCGTCTCCGAAGCCAAGGCCAAGGAACTCGGTTTCACCCTTGGCTTTGGCACCTATGAAGGCGCGCTCGCGGGTTTCCGCATCGGCGACCGCGATCTTTTCGGGCGCGGCCGGCCGCTGAGTTTCGCCGCGCAATACACGCAGCGCGGGATCAGCGGCGAGTTTCTCTACGTCGATCCGTGGCTCTTCGATACGCGCTTTGCGCTCCGCGCCCGGCTCTACTCCCAGACGCGGCAGGAGGAGGGCTACGCGAAGAACGAATTCGGCTTTCGCACCGACCTCAGCCGCAAACTGCTGCCGCATCTCGAACTCGGCGCGTTCCTGGACACGCGCTCCGTGACCGTCACGGAAAGCACCATCCCCGCCGCCGACCTCGGCCCGACCGACTACCTGCTGCAAAGCGTCGGCCTCACCCAGAGCACCGA